>OCTX011585187.1_pt1 | contig 11211 bp, 17 predicted proteins | sample 1539691 | NCBI WGS metagenome assembly OCTX01 (sample SAMN02144231, study PRJEB22623) | gut metagenome | biome: sheep rumen | host: Ovis aries | place: New Zealand | reverse complement strand
TCGCCATTCATACCTGGGGGGGTACTACCCCTGGGTGTTCTGTGTCTGATCTGCATTGTAGATATATTCATCTATCACACCGATTTGTTCTGATAGCATATAACTTAATTCGTTAAGAATTGAAGCAATCAGATTATAGTTTTCAACAATCCAATCAAAGCAGCTTCCAGGTGATCCCACCAACGTTTCAACCCTTGAAATGAATGAAGTCATCTGCAATGCCTGTAATATATCCACAGCATTACTAATTCTCAATGAAGCTTTTGCTGCATCCTCTCTTGTTATGTTGTCTCTTGTATTTCCTTCCATTTGTTCTTATCCTTTCTGATGAAATATGCAAGGGCAAGAAAGGTTATCCAGGGCATTAGTACCCACACCCTTATATTTTTACCCTTGCATAGCTATCGTTGTTTATTTGACCTTGTAGCGCCTGTGGTATAGCTTCTTGCGAATGAACCCACAGAGTGATATTATATTTATGCTATTTGTTCTGAGCGGCTGCTATTTGTTGCTTTTAGCGGCTGCTCTCTTTTTCTTAATCAGAAGTCAACCACTCCTTAATGTCCTGGAACACTTCCAATGAACCAAAGAACATTGTTCCGTTCTCCATAAGAAACTTATTCTTGACGTGTCCTTTGTTATCCAGGAACTCAGCAGCTCCCTCTTCATCTGTGGTTATACGGACGTTATAATCATTATGTATTTCTATTGTTATCAACTCTATTTCTCCCTCCAATAAAGATGTACAGAACTTTTCCCTAAGCAAAATAACGCATCCGAATATTTAAGCACATCTAGCATAAAATCTTCAATACTTCTCTCTAACCCATTTTCATTTATTGAAATTACCGGAATAGCATCATTGTGTTTCAACCATGCCATGCCCTCAACGAAAGCTGCTATATCATCATTTGACATTTCCTTATATCCATACTCTTTATCAAAAAGCGACTTGATAATATGACAAAGTCCAACAATAATATCCTGATCTGTAATTTCTCTATCTCTGCTCATTTTCATCCTCACTTTCATATTTAATTAATTGAATAAATTTACAATATACAACGTTTGTTTTTTTATCTTTACTCTGATACCCTTAGATTTATACATCTTAAGAGTTTGAAAATTCTGTGCTTATTCCAACATAAGAAAATAGACTATAATTTACCCTCTTTATGCAACTGTTGCATCCTAGCTTTAGCTGCTTGCTTCTGTTCTTCTGTCATTTGTCTTTTGGAACTTCTGAAGCTAACCATTGATTTATCTGTGATAGTATAATCCTTCCCCACAACACTTCCATTAACCTTGCCAACCTTGTTAACCTTATAAAGCTCCGGAGCTGACTCACAGAGTTTGTCTAGCTTAGTTATCATTGTGGTGTCGGATGTCCATATATCCACACGGTCACCAATACGACTAAAACTAATTGTCGTTTCTTGTTCATCTGTCGGAATAGAAACACTCACTCGTTCTTTCAGTTCTTCCACGGTCTCACCCCCTTTCTTATAGTCTTGGTTGCTCCTGATCTGATCCCACAGAAGTTAGGCTTCATCTGCTATCAACTCTGGAACGGAAACGCTTAATGCCTTTGACAGCTTCCCCATAACAAAGGGTGTGACCTCGTTCTTGCTCAATATGTTCGTGACATACTGTGATGTTACTCCCATTTCCCTTGCAAGGTCTCTCTGTGTAAATCCCTTTTCCGCCATTGCAAGCGCAAATTTCTTTTGGGATAGCTTAAAATACATGGTCTCTCTCATGCTCTCACCACCTTCCATTGTGTATTTTTGTTGTATAGCTTTTGCTCTACATATTTCATATTGTATAGCCTTTGCTATACTTTTGTCAATGTAAAATTTATTTACTTTTGTTAAGTTATGAAAAATGATACAATATGGATTATTCGAAAATTTTAGAAGGGTATTAAATATGACTTTCGCTGACACTCTGAGAAACATCAGAAAAGAAAAAGGAATAACACAAGAAGTTTTGGCTCATAAACTCGGAATTACAAAAGGCATGATTAGCCAATATGAGACCGGGAAAAGGACACCCAAACTTGACACCATAAAGAAGATAGCCGCTGCTCTTGGTTGTAATGTTAACTCATTAATATCCAGAGATACTATCATGGATATAATTCAGGAAGGGAAAACAGAACAAGCGCAATTAGAAAAGCTGTCAACCTTTTATCATTTATCAACTAATGAGATAGTGGATCTCATAGAACAACATTTGTTTTTCGATCCCACTAATGACAACAAAGAAATATTAGATTTATTTGCAAAGCTCAATTTACATGGACGTGACAAAGTTATTCAATATGCTCGTGATCTCCTGGAAAACCCAAAGTACAAAAACAACCTCGAATAATCCAGGATATAATCACACTTCATTTCTCTCTGATCCGCAACCCTTCCAGGATAGCCGGACATGTTCGGGATATGTGGTTTCATCCAGGATCAAAAAGAAAAGCGGCTGCAACCTCTTCATAGATTACAACCGCTCCACTTTGATAAACACACTTGGTGAGAAATGATGAAAAAAACAAAACGACATTTGAATAATTAATGTTTAAGGGTAGTTACCACTTGTATTATACCCACACTTTTTATGATTATCAACATAATATGTGAGATTTTTTATATATGCTTCTCAGTTTCCTGATCTGAATGTATCACCTCAGAACAAGTCACTCCGGAGCTATCACTAACCCCGGAGCTTTATGAAAAAGTACGAATGGCATGGCATCAACCATCCGTAAATTTTGAAACCGAATAACTCTAGTCTATTATATTCCTGTTCCTCAAATCCTTGCTTATGAGATTAACGATATATAAACTTGCATCTTCTGATATATCAAAACCACCATAACCACATGCAATACAAAATGAATATCCTTCATTCTGACACGCTTTCAATATTTCACTTATTTCATGATCTAATTCCTGATCCTTACTAACCCTGTCTTGCATTTTTACCCTCTCTATATTTTCTCATGTATTCTGTGATATACCTTGGATGTTTCTTTTTCCATGCTTCCTTTTTCTGATTAGTTCCCAACTCTTTGCATTCAAGGCTACAATATTTTGAATTGTTCCCTTTGGGAATGTATCTTCTACCACAGATAGCACATACATTTTCACATTTAATCTTCATTCTTCAATAATTCCTCTAATTTGCTCTTTTTTAGTACAGCACGTTCAACCGCGCTAGTATGATTATGCTTCCAATAGTTTAGTCCTGAGCCTATCAATACATTTGTTTCCTCATAGAAGGCTTCAAGGCGCTTGTTCTTCCTCAGCTTCATACAAATCTTTTGTACTTTCTGTCGTGTCCTCTCAGATGATACTTCCGGGCAAATATCCTTGTATGAATAATCCTCAAAGAACCTCAATGAAATTATTAATCTATCCTTTTCCGGAAGCTTCGACAATTCTTCTTGTACCACAGTTGATAATTCTTCTTGATATACCCGATCTATGACAGCATCCTCGAATTCTGCTTCCTGATCTGCAACTAATTCATAATAGCTGTCGCTTTCGCTGTCATCCTCTGATATAGGAACGTCAAGGCTTGTTATGTTCCTGGAAGCAGCTACCGCTCTTTTTATCTGCTCCAATTCTTCAAAGGTAACACCCAAAGTTCTGCAAAGCTGTCTGTCTGTTATATGATTTCCTGTCTGTAACGACAGATACTTATATATTTTGTCTTGCATATAGTCCGGAATGGTTACGCTACTATCACCTCTAGCATACCGGAGAACATGACGACTTGTTATAACTGTGAGATACTTCCCGAACTCGCCGGCTTCATCCTTGTATGTCTCCACAGCGGTTTTTACTGCAAAGTAGCATTCCTGTAATAAATCTTCTATCTCTGACATAAAGGAAACACGAGTACATATTTTATATAATAATCCCCTGTTCAAATTATAGATTTGCTCGATTACACTCTGATCCTGTGTTGTCTGGTACTCTTTAATTAATTCCTGGTTCTGCATCTCAATAGTCAATACACATACCCCTCCCATAATTACACTTGATTATAAATACACAATTGATATAATTATTTGTATGTATATGTGACGACTTTCCGCAAGTCGGAGTAAAGAGTTCCTTTCGTTTGTTAGGAGCTTTTTATTCTTTTATGGGTTTTACATGTTTTGCCAATAAGAAAAGAATTTCCCCATCATCAAACTTAACCATATATGCAATATCATCTTTATGAAGGTCAAATACTCCAACTACTGTTCCAGGAACATTTGCACTTCTCCCCTTCATATTACTTGTTACTCTATCGTATAACTCAAACAATTATTTAATCTCCATTGAACAAATACGAGTTCCATATATCATCAGTTGCTACCTTATAACTTTAACCCCTGTCAATGAAGCTATAACATCAGTATTATACCACTTAGCTTCTTCTTCCTCGGTCTCTCCCTCAATAATAATAAATCCATTTACGAAGCTAAAAGATTTATCACAGATTACAAATCCATTCTTAAATGTGATGATCTGTGCCCTATAAACATTATCCATATTGTTTGCCATCCTCGAATACTCCTGTTCCAATAATATAATCCAGCATGTTTGAAGGTAGAAGAAACATGATCCTCTACCTTCTCACAGTATTTATACTTCATTCTAGTTTTCACAAGGTAACGCACTATCAATAGAAACTTCCATAATACTGATAAATCCATCTGAAGCATGACCTCTTTCCGCACTACCGGTACTCATGGTTTTCATGATACTCTTTGATAAATCATCAATACTTGCAAGCTCGACTTCTGCTTCATGTTCATTAAAGCCACGAATGTCATGCTTAATAGCAATATCTCTGATAGCCTTATATGCCTGAACATTCTCTCCATACTTGCTCATAAGGGAACTAATATCCGTTTCAGATACGTTCGATCTTAACGACAGCATCATGATAGTATTTGTTGCTTCTGTACTAGGAGCTTTTGTAATATAGTTTTCAAGCTCATCATGGAGCGGCCTCATAATATCCGCTACCTTGGCTTTGTATCTATCAATATCCTCTTCAAATCTTGCTCTATCCTGTGATGATAAAGGAATTGAAGAAGGGATCTGCTGCCCTGGCTTCATGCTCTGCAAGTATTCGTTCCTTGAATTCTTAACCTTTGCATTATAAGAACTCTGGTACTCTCTCAAAATCTGCTTCAAGGCTTTATTCGCCTTCTGTCTCTCGTAATTATCTAACATTTTTATTTTTCCTTTCTCTTTGTTAAATCTAATTTATTCTCTTTCGCTTCATTACCAAACAGTAAAAAGTTCTGACGTTATTCTTCTTCGGATATCAATATACTTTCTATGGTATCTGAATTAATATAAAAAAATCTATCATTATAGCAACTATGACAGCAAACAAACCCATTTATTTTGCTTTCAACAATAAAATCAAATGATGTTGTCTCATCACCATTCTTGTAATAAATTCGTTCAATTTTTATTTTATCATCATACATTGTTAGAAAATCCTCCGTGTGTTATCTAAGCATATAAAACAAAAAAACAGATACGCATAATTAGACACAATATATATGTGCCAATTATTGCAATCGTACCTGTTTTTATAGTTATATAGCCCGTTCAGTTTAGAAATAATGCTGTGCCCCTCGGCTGGTTTGAATAGCTTGTTCGTTCAAGCCCCATATAATAGACAGCTTCCATTCCGTGCTCGCAATTAGTATTCTGTTGTTACATGTAATATTATACAAATAAAAAGTTTTACAGTAAAGTAATTTTTTAATCAGATGATCAATAAATGATACAGTTTTATTCTATCCAAAATTAATTTTTATTTGATCCCCTTCCTCTTATTAAGTTCAAGCGCTTGCTGCCTATATTGTTCAGGATCAGTTATAATACTGTTTAAATTTTCTTCCGTTTCTGTGTAGCCCTTAGGAAGCTTATCCGGGGCTTCTCTATCATTTTTCTTTTGACCTCTCTTTTTGATATAGCTTTGCGCTTTATCATCAATCCAATGCAAGGGATATTCAAACCACAGAAATTTTTTGTCTAAAGATTTGAAGTTACGAAGTATTGCATTGAACTCAACTAATACCTTGTCACCATCCAGGTTATATGAACATCCCTTTTCATTATCAATATTTGCCCTTGCTATATCTACAAATGAATCTATGTCACGAGCAAATACACCACTTCCTGAAGCTCGATCAATAATATCTTTGTTGATTTGAGAACCTTTAGCATGATGATGACAATATATTATTGTATTCTCTGTTTCTCTCTCAACTTTGTTCAAATAGTGCAAAAACATCTTTACATGTTCGGAGTTATTTTCATCACCATCAAACAATTTGTATATAGGATCAATAACTACAACTTGAACTCCCAATCTCTTAATACGTGCTATCAATTCATCAAAAAACATTTCCAGGTTCAAAACACCATCATTATTTCGCAAATGCCATATAAGCAAATTATCACTGTGGTGTATATTCCATCCCGAAGCTTCTCTTATAGCTTCTACCCTATTTTCCACAGATTGTTTTTTTAACTCTAAATTCACATACAACACTTTTCTTTGTTCACATTGAAAACTGTTTAGCCATCTTCTACCTTCTGCGATAGCAACACAAAGTTCAAGTAGTAGCATGGATTTTCCAGCTTTGGAACTTGCTGTAAGCAGCATCCGGTCTCCTTCATGTAATATGTTCTCAATTAAAACCGGTGGCATCTTTTCAGGAGAACCCATAAAGTCACTCCACGTTTCTATATCCGGATAAGTAATTACTTTCGGTTCTTCCTTCGTTTGCGATCCCTGGTTATTAGTTCTGTTATCATCTTCTGGAACGTAAGGTTCAAAATCCTCAAGAGCTTTATTTATTGTCATTTCTCCGTATGTCATACCATGACTATGAACTTTATCCCATTTATTGATACCACCTTCAATTTTCATGGTTCTATACAATACGCTTTGTCTGAATAAATGATCTATCTGAGATTTATCTCCATTAGTCCAATAACACAAATCATTCACAAGAGCTAAAGTCGCTTTGCTATGATCTTTCTCATATCCTGATATATCTCCATTCCATAGCGCCCAAAATCTAGCTCCATTCTTCCCATTCATAGCTTTTTGAATAATATCATAATCGCTCAAGCTGCTTTGTGGTTTAGGTGTTACCACAGAAGATGAAGACTCCTGAGCTTTTGGCTTATCCTGATTTGATCCAGGTAACAAGTATTTGTCATGTATGATTTGCCCTTGCTCTGTTCTCTCTTCTATGTCCCTTTTGTCTCCGTAAATATTCCCGGTAACTGTTAAGTAGCGCCCACCCTTCAACTTACCCTTTTCATCCAGGGACGGGCAATACATTTCTAGCTCTAATGGTGGCAGTAATTTCTTTTTGTTGTTTTTGAGCTTTGGCTGTCCTTTGCATAGTATATGAAAACCCATACCACTCGGTGATATTTCCGTGTATGAATCCACAGAAGAAATAATGTCTAGTGCTACCGGATTTATTTCCCCCGTCTTGGGATCAATAGCATGGTCTATATCTATCCCATAATAAACACCATGTGATAATTCAAATCCTAAGCCATCTAAATTATTTTTGTTCAAGCGCTCAAAAGCCTGATCTATTGTGCCCCATGTTTCCGGATCGTTTGCTTTTGCGCCTTCCCCGGTCTTAGGATTAAAAGGCCTTTTATTGAAATATACTGTTCCATCCTCATTGTATTTTGTGTTTCCCTCTTTGTCTTTTGCTTCCTCAAGCTTATATGTTACCCATTGTGCTTTAGCTGCCAACTCTGGAAGCTTCCGTTTGATGTCAAGCAATTGCTCTTCTGTCATGTCATGCCCTTCCTTTCTCTCATGCATCTCTTCTGTGGTTTCTGTGCTGCCCCGGTTTTCAAAAACGGGGCATGCACACAATAATATTTATTATATTATTGTTATAGTATGTATTAATGGGTTTAGTACCCTTTAGCACCCTTGACCACCCTAAAGCACCCTTAACCACCCTTAACCACCCTTTTAGTCTATTTTTTTGGTCTGCCACCTCTTTTACCACTCTCGATGAACACCTCAAAGTTATCCATAGAATCATCTATCGACTTCAATAATTCATCATAAAACCTTTGAGCTTGCTTGTTCTTGAATGTATCTCTTGACATACTTGGTATTTCAAATCCCGAAGCATAATAAGTGAGTATGCTAACTATTGCCTGTCCTATCTCGTAATACAGTTCTTTTCCTTCCTCTGTGTTAACATCAATGTTCAGAGGATCAAGAATTATCTCATTTACGTTAAGCCTAAATTTGAAATATTCAATATCTTTTCTTGTCTTGCCCATCCTCACCACCTCAATTCTAGCTAATTGCCTTTGGAACTGACTCTGTGCTGTCCTGATCTGCTTCCGGATCTTCTTCCGGATCTTCTTCCTGGTCTCCCTTGTGATCTAATCCAGGATCAACAATCTCTCCTGTGGTGTCCTGATCTGCTTCCTGATCTATTCCAGGATTAACACCCATGTTCTTTCTCATATATGCAATGATTTTCTCAATGTCATGTAAATTATTCTGCCTTCCTAATCGAAGCAGCGCCCCCGCTTCTGTGGATATTTTCGTAAGAGTATATCTTGAAATACCTAACATCTGACACGCTTCTCCGGTCTGAACAAAAACCTTTTTTACCTCAGTATTCTTCATTTTGTATTTCCTTTCTGCGCTGTGCGCTTGCCGTACATGCTAATAGTTGCTTTTAATCGTTAACGATGTTAAAATTGTAACATGTAATTTGAACAAATCAATGTTTTTAACGTTAAGAGTTTTAGCGGTTTTATTTGAATTATTGATAACATTTGTTCAGTTATGCGCAAAAATTCAAATTATTTTACCATTAATTTGAACAGTACACGGATATATAATTAAACAACAACTAAAATACAATGATTTATGAGAAGGGATAATCATGAGAAGAGGAAGGAAAAACAACAAAGAAAAGTCATTCATTGACTATGAAGGAAGGATCAAAAAATGTCGTGATGAATACATGGATGGTATAGGAATAACCCAAACTGAGCTTGCGAAAAAACTGTATGTATCTAAAGCCACAATAAATAACTATGAACATCAAAAACCTTATTCAATGGATATTGCCCGATCCTTAGCAAGCTTTTTTAATATAGATGTTAGATATTTTACTTATGAAATAAATCACAGAAATTATAAAGAAGCCATGGAGTATCTCAAAGAAAAGCAAAAAGAGGAATTATGCAAGCTCGAAGCATTGTCACAATGGTTATTAGCCAACGGTTATAAGTTGGAGCAAACAAATTATTGTCTAGAAGCTTATTCAGCAATAATGACAGACACCCCCAATAATTCAGAACAGGATAATAATATCATTGAAAATATTCTTCATCCCAACAAAGAAGTGTATATACTAACCAGGCCGGACGGAACAAAAGGATATTTCACAGAAGAAAACAAGAATTTATTTATAGATATTATGCTATCAACTCTCAATAGATTAATCTTGCCATTCAGAGAATAATCAGAAAAAGCAGCGCCACAAAACGGAGCTGCTCTTTATTTGCTGTGGTTACTCTCTCAGAAAAGCATCAATCAATTCCCCTGGAAGCTCTACCGGATCTCGGAACTGTCTCATGCCCTTCCTGATCTGACAATCACATTCATTTTCTGTGGTATCATCCCGGAGCGGTTCGGCTTGCACTTCCGATCTGATCCCTGGAAACAAATCCAGGATAACACCACAGAAGGAATAATATACCAATCAACTGCACCATAAGTGCACCCATAGGTGCACCCAAACTGCACCTATTTACCGCAAAATACCGCAATTATGCCAAAGTCCAAAATCAACTACTATCAACAATATGTGGGTTCATAAACCTAGTAAAATAGCCATTTTTTAGGCAAAAAAAATGTTCACCATCAACAACGGTGAACAACTAATCTATATTATGCGGATAACAGGAGTAAAACAAGGCGCTCAATACAATAGCCAATATAGCAAAAAAGGTGCACCATCTAGTGCACCCATGCTATTAAATCATATAATTTTTATCATAATATCATTCATTGCTTTTACTTTGTTTTCTGTCATAACGTGTGTATATAGGTTCAATGTTATTGAAATATCTTTATGCCCTAAAATCTCAGATAGTATTTTATAGTCCTGTGGTCTCTGTTCTATAAATCTAGTTGCAAATGTATTTCTAAAAGCGTGACTTGTAAAATAATCAATCTCAGCTTCCTTGCATATCCTCTTTATCTCTCTGTTTACTGTGTACTCCCTGAGTATCGATCCTTCAGATGACTTGAATAGCAAACCGCTCCAATCGAACCCGAACACTTTTCTATTCAATTCCTCTTGGTTACGTATGATCTGCAATATATCCGGTGTCAATGGTATATCTCGGTTTCCGCTCTCTGTCTTGGTATCATCCCCCACCATATAACCCCCGATTTCATCACGAGTGATAGTTCTTCTAACATGGATAAAACCATTTACCCGGTCTATGTCTGTAAGATATAATGCTGTCACTTCTCCTATTCGCATTCCGGTCTTTATCATAAAACGGAACAAGTTATCATAATAGCTGCATTTTTCTTCTGACATCCTGAAAAACCTCTCTGTTTCCTCTTTTGTCAATGCCCGGTGGCGGTTATCTCCGATAACTTCATCAACCCTTTTTAGCTTCTTTAATGCCTTGCAAGGATTTTTTACTATTATTTCATCCAGGACAGCATTATTGAACACATGGTTCAAGTGTGAGAAACATATATTTAAATTTTGTGGTGTCTTGCCATCGTTCAATAAAATTTGACGTGCCTTTTCAATATCATATCTCTTTATGTCCTTAATCTTCATATCACCAAACAATACACCCTTTGACAGTTCAACCGCTGCTATCATTTCAAATTGATGTTTCTGTGACCTGAGTGTGCACTCACTCAATTCATTCCGCCTGTTATTAGTGAACACCTCATAATACTGTTTTAAGGTCGGATTATATGTTTCCTCAAATCCACTCTCCAACTCTGCCTTCTTCTTGGCTACTTTCTCAAACAACCCTTCTTTTGTCTTGCTTCTGATATAATATACCTTGCCTTCATACTTCAACTTATGAAGATAGTATTTATCCTTCTTATCATTTGCCATGTCCTCACCTTCCTTCTGTGTGA
>OCTX011864747.1_pt1 | contig 11212 bp, 9 predicted proteins | sample 1539691 | NCBI WGS metagenome assembly OCTX01 (sample SAMN02144231, study PRJEB22623) | gut metagenome | biome: sheep rumen | host: Ovis aries | place: New Zealand | reverse complement strand
CTACCCCCGCCTTTGCCGACTTCAGCCAATGCACCGACCCACGCGCCAAGAAACTGGAGCGCCGCGTCGTGCTCTCGCAATACCTCACCCGCATCAACTGCGCCAACAACATGCCCCCGCAGGAGACTGGCCTGACCTACAACACCTGGTTCGGCCGCCCGCACTTGGAAATGACCTGGTGGCATGCCGTTGACTTCGCCCTCTGGAACCAGCCCAAAGTGGTGGAACAGATGCTGCAGTGGTATGACCGCGTGGCAGCCCCCGTGGCCCGGAAGATTGCCGAGCGACAGGGCTTTAAGGGACTGCGCTGGATGAAGATGACCGACCCATGGGCTGGCGAGGCCCCGTCGAACACGGGCTCCTTCCTCACCTGGCAACAGCCGCACTATATCTATTTGGCTGAAGAAATGTACCGTGCCCATCCCACGGCAGAAACGCTGGCCAAACATGCTGCCAACGTAGAAGCCACCGCCGAGTTCATTGCCGACTTCGCCAAAAGCGGAAAGCTGTTCGGACAGACGGCCATGCAGGAATGTATGACCAAGGACATCAGCTACAACCAGCCCTTCGAGCTGGCCTACTTCCACTATGCCTTACAAGTGGCACAGCAGTGGCGCGAGCGCACGGGCAAGCCCCGCAACAAGCAGTGGGATGCCGTCATGAGCCGCCTGGCGCCGCTGCCCACCACCCGCGACGGCATCATCACCGCCGGTCTGCCCAAAGGCAACACCACCGCCCTGCCCCCCTTCGATCCCTTCAACACTGTGGGCGGAGGTTCTGCCTTCGCCACCGCCGCTGCCACCGCTGCCACCGCCTCTTCTCCCTCTGCCTCCGCCACCGCCTCTCCCTCCGCCCCCATCTCCCCCGAAACCTTTGCCGCCAAGTGCCGCAACGACCACCCTGCCTGCCTCGGTCCTTTCGGTATGCTGCCCGCCAACCGCCTCAGCAGCGACACCACTGCCGCCCGCAAGACGCTGGAATGGGTGATGAAGCACTGGAACTTCCAGACCACCTGGGGCTGGGACTACGGCATGATAGCCATGGCCGCCGCCCGGCTGGGCCGCCCGGACATCGCCCTCGACGCCCTGCTCATTGACACGCAGAAGAACACCTACCTCAAGAACGGACATAACTTCCAGACCGCCGACCGACTGCGCCTCTACCTGCCCGGCAACGGAGCACTGCTCACCGCCGTCGCCATGATGTGTGCCGGATGGGACGGTTGCCAACAGCCGCTCAACCCCGGTTTCCCGCAAGACGGGCGGTGGAATGTGCGCTGGGAAGGGCTGCGCCGCATGCAGTAAGAAATACAGGAAAAGGGCTACAACGCAAACGAAATACACCGGAAAAGGTCATAGCGCAAACGTTTACTGACGATTTCCCGCTCGCGCATGCCCGAATGTACATCTTTCATAGTAACTTTGCAGACTACAAAACACCTAAAAGCCAAATGAAGAAGATTCTCATCATCATGGTCATGGCAGCTGTCACGCTGCTGGCACAAGCTCAGACACAGGCTCCCGCCTTCCCCGGTGCCGAAGGGCACGGACGATATGTCACCGGCGGACGGGGCGGCGAAGTACGTCATGTCACCACACTTACCGACGACGGCAAGACCTCGACAAAGGGCACTTTGCGCTGGGCTGTCAACGGCTCGAACAAGAAAATTGTCGTGTTCGACGTGGCTGGTGTCATCAAGCTGACCAAAGAGCTCACCATCGGTGCCAACACCACCATTCTCGGTCAGACGGCCCCCTCGCCCGGCATAACTATCCGTTATTACACCGTTCGTCCTAACGGCAACAACATCATCATGCGCTATATACGTGTACGCAGAGGACAGGAGAAGGACATCAACGACGGAGCGGATGCCTGCTGGGCCCGTAACTACACCAACATCATCCTCGACCACTGCTCCTTCTCATGGAGCATCGACGAGGTGGCCTCGTTCTACGACAACAACAACTTCACCATGCAGTGGTGTACCATCGGCGAGAGCCTGGTCAATGCTGGCCACGACAAGGGTGCCCACGGCTATGGCGGCATCTGGGGCGGCAAGATGGCTTCGTTCCACCACAACATGATACTGCATGTGGCCAACCGCTCGCCACGCTTCTGCGGAGCACGCTACGACTGGACCGGCTATACGTCGAACCAACTCTATAGTGAGTACCAATGGCAGAACGCTGTGCAGGCCGAGAATGTCGATTTACGCAACTGCGTCATCTACAATGCCAACGGCTGCTACGGCGGTCCCGGCGGCGGACAAATCAACATGGTAGGCAACTACTACAAGAGCGGCCCGGCAGCTACCGTCAGCCGACTGACCACCGTCAGCTATGCCGATGAGGGCAACTCTAAGGACAACCCGAAATACTGGGGTATGACCAGCCGCTACTACCTTGACGGCAATCGCATCGACGACAAGGAGGCCGGTTGGGAGAAGATGAGCTACGACGCCAGTGTGCCCCAGAAGAACAACGTCCATTACACCTACGACGAGAAGCACTACTACGGTGCCGACAGTTATACGCAGGTCAACGGAAAAGACGCGCTGCCCATCCAGCTCGACACCCCGGCTCCTGCCGGCGAAGTGACCACCCACAGTGCCGCCACAGCCTTCGAGAAAGTGCTCGGCTATGGCGGTGCATCACTCTACCGCGACGATGTGGACGCGCGATATATGACGGAAGCCAGGAGCGGCACCGCCACCTACACTGGGTCGGTCACCAAGAAGAAAGGGCTCATCGATGTGGTCAGCGACTGCAACGGCTACACCGAAGCCAACTTCCCCACGGCGACACGCAATGCCTCGGAATACACCGTCAAGGACGGCATACCCGACGCGTGGGCCAAGGCCAACGGACTGGACCCCACGAAGAACAATGCCAACGGCTACGACCTCGACCCGAAGGGCCTGTACACCAACCTTGAGGTGTATGCCAACTCGCTGGTGCAGGACATCATGCTGGCCGGCAACAGCGACGCGGAGAGTGCCGTCAAGGAATACTACCCCGGCTACGTGAAGGAAGACGGCACGGTGGTCTATGCCATCAACGACGGCAGTGCCGTGCGCGGCAGCGTCTCATGGGCATACGGCGAAGGCAAGATAGAGCAGGCATCGCAGATCAGCAGCGAGTTTGCCGGAATGACCACCGGCATCGCCGCCGGAGAGAACCTGACAACATCGAACATCCCCACCTACAAACCCAGCGGTACCGACGTCACGCTGACACTGCTCAAGTCGGTGGCGCAGCAGACTGAGGCCAACAACGACAATGCACTTACCTTCCAGGTCAATGTGCCCGAAGGCTATGCCTTTACACCCACCAGCATCGCTTTCAAGGTGGCCAACTATAACGACAAGTCAACAGGAATGGTTGCTGCCCACTGGACGGCCAGCGACGGCACAAAGACTACCGTCTGCGAAGCTCTGAAGCCCGCTCCCATCAGCAAGTCGCCCTACTTCACCCAAGTGGAAAAAGAGCTGACCGGCGCTCCAGCCTCTACCGGCACCTGTTCGCTGGTTATCAACCTTTATAACTTCGGTGGCAGTGCCGTCATGGGGTTGGCCGACATCGTCATCAACGGGGCCTTGGCGGAGAAGAAGGAAGTGGCTGGCGACCTGAACGGCGACGGCAAGGTGAACGCCACCGACCTCGTGATGCTGAACAGCATCATCATCGGCAAGGAAACCACCACCGCCAACACCGACCTGAATGGCGACGGCCAGACCGACGTGTCGGACGTGGTGAAGATGGTCAGCCTCATCTTCGGCAGCAAGTGACACGACTCACCAAGAGATAACATTACTTAAATAACTATATCAACAAATCAAAAAAGTATGAGACTGCTTATTATCAACTTATTCATTGCCCTACTGGCCACCGTAGCTACGGCACAGGAAACCATGTCGCAATACGACCAGGACAAGCCCTTCGGCTTCTGCACCCTTTCGTCGCGCACCGATGCTTCGAAGACCTACGAGATAACCGGCGGCGGCTGCTACACCTACCCGCTGCCCGCCTCGTTCACGGGCAAATCCGTCATCCTCACTTCTAACGGGAATGACATGAAAGGGGCCATACAGAATGCCATCAAGCAGAACGATGTCATTATCCTCGACGGTTCCAAAGGCGACTTCATGGTCTCTTCCAACATCGGGTTTGAGCGCGGCAACAAGACCATACTGGGCATCAACAATGCCCGTCTCTGCACACAATGGTATGTCACCGACGACATCAAGCAGGCGCTCACCGATGCTGGCGTTCCCAACATGAGCACCAGTGGCGGGGGCGGTACACTGCCCAACGGAGAGACAGTCAAGGAAGAGGCAGAATACAACACGCGCAAAATCATCATCGAGATGACTGGCGACAAGGACGAGAACTACCGCAAGTCGGGCATCTTCTCGCTGAACAAAGAGAATGTCATCATCCGCAACATCACCTTCGTAGGGCCCGGCTCCATCGACGTAGGCGGCAACGACCTCATCTCTGCTACCGGTGCCAAGCACTGCTGGATAGACCACTGCACTTTCTTAGACGGCATGGACGGCAATTTCGACATCACCAACTCTGCCGACTTCTTCACCGTCAGCTGGTGTACGTTCAGCTATACCGACCGCTCGTTCATGCACCAGAACACCAACCTCGTAGGCAGCAGCGACAGCGAGGCTAAGGGCTATCTGAACACCACCTTCGCCTTCAACTGGTGGGGCACGGGCTGCAAGCAGCGCATGCCGATGGCCCGTGTGGGCAAGATTCACATGCTGAACAACTATTTCAGCAGCACTACCGCCAGCAACTGCATCAACCCGCGCAAGAACTCGGAGTTCCTCATCGAGGGCAACTACTTCGCAAAGGGCGTAAAGAACTACTATAGCCAGAGCAGTGCTACGGCAGTCACGTGGACAGACGATAACTACGTGACCGAAACCAAGAAGCACAGCTCTATGGGCACCACCGTCACCGTGCCCTACGCCTATACCGTAGCACCCTACGGCGACGTTCCCGCCACGGTGCAGCAGCATGCCGGAGCCACCCTGACCTTCAGCACGCAGACCGTCAAGGGCGACCTGAACAGCGACGGCGCAATAAATATTGCAGACCTCACCATCCTGAACTACGTCATCATCGGCAAGACTACCACCACCGCCACCACCGACCTGAACGGCGACGGCCGGACCGACGTGTCGGACGTGGTGAAGATGGTCGGCCTCATCTTCGGCAGCAAGTGACGCACAGCACCAAGAGATTGCAGCACCAAGAGACTACAACAGTTACCAAAAAAAATTTTTTCACAATATTTGCTGCCACTCTGCCACCAACTTTCCGAAACCACTGTGTTTCAAATACATGCCGGTGGTGGCAGAAAGGTGGGAGGTGGCAGCAAAGCCCCAACAGCCCCCCCAACAGCCCCACCCCCAACCCCTCCCCGAAAGGGAGGGGAGCGGCTGCGCGCAGGGGGTGGCAGCAGTCCGTAGTGACATCAAACGATTCGCCAAACCTGTTCACCACAGTGAAAGCAGCGCTTTCTTGCGTAGAAAACATCGTTTTCCAGCGTAGAAAACGGCATTTTCCTATATGGCGGCATCCACCGCGTCCACTTTAAGAAGTCAGACCATGAGAAGAAGTTCTATAAAATCATGCGCAGCCGCCCCCCTCCCTTTCGGGGAGGGGTTGGGGGTGGGGCTGTTGGGTGGGGCTGTTGGGGCTTTGCTGCCACTCTCCCACCATCTGCCACCACCTCTGTTTCCCCTTTGTACAAAGGGCTTCAGCGGTGTTGGTGGCAGAGTGGCAGCAAAAACAGAAAAAAATAGTAACAAAATTCAAGGTGCTGCTGTACCTGAAAAAAGGCAGCACAGACAAACGAGGCAAAGCGCCCATTGTGAGGCGCATCACCCTCAACAATTCGATGGCACAGTTCTCCCGCAAGCTGTCGCGTACTTCTAATCTGTGGAATCCCCGTTCTGGCAGATTGGATGGCAAGAGTCGTGAGGCAGTAGAGGTCAATACCAAGATTGACAAGATGTTGCTCAACATTAACTCTGCCTGTGATAATCTGTTGAAGCGTAATGCGAACTTCACCGTCCAAAGCATACAGAAAAATGGGGATAATAACATTAAAATGTGATTATTTACTAAATATACGAACGTTTTGTGTGTTCTGTCAGAGAAAATTTGTAACTTTGTACCAAGAACAATATAAATCCATTATGGACAAAGACACAAATACAGATATTATATATACATGATACAATTAAATACGAAAGATCTGGCAAAACCGTTTATTAAGTGGGGCGGTGGAAAGGGGCAGCTTCTCCAGCAACTTGAGAAACAATTGCCGACAGATTTGCATGAGGAGGAATTTACGTATATAGAGCCTTTCGTCGGTGGTGGAGTGATGCTTTTCTTTATGCTGAAAAACTTTATGAACATCAAGCAAGTAGTTATTAACGACATCAATCGTAATCTGACGGAAGCCTACAGAGTCATCAAGCAGGAACCGGAGGGGCTTGTCTATCGTTTCAGTCTACAGTAATAATACAAATCCATCTATATAGAATGAAAAATTCAAAAGACAAATCAAGAATATTCACTCGGTCCCAAGTAGATACTTTGCTTTCTGCTGTAATTGGTCAGACGCTGGAAGATGTTGACAATGCTGGATTATTCAAACTCCATGCTGGGCGCGAAAAGGTAAAAGGCATTGCTGGCGACATTATCGAAGTGTCTGTTTTGGGATGTAACAAGGATAGCTTGCAAGAACCAGACATTATTGTTGACGGTGAACTTACAGAGATAAAGACAACGGGCATGGTGAAACCAAAGAAAAATGATTCACCATACCTTTTTGAATGTAAAGAGCCTGTCAGCGTTACCGCTGTCACGCATACCGCCACCATTTACAGCCAGCATACAACTCAAGAAACTCTGCTTCTGTGTACCAATCGTAACCAATATTTCTTGTATGGCCAATCATTTGTCTCTTCGAATCATAAACGACCCAGTGTGTTGAGGTCAAAAATCCGCCAAAGAGCCAAAGGTCGTACTCGTGTTCCCTGTCAGGGTCATTCTTCAGAATGTCAATCATCTGCTCCGTTGTAATCCATTTCTTTTCTTCCATCACCTTTTTTCGGCAAAGGTCAGAGATCTTTCTAAAGTAGGCAAACATTTTAGATCACGTTAGATCAAAACTATTGGATTTTAATAAACATTAGATCAATGGCAAACCAAAACATCTACAGATTGAAAGGCAAATCACCAGTTGAGGTTAAGCAGGCTTTCATCCATTATATGAGCGATAAAAACGCAACGTCTAAGCAAATAAAGGATGCAGCGAATAGCAGATATGCTAAGATAGACTCAATAGACACCATTCGTTCACTCGTAAAAAAGCTATTTAGCGTTGACAATGTGTTCTATTTGATAGAAGTAGGACAGATATTAAAAGTTAGCGACGCACTTACAGAGCTTATCAACAATGAGCAAGTAGAAAGTGTAAAGCATGACTTAAAAAACCAGCGAAGCTATGTCAATAAGTACAAAGCCTTCCTCGCTCATTGTTCCGATTTGTTCAGAATGGGTGTTGACTCTTCAACAGAATACGACCTTGCCGAAGACCCAGACAAACCATTCATCTCTGAAGAAAAGTTTGGCGAGATTGTAGAGCTGCTTTTCCGCAAAAAGAACATTATTCTTCAGGGTGCTCCTGGAGTGGGCAAGACTTTCCTTGCACGAAAGATTGCCTATCAGCTTATTGGCCAGATGAAGGATGAGAATATTGAAACAGTTCAGTTCCATCAGTCGTACAGCTATGAAGACTTTATGCAGGGCATACGTCCTACCACCTCTGGCGAGTTCAAAGTACGTAATGGTATCTTCTATAATTTCTGTCAACGGGCAAGGGTACATTCAGAGGAAACATTTGTATTTATTGTTGACGAGATAAACCGAGGCAATCTGAGCAAGATATTCGGTGAACTGATGATGCTGATTGAAGCTGACAAACGTTCTCCTCGTTATGCATTGAAATTGACCTACAGCGAAGAGAACAGCCCCAAGTTTTATGTTCCAGAGAATGTCTATATCATCGGTTGCATGAACACGGCTGACCGTTCAATTGCAATTGTTGATTACGCCCTGCGCCGCAGGTTTGCCTTCTGCCAGATAGAACCCGAATTGGGCGAGAATTTCAGGTTGTTCCTAAAGTCTGAACTTAGTGATGAGTTCGTGGATAAAATCTGCAGGAAATTGAATCGCGTGAATGCAATTATCAGGGAGTCGTCTTCACTTGGGAGGGGATTGGAGATAGGCCACAGCTATTTCTGCCAAATCAGTTCCGTGGACGATGAGGAGCTGTGGTGGCAGTCTATTTGCAAGTACGAAATCTTTCCATATCTGCAAGAGATTTGTTTCGACAACGAGGACCTTTGCGGCGAGTTGTGTCATATTTTGATTGAATAGGATGACGCGAACTATCCCTATACAAAATATTTACTACATCCTGTGCTATGCATGGGGAATGAGTGATATGCGTGGCAAGGTCAATGTCGGCACGGAGGATTGCGCATCTATATCGAATTTGCTGGTGCACATGCTACTGAATGCCACGGATAATTTGCTGAAACGCGGCATTAACCAAGGGTATATTGTCTATGATGATGAATTGGATGGAGTCAAAGGGAAAATCAATATTGCCGAGACACTAAAACAGGGTAGTTTTTGTCATGGAAAGATATACTGCCATTTCGACGAGCTCTCATCGGACATACTTGTTAACCAGATTATCGCTTCAACGTTACAAGATGCCTTGCGGATAGTTGGACTTTCAGAACAAAACAGAGACAGAATAGCAAAAACGCTACGCCGTATGCCAGAAACAAGGCGCATCCGCATCAGCGACCATGTATTCCATTCTGTAAGGCTGCACCGCAATAACAACTATTACCAATTTGCACTGAATGTCTGCAAACTGCTGCACCAGTCAATACTCCCAAACAAGATGCTTGACGGGATGTTGGAATTCATTGACATTATGGACGATGAAAAAGCGATGAACCGCATCTTCGAAAAATTCCTGATGAACTTCTATAAGCAGGAGTGTAAACAGGATTTCCCTGAGGTTAGCCGTTCGCATATCCGTTTCCAGCTGACACCATACGGAATGACCTTTGCGACAAGCACTGACGAGGCTTATGCTCTGCTGCCTATGATGGAAACAGATGTGACGCTCTTCAATCCTCAGACAAAGAATAAAATCATCCTTGATGCAAAGTACTATAAGGAAGTGTTGGTTTCAAAGTATGGCGAGAAGGGCAAAATCCGTCGTGACCATCTGTCACAGATTATTAGTTATGTGATGAATCAAGAAAGTGATGCACAACCACATACTAAGAATACCAAGGGAATACTTGTTTATCCTACGGTGGATATAGAACTGGATATTTCGTACATCTACAAGAATACTCATCACATCATCAGAATCAGTACGGTGAATCTGAATCAGAACTGGAAGCTGATTGAACAGAGATTGAAAGAAATAATATGCAATTAAGATAATGGCAAAGAAGAAAAAATATACAGACGAGGTTCCTAGTGTTGGTATAAATTGCGATACCTCGTCAAAGGTAGTTGCAAATTGTGACAACTTAGATAATGGAAAAGTAGCACTTAGCCAACATGATATTGAGCAACTTATCATTACGGTAAGGGGTGAGCAAGTACTTATAGACCAAGATATTGCGAGGCTATATGGCGTAACAACAAAACGCCTTAATCAACAGGTTAATCGTAATTCAGCTAGATTCCCAAGCAACTTTCGTTTCGAATTGACTAAAGAAGAGCGCGACGAGGTAGTTGCAAATTGTGACCACCTTCAATCCTTGAAATTTCGTCCAACATTGCCTTTTGCCTTTACAGAACAAGGAATAGGCCAACTTTCATCTGTGCTCCATAGTCATCAGGCAATAGAAAGAAGCATTGTGATTATGAATGCTTTTGTAGCTATGCGCCGTTTCATTATGCAAAATGCAAGCATCTTGATGCGCTTATCCCACCTTGAACGTCACCAGATAGAGACAGATGAAAAGATAGACCTGATTCTCGACAAGATAGACGAGCGGTCACCCAAGCTGTTGCCCGAACAGATATTCCAAACTGGTTGTGTGTGGGATGCTTGGTCGTATGTATCAGAATTGATAAGGAGTGCCAAAGTTCGGATAGTTCTAATTGACAACTACGTGGATGACCGTGTGCTGTCCCTGCTAGACAAACGTGCAGAAGGCGTGTCGGCATCGATATACAGCCGCTACTATGAGCAGTTCCAAGTTGATTTGAAAAAACATAATGATCAGTACCCAACTATTGACTTCGTTCAATTGCCGCACAGAAATCATGACCGTTTCCTCGTCATAGATAACAAGACCTATCTGTTGGGGGCCAGCGTGAAAGATCTCGGAGCAGGATTATGTGCCGTAACGGAGATGCAGGCATCGCCGGAAACAATTTTGGGAATGTTGAAATAAGATTTGCAATAATTTATCGTGGAATGGAGAGTCGTAAATGACGCCGACTATGATAAATTCCCAGCATCGCCGTAAAACTTACATAGTCTGATAATGCCCGCATCGGCACGAAAGCAGAGGTACAACCAGAGAGTGAAGACACAGAGCCTCGACTGGTTTTCGATTTGGAATACTTGGAGAGCCTGCCCGAATATATACCCGTGAAATTGCAATACCTGCGGACGTACAGAGATACTATTCTAGGACGAATTTTTGACAAACTTGAATAAGATGAACGAATACATTATCTATACTACGGAAGGCTATACTATCGCCCCAAATGAAAACGTGGAAGTCGAGAACTGTCAAGTTCTTGGATGCGCTTTTGGACATAATGCTGACGAAGCCCAAGATAATCTGCTGAAAGAAAACCCGTGGATTATTGAGTCTGGTTTTGATGAGTCAGAGTTTATCATCAGGCAATTAGCAAAATAGGAGAGCATTTATATCTTCAGTTACGAACTGATGAAGTGTCTCAAAGATTACAAAGCAGATGACCGACGTGTAGCGACTGCCTGCCATCGCCCCGTGGGATACAGCATCACAGAACTTGGGGCCCTGTTGTTTGCAAAGCGCCTGTCTGATTTTGACGACTTACGGAGGAAGATGGTACGGGTTATTGTGTATAAGGGGAAAAGCAAACTT
>OCTX011023294.1_pt1 | contig 11212 bp, 8 predicted proteins | sample 1539691 | NCBI WGS metagenome assembly OCTX01 (sample SAMN02144231, study PRJEB22623) | gut metagenome | biome: sheep rumen | host: Ovis aries | place: New Zealand | reverse complement strand
GCAAGTACACCAAGCCGATATCGATTTGTTGCAATCGAAGGAGTTGCCTGCATCGTGTGAAATCAACGAGGTTGTTTATTCCGAAGACGACAAGACTGCCATTGCGCACGTCACCATACAGAACTACCTGCGAATGGACACCATCGGCAAGGCTGCCACCATCGTAAACACCGCCCAATTCGACATTCCCCTCATATACCAACCCGAAACGGACAAGTGGATAGTGGAAGTGAATGAATTGCTGAGACCTGTGAAGTGAACAGTTGTAATATTATTGTGAATTAAATCTTCAATTATCATTTTACTCTATTGTAAAAAGATTGTTCTCTTAGATTTATAGAATTGAGACCATCAGAATCGTAGATGTACTTTTTGTTGATGGTAAAGATGGTGTTTGCATATTGTATATAATGTGTTTGATGGGCAAAAAGGATAGATTTTCGTATTTATAGAAAAGTATTTCAATTTTTTTGTGTAAGTTTGCAGAATGAATTAATATTTTATGCGAACATCAGCGAATCCTACGATTTACAGAAGGGAATTGAAAGGGAGAATTCTTGAAGTTGCCATGCGTGAATTTAAGCGCAAGGGAGTGAGGTCTGTAAAGATGGATGACATCGCGCGGATACTCACTATTTCAAAACGTACCCTATACGAGATTTATTCCGACAAACAAGAATTGTTGCTTGAGGGAATACGTCATGAGGAACGAATGCACGATGAACATATTTCCAAATTTGCAAGTGGTAAGGGAGCCATTGATATTCTTATGGAGTTTTACCGTATGCAAATCAATCAGATAGGAGATGTGAACCCTAATTTCTATGATGATGTGAAGAAGTATAAGATGGTAAGGGATTACATTCGTGAAAGACATTTGATTCATCAACAGAAGGGCTTGGATTTCTTTAAGAAAGGCGTAAAGGACGGTTTTTTTAGGAATGATATAGATTACGAACTCATTTCCAGGTTGGCCGAGGATGTCTCGCGACTTGTCATGGAATCGTCGATGTATAGTGAATATAGTTTAGAGCATGTTTTCCGCAACATTTTTTTCTTGTTTTTCCGTGGTTTTTCCACGCCAAAGGGGATAGAAGTGATGGATAGTTTGCTCGCAGAAGAAAGGTAAAAGTAATGAAAGGAGCATTGTTTGATTTAGATGGTGTGATTTTCGATACGGAATCACAATATAGTGTGTTTTGGGGAGAGCAGATGCGAATGTATTTCCCCAATGAAGTGGGTTTGGAGAATCGTATTAAAGGTCAGACTTTAGTTCAGATTTTTGATCGTTTTTTCCCAGGGATGGAACAAGCGCAACATGATATTACCCAACGACTTAATGAGTTCGAGCATAATATGTCATTCGTTTACGTGAAGGGTTTCGAGGCATTTGTGCAAGATTTGCGTTCGCATGGCATAAAGACGGCTGTAGTTACCAGTAGCAATCAAGCTAAAATGGAAAACGTTTATCGCCATCACCCAGAGTTCATTTCCTATTTCGACCTAATACTCACGTCGGAAGATTTCAGCAAAAGCAAACCCGATCCAGATTGCTATTTGAAGGGAGCCAGTTATTTAGGAACTATACCCGAAGAGTGTGTTGGTTTTGAAGACAGCTTTAATGGTCTCAAGGCCGTCAAGGCATCTGGAATGAAGGTTGTAGGACTTTATACGACGAATCCTCGTGAGGATATCCTTCCTTATTGTGATGTGGTATATCCCCATTATGAGAACGTAAAGTATCAAGATATTCTTCAGTTGTTTGCCAAATAACGATTATGAACACGCAGAATACACCTATTCACCCTAAATTGTGGCATCGGGAGTTTTGGTTGATGGCCTTATCCAACTTCTTCCTTTCGATGTCAGTATATTTACTGATTCCCGCCTTGCCTACGTTCTTGGTAGAAGAAGAGTCGTTTTCTTCCATGCAAGTTGGAATCGTAATGGGAGCTTATGCAATAGGTTTATTTGCCATGGGACCCTATTGCAATTGGTTGATTCAGCGTTATCGACGTAATCATGTTTTCTTCGTATCTGTGTTGGTCATGGTTTTATCGCTCTCCTTATTTACCCATGGTCATCAATGGTTAGGTGATGTTCCCCATGATGTTTTCTTTTATGCATTATATCGTATAATTATAGGAGCAGCTTTTGGATTGTCGCAAATGATATTATGCAGTACGTTGATAATAGATACATGCGAGTCGTTTTTCCGAACCGAAGCCAATCATGCTTCAGCATGGTTCGGGCGTTTTTCCATGTCATTAGGTCCGATGGCTGCCGTTCTTTTGACGCAATTAGTTCCAAAAGGCAACTATCTCGTCTTCGACGTATCAGCTGGTTCGGCAATGGTTGCGTTCTTGTTGATGTGCATGGTCAGTTTCCCGTTCAAGGTTCCCGAAGAAAACATCTCCCGTTTTAGCCTCGATCGTTTTTTCTTGACGTCGGGTTGGGTGTTGTTTATCAATCTTGTTGTGATTACGATGGTGATAGGAATCTTGATGACATTGCATTTGTCTGCATATTTCTATGGAATGATGATGCTGGGATTTCTCTGTGCTTTAATCGCCGCAAAATACGTGTTCATTCATGTTTCTCCTAAATATGAGGCAGTTACGGGAATCGTTCTCATCGTTCTTTCCGTATTGATTCTGATGGTTCATTCCGCTATCTCTGATTATCTCGCTCCCGTTTTATTGGGATGTGGAGTAGGAGTAGTGGGGTCTCGATTCTTGTTGTATTTCATCCAACTCAGTTTACATTGCCAGCGTGGTACTTCTCAGAGTTCCTTTTTCTTGGCTTGGGAGTGTGGCATAGGCTTGGGACTGTTTGTAGGTTTTGCCCTTGCTGACATTCCTGGTCGAAGAGAGTGGTTTGCGTTGTTGCTCATCATTGTTGGCTTGTTGATGTACTTTTTTGTCACTCATCCGTGGTATATGAGGCATAAGCAACGATAATCGTATAATAAACGGATGAATTTTGCGTTATCATAATATATGAGACCAAGATATTTACTCATAGTATTGGTGACATTACTTTTGGCCGTTTGTTCGTGTAGTGATGATGATTCATTTACCACTTCACGAAGTAACCTCCTTTATTTTTCTATGGATACCGTGAAGTTGGATACCATTTTCAGTAATGTTCCCACTCACACCAAGTCGTTTTGGGTTTATAATCATTCTGGTGATGGCATCCGATGTGCGAACATCCGTTTGGAACATGGTAATCAAACGGGGTTCCGTGTCAATGTAGATGGTACTTATTTAGGTCCTTCCAATGGTTATCAAATCAATCAAGTAGAGATACGCAACAAGGATAGCATTCGTGTTTTCGTTGAATTAACGTCTTCCACTACATTTAAGGAAACGCCCCAGTTGTTGCAAGACAACTTACTCTTCTCGTTGGAGAGTGGGGTACAGCAACGTGTCAATTTGAAAGCCTATAGTTGGGATGCTACCTTGGTGGTTGATTATCTCAAGATTTCGCGCGATACCTTGTTGTCAACCACCAAACCATTAGTAATCTATAAGGGAATTGTTGTGGAAGAAGGGGCTACGTTGACCATCGGAGCAGGCACAACGATTTATTTCCACAACGATGCTGGCATTGATGTCTTCGGTAGGTTGGTTTGCAATGGTACTCCCGAAGCCAATGTTATATTGAGGGGCGACCGCATAGATAGGATGTTCGACTATCTTCCATACGACAATGTCTCTGGACAATGGCAAGGTATACGCATTAATGAGTCGTCTTACGATAATGTCCTCCAATACACGGATATTCACAGCACGTATAATGGTATTTCTATCGATTCTTGCGATATTGAGCGTTCCACGCTTCAGATGGTGAATTCTACGGTTCATAATTGTCAAGGATATGGCATCTTGGCCAATCATTGTCAGACCAGTTTCGTGAATTGCCAAATCACCAATACCTTATGCGATTGCATGTCGGTTGTGGGAGGTAAAACCACAATCAACGGATGTACGTTAGCCCAGTTTTATCCATTTGACTCCAGTCGTGGAGTGGCTTTACGTTTCTCTTCTAATCCTTATCCATTGGTCGATTTCTTATGTCAGAACACGCTAATTACCGGTTATGCGGATGATGAGATGATGGCGGAGAAAGTGGATAGCGTGGACTTCCATTTCCTTTTCAAACATTGCATCATTCGTACACCCGTCATCACCACAGACGATAGCTTGTATTTTGAAAACGTCATCTTCGAAGATATTGAAGACACTATTTCGTCAGGAAGAAAGCACTTTGTGAAAATAGATATTGATAAGCAACAATACGACTTTCACCTTGATAGCCTGAGTTGCGCCATCGGAAAGGCTGATGCCGTTACCTCTATGCCGCTCGATCGTGATGGTAACATGCGCGATAATGAACCCGACATCGGGTGCTTTGAATTTAGAAAACAACAAAAACCTTAAAATCCTTGAGCCATGGACAATCTAAAAATCGAAATTGACATTCAATATTGTTCAACAGATGAGTTGTCGGTTGAAGATAGAGAACTTGTGGAAAAGGCAATAAAAGCAACAGATAACTCTTATTCCAAGTATAGCCATTTCTGTGTGGGTGCTGCCGTACGACTTGCCGATGGCGCAATTGTCATCGGGGCCAACCAAGAAAATGCAGCATTCCCTTCGGGGCTTTGTGCGGAGCGTTCGGCCATCTTTGCCGCTCAGTCGCAATTCCCAAAACTTGCGATAACCACCTTGGCTATAGCGGCAAAAAACCACAATGGATTGGTGCCTCATGCCGTTTCTCCTTGTGGTGCTTGTCGACAAGTGATATTGGAAATAGAGGACAGATACAAGCAACCTATACGGATTTTATTGTATGGAACCGAAGGCACATACGTGATAAAAAGCATCAAGGATTTAATGCCTCTGTCGTTTGCTGAAACAGACATGTATCAATAGTTAATAAATATTAATCGCCAATATTTTCTTTTGTTTTGTTTGCGCAATCTAAAATAATAATATTACCTTTGCACTCGCATTTGAAACACAGTGCTCTGGTAATTCAGAACCAACCGGTAAGGAAGTTTGGGTGAGTGGCTGAAACCAGCAGTTTGCTAAACTGCCGTGCGGGTAACCGTACCGGGGGTTCGAATCCCCCAGCTTCCGCACAGGTGTTGAAAATGCCCAAACGGTGGATTCATCTAATGGTTAGGATACAAGATTCTCAATCTTGGCATAGGGGTTCGATTCCCCTATCCACTACTTACAAATCGGCATTCTTTATAGATTGCCGATTATTTGTTTTTATAGGATTGCAATTTTATTATAATATGGAAGTCATAAAAAGTTTCACAATCGACCACACCCGCCTAAAACCAGGCATTTACGTTTCACGCGAAGACAAGGGGTTTACCACTTTCGACCTGCGCATCACCGAACCTAATCAAGAACCTGCCGTAGCGCCAGCAGCCATGCATAGCATGGAGCACCTCATGGCAACATGGTTCCGCAATAGCGAGGCGAAGGACGACGTGGTTTATGTTGGCCCTATGGGTTGCCTCACAGGTATGTATATCATCATGACAGGTCAGTACACCGTCGAGGATATGCGCCGCCTAACCATTGAATGTCTCCAATGGATACTCACGCAAGACAAAGTGCCAGCCACAGAACCACAGACTTGTGGCAATTATTTGCTTCACGACTTGCCCATGTGTAAGTGGGAGAGTGCCCGCTATCTCGACCGTCTGCAACACGATTTCCATTGCGAATACAATCAACTGCAGGTTACTCTCGACGATGGTCGCGTATTTGCTGACGCATAGACAAGTGCTGAATAATTGGGTTTCTCTTTTTGGAATTACATGATAAATCGTTATCTTTGCAGCAAGAGAAGGAGGTTGTCATGAAAGCGTTTATTATCAAAGTTTTGTCGCTTACGCTGAAAATATTGTTAGCGCCATCCCTGTTAATTATGGTTCTATTTGCACGCGTTGTGTACGGCAAGAACTGGAGAGACGTGCCCCCCGTTTCCAATGATGACGATAGTGGATGGATAGAATAATTTATTGATAATCTGATGCCATATAATAATCATCTTTGATATTTCGTCAAAAATAGCACCAATCAAGGTTGAGAATGGCTTCTTTATTCCCGAAGTCAGTAGCATGTGAAACATGCGATATTTGAATGAGAAACGGTGTAAACTTTATGTTTAATTGAAAAATCTTTGGAGATTTCAAAAATTTTTTATTACTTTGTCCCGAAAACCTATTCACTATTTAATAAATATCTAAAGCATGATGAAAAAAACAACGATGACACTTCTTGCAGCCATGACGCTGATGCTGTCGAGCTGCTTCACAACGGGACTCGGAACTACATCCCCCACCAATTCAAACAACAATGTGCTGGGTAATGTGCTTGGCGCTGTTTTGGGACAAGTATTGTTAGGTGGAATGACATTCGACCAGTCGAGCCTTCTTGGTAGCTGGAACTACAATGCGCCAAGTGCTGCCTTTACTACAGATCAGGCTCTCACAAAGGCTGGAGGTGCTGCTACTATTGCCACCATGGCTTCGTCGCTGGCAAGTAACTACAGCAACATCGGTATCAATCGAAACAACACTTCTTTCTCCTTCCTTGACGCTAACAAGTTCTCGGCTAAGGTCAATGGTATCCCATTCAACGGAACCTATACCTATAACCCACAGAACGGTGAAATCACCCTCAAGACAGCTACAGAGACCATTAAGGGCAACGTAACAAAGACCGAGAAAGGAATGGGTCTAATGTTTGACGCCACACAGATGGCAAACATCCTTCAGAAAGAAGGTAAGGTCAGCAACACGGCTGCCGTTCAGGCTGTCAGCAAGCTCGCCAAGAGTGCCAACGGTGCTCGTGTAGGCTTTGAGCTTACCAAATAAGAGGCCTAATCTCTCTAAACTTGGTATTTACGAATCGCAAACCAAGTGTTTAAGTCTAAGGATCATAGGATTCAAGGATTACATTGTCAGCAGCAATAATAAAAATCCTCCAATCCTGAAATCCTTAGACTTTTCTTTTCCCAAAGAGAATACGACAAGCCACATTCTCCCAATCCAAAATCATGCTAATGTCGGCTTTCCTACTTTCTTCAATATATTACGGTTCCCAAGTCTAAGGATCATAGGATTCAAGGATTTTCATTGTCAGCACCGATAATATAATCCTCCAATCCTAAAATCCTTAGACCTTTCTTTTCCCAAAGAGGAAGTGCCTATTCGTAGGGATTATCTGGCTATCTTCCAACAATCATTCCCCTTCTTACAGATGTAAATTCCCTTTGGCAAATTCATTACGGTATAGTCGTTGTAAACACCCACATATTTGCCGTCGATTTCATATACCTCAACAAGACATTCGTCGGTTGTGACATTGTTGCGAATGCCATCGGTTACAGCATCGCCACATTCTAATTTGATGCAATCGTACATGATTCCACCGTTCTTGCCAATGCCCGACATGGTGAGAGTCATCGTGTTTTCTCCTTGACGCAAGCGAGAGGCGGGGAAACTACACGTATATAAACGATGACGACCGCCAAGGACAGCACTCCTATAGATGGAGGCATCGTTGGGCGACGGTGACCAGTTGGCAACGGTAGTCCCATTGATGGCGATAGCCAATTTCGGTGAGTTTGTAACCCCCGCAGCCGAGATGGTGAGATGCGCCGTACCCGTATAGGTCTGTGTGCAATCAAACTTTACCGTCCATTTGCCATTTTTCGTCTGTGCGTAATACCAGTCCTGCGTGGGGTCGCTTTCCCCCACAGTGAAAGTGAGATTGGCAGGCACCTCATCCCAAAGACCGTATGCTCGGATATGGTCACTTAACCGATAGCCGTCGCTCATGCGGTTGTTCTCGCCAATCTGAAACAACTTGTTCTCATAACAAGCGGGAGTCCAGTCGATGGTGCCCAACTCCACAATGGCATCATCAACGACAACATCCTTCACTTGCAACTCATCCGTGATGTCTCCCTTGGTGGCGTATGCACGCAGGGCGTATTTTCCTTTCCTCACATTCTTGATGGAAAAATGACCATCGGCATCGGTAAACGTCCAAAACATATACTTCTTGCCTTGGTCGAAGAGGTCGGCATCGGGTTCGGCAAGCACCACTGGGATAGAATCTTGTGTCTGTCCTGTCGTTACATGGATTTGCCCAGACACCGTGGCACGGTCCAAGGGATACAACTCATTTACAAACCAAGTGAAAGGCCATTGCTTCTCTTGTTCGTGAGCTTCGCGCTTTGCATCAGCGACGAGCCACTCCGTATCTTTGTTTGCATTGAAATTGCAGTAGATGAAGAAAGGTCCATAAATCTTACGCTCCCCCTGTTGATAATATTGTGACGAGGTGCCGAGATGCTCGCCTTGCAACATTTGGATGGTGATGGGCGACTTTCCCGTGGCATGAACGGTCAGCTCTTGTTTCATGGGACCGCCTGGATACCACTCTGGAGAACAATGGATATTCCAAAGTCCCACTAATTTATTAGTATGCATCAGCCCATGTACACTGTCTCTAACGACATATTGCGCCCAATTGTATTTCGTATAAATGCTACCGTCAGCCATCTTGTAGGTGGCATCCTGCACGTAAGATGGGTTGGAAGTACCGTCTTGCTCCACCGCAGCCATCTCGCTGTTAGTAGGAATCATGCCACGCATCGTATCGTCAACATATCCATTGAGCATCGACGCATTCGTGCGGGTGCAGACACGAGCCTCCTGCAATTGCACATTCCCCGACGTAGCGGTGCCATTGGCAATGACATAAACATACACGCCACTCACACCCTTACGTAAGATATACCCTTGCTGCCATCGTATTTCGTCAGTCGTATTAGAATACAACACCTCCACATAGTCATCATCCTGCCGTACTATCTCTGCCTTCGACGGATTCAAAGCCTTGTTGCCAAGGCCTTTTGCGGTGTAGTCGAAGTATATTCCCGCACTGCCCAGTAAGTTAATTCCCTTGAAAGTGAGTTGGTCAGCACGGCCATTGGTGCCGATATGCAGTTTCACGATGCCATTAGAGAGGGTGGCTTCCCGTCCATTAAGTGTAGCCGTAACATTGCTTTGAGCATTAACTGTGAGAGCCATCAAGCACAAAACCACGACGAAACCTATTTTTTGCAAGTTATTCATTTGGATGTTCATGTTATTCTTTCTGCGTGCAAAAATACAAATAAAACATGATATAATAGATTCTGTCATGTTGAAAAATGCGTAAAACTCTTAATTGAGATAACACAAGCATTTTCCAATACTTGGTATTTACGAATCACAAACCAAGTTTTTAAGTCTAAGGATCATGGGATTCAAGGATTACATTGTCAGCAGCAATAATAAAAATCCTCTAATCCTAAAATCCTTAGACTTTTCTTTTTACGAAAGTCTACTTTCCTTCTTTCCTTATTCCTTCATTATAATATGGTTATAAAGTCTAAGGATCATAGGATTCAAGGATTTTCATTGTCAGCACCGATAATATAATCCTCCAATCTTAAAATCCTTAGACCTTTTTCTACGAAGAGCACTATTTGTTAGTCACCTTTTTATATCTGTCATCTGTCAGGTGTAAGATTAGCCCCCGATGAACCCATTGGTAAATCTGGTTAACTGTGCCTTCACGGTCTTTGCCTTGAAGGTATCTCACATCGGATAGCTCGCCAACCGTAAACTCATCCTTTAGCAGTTCCAGCATATTGCGCGGACCACGCTTTGAAATGGGAATATCTTGGTCAGCTTGACGGATAAGGTCGCCAAAGAAGTGCATTTTCAGCCACAGGTCGTAGTGAAGACTCCACCGACACCATGTCTCGATGTTCTTTTCCCACTTCAAGCCGTTAGCGACAAAGATACAACAGGCCTTACGGAACACATGCACTAAGGCGCGATGTGTCAAGTTATCCCACACACGATCCTGCGATGCTATGGCAAAAACTTTGCACTCTGCCTCCAGACGTTCTATCATGTGTCGTGCTTGTCGGCAGTCTATATAGCCAGTGGATTTGTTGAGATTGTCAATGAAGGGCTTCAGTGCCTTGTCGTAGGCATCGTCATATTCCCCAAATTGAGGCAATGTAGCTCCGATGCCTGGGTCGGGAATAGTGGCAAGGCAGAGGCGCGAGATGGGACCGTCGTTCATCACATGGCGGAAGTAGCGGATAGCTTTCGACGGAGTTGTTGAAGCGTTCCAGTTCAGGAACAGCGACTCTGCAGCGTTGACACTCTGTGTGCCAGCACGTTCCTGTCCGTAGTCGTTGCCTTCGTCGTCATTAATCTTCATGTTGGTGAATTGGTTCTTCGTACCCGATGCATTCTCGATTTTGTCGAATTGTTCCAACTCATTTAAGCGGCAATAGAGTGGTGCGCCTTCCGCATCCTGAGTGCGCTGAGCCAGTGCTGCTTGCGTGAGGTTTGGCATGAGGTTGCGGATTTTCAGTTTGGGACGGCGCGGCTTGTCCTGATTTGAGTTGCGTGTGTTATATTTTTCGTTGTATTCCGCTTGTTTTTTGCGGTTAGGAACATCGCTATCAACCACGTCTGCCATGATATGCTTGATGGGCAGGTCGTTGCAACTCTTTCCAGCACCAGTCTCGGCTATGGTTACACAATTTCCGCGCAGTTCCCGTGAACGTTTGTCGGGATGGCGAAAGGAGAGTCCTACGGGATGTGCCATGAGCGGCGGGAAACATGCTTGTGAAACAGTTTCAACAAAGACGTCAGGAGTACGTGAGGTAACAACTTTCAGCAGTCGTGGCATCTTCTGGCGGTTCATGCGTGGAGGCATCTGACTGGCATAAATCTCGCTCAAGGTCAGTTCATCGCAAGTGGGTTGTTGAGTAGCGTTCTCTTGAGTTGTAGCTACCATGTTTTTCTCGGCCAATCGTCTGCTTTGTGCCAACACACGTCGCTGAAACTGGGTAAGGCGAGCCGATGTGTCGGTGTACTTGGCATAGAAGTCGTTCACCAAACGTTGACAATCGGCAGTTGCAAAATACTGAGGTGAACGATGACGTATCTGCCCAAGACACTCAGCCTTAGTCATCAACTGGGGCAACCCTACACTGAGCACGGCACGAATGGAGTTGTGGCGTCCTGGCTCGTTCTCTATGAGCAGGTCGGCAGGTTGCACGTTTGCCTCTTTCATGCACGCTTCGAAAATGAAATCGGTGC
>OCTX011518953.1_pt1 | contig 11214 bp, 12 predicted proteins | sample 1539691 | NCBI WGS metagenome assembly OCTX01 (sample SAMN02144231, study PRJEB22623) | gut metagenome | biome: sheep rumen | host: Ovis aries | place: New Zealand | reverse complement strand
GATGTCAATAATAAAGCAAGCTAAATAGCATTGCCCAACCAACTACATCTATGGGCAATGCCGTTGTCAGTGTAAATAGATGATGAACCAGAATGCGCATTGGGAGTCATCTTACCCATAATCAATCCTTTCCGATGCAAAAGTACGAACAAATCTGTTAACTCTCTACAAGCTTTTGACTGGTATATTGATTCTTTGTCTCAAATATATACGATTATACCATAATCTGTTTATTTGCCAACATTAGCGAGAATCATTTCATAGGTTTGACCACCTTTAATTTTCACTGGATAATAAAATTCAGAGAATGTTCCTAACGATGGATGCTTAATTGTCAGCCGTTTTGCTCTTGTTGGAACATAGAGCCATAACTCATCTTCTTTCTTTTCTACTCCCACTATACCTAAAGACCCACCATCAAAAACAAAACCAGACAAGGTGGTTTTTATTTTGATTAAAGCTGCTTGGTCACCATTCACATCTCGTTTTTCTGTATTTCTCTCGGCAGCCGTAAGATCATATTTGTCAAGTTTGAAACTATTGATAGAAAATTGGCATACAATCGTTCCCGTCTTGTCTATGGAGTAGTACTTATCATCATCACCTTTTACGGTAGCAGCATTGTCCCCAAAAACATATCCTACTTTCCATTTGCAGGGAATAACAAGGTTACCTGCTTTGTCAATATATCCCACCTTGTCATTATTGTCAACGACTGCAGCAAGTCCCTGACTAAAAGATCCAGCACCTTTCCATTTACAAGGAATGAACAACTTGTCTGAGGAATTAACGAAGCCATATTTACCTTTATCATCTTTAACGCACGCCATACCATCGTTAAAATCACTTTTCCATATCCATTTTGGTGCAGGAGGAGCAGCTTTCTTAGCTGGCTGCGACGACTTAGTAGTTATTGCAGGCTTGCGACTAATAATCTGCATCTGCCCCCATGCTGGAATCGTAGCCAACAGGGAGAGAAACATAACAGAGATAATGATTCTTTTATTCATGTTACTAAAGCAGTGCTACAGAACCCACAACCCGACGAACCTGTGAAACAGAAATACCGAGTTGAGACAAGAGGCTTTCAAATCGTGACTTTTCTTTGCAAGGTACTTCAAGATTATACATCAAGATATCATCATCGGCCCTCCCCGACTGCGAATAAATGTCTTGAAGCACTTCACGGAGTTCCTTTGCTATAGACTCCGGAGGATTACCACTAAGAGCCTTAGCTACCAACTGCTCTGCCTCCCTATAGCGTCCACACTGAACGGCAAGACTGGCGGCACTCCGAAACAATATCGAAAGACCAGGTTCAGGGTTCCCCTTCAACTCAGCAAGAAGCGCAGCCTCTCTCTCTTTCTCAAATGCCAGAGTATATAATTCGATACTCTTTTGGCCACCCGGCTCCTTTTGATTGGTTATGTCACCTTCAAGAGCCAAGTCCATAGCCTCATTATGCAATGTCCTAATATCTTTCATAATTTATCTTTTAAACCAAACAATGCTTTAGGTGTACTGAATTCTACTATGGAAATATATGCTGGAAACATGGTGTCATCAGACTTGTCTGTCTGCTTGACTTTTGCTTGATAACGCGCCAAAACTGTATTTGTGGATGTCTCTTTACTTATACCAGAGACCTCCATTCTTGCCTTGGGATCATAAAAATCGCCGTGCTTTTCGCCTAACAGATAATCAAAGCCCGTACCCTTTCGCGAACGTTCTATCACAGTAAAATCTGTTATTCTCATTGCCAAGAGTACGCTGATGCCAACAGCAGCCCGTTCTGTTACACTTTGCTCATCGGCATAAGTTCTTTTCATCCAGTCAGTATAAACGTCTTCCCATACCAATGCAACTTCTCCCGTCCTCATACCTTTCACTTCCAGCATGACTTTTTCAGGATGTCCACATTGATGGAGTTGCACCACACAATTCTCATAGAGATTGGCACCCTCTACTGGTGTAATTCCAGGAGTACCCATTTTCAAGTCCGACAGTTGTATAGACATATCCATAAGTATCTTGTATTATGCGACAAAATTAAGAATAATTTTCGAATCTACAAAGAAAAAGGCCAATTTTTGCGCTTTGCAACATATCCAGCATTCCATACTGGCTTTGCTCTTTGGCGGCTTTAGGCCGCCTATTCTGCAAAGCCAGGCTGATATGCTGAATGTCTTTTACTTTCCTTTTTGAAGGAAGAACTATAGGGCAAGGCGCAAGCCAAGGAGGTAGTACCGGTAATCAAGCGCGTAGTAGTTCCGGTTCGAAACACGACAGTTCCTGGCAAGGTCGCCCCAGCTGCCGCCACGGTCCACGCGGCCGGAGCCCGAGGCTGATCCAGAAGGATTCGTTTGAGATTCCGACCCGTATAAGCCTCTCCAGTCAGAGCACCATTCCCATACGTTGCCACTCATGTCATACAGCCCAAGTTCTTTAGGGGCCAGCAGTCCTACATCATGAGTTGACTTTTTTGAATTACTATTGTACCATGCGACATCATCAAGCGTATGGCTCCCCGCATATTTATAGCCCTTGCTTTTATTACCGCCACGGGCAGCAAACTCCCACTCCGCCTCTGTCAGCATTCGGAATCGCTTGCCCGTCATGGAATTCAATTTACTGATAAACTGCTGGCAGTCGTTCCAACTAACGTTTTCCACAGGACGTTTGGCACCTTTGAAATCAGAGGGATTGCTGCCCATCACGGCCTTCCATTCCTCCTGAGTCACCTCATATTTCCCGATGGAGAAAGAGGACACTGTAACCTGATGTGCAGGTTTCTCATCCCCATCAGGATCACTCCCCTGCTCAGAGGTTGCACCCATAGTGAACGTCCCCCCTTCCACATAGACCATATTGGCAATGAGCCGCTGGATAATCCTCTCGATCGAAGATTTATCGAGCTTCTGCTCCGCAGGCTTTTGAACAACAGGCTTGGTTGAAGTACTTCCTTTCTTCGCCGGTTGAGACGACTTGGGGGTTCGCTTAATTATTGTGGTCTGCCCCCATGCCGGCATCGTGGTCAACAGGGAGAGAAGCATAACTGAGATAATGATTCTTTTATTCATGTTGCGTATTATTGTAAATCTTTAGTATTAAGCCACTTGTAGGGTATAACCACCCTTATGATTTTGTCTTGGATGAACTTACTTCAACCACTCCTTCCGAAGTTTGACATTTTTCCTCTTGCCATCTGCAGCCGTTTCAGTAACCATTTTGATATTGTCACACCCCTCAAATGCTCCATCTTTAACCAACGTATTTCCCTTTATCTCTATATTTGATAGCTTGCGACAATCCATGAAAGCTTTCCAGCCTATTTCAGAATTGTCACCCGATACCACAACTTTCAACAATTCCTTGCAATTTTCGAATGCTCCCCACCCTATCTTGGCCCCATTAGCAGGAATGACGACTTCTTTCAGATTCAGGCAGTTCTCAAAAGAATGGTTTCCAATAGTTTTCAAAGTGTTTGGCAGTTTAACACTATTAATAACAGAACCTTGAAATGCACAATATCCTATTTCCTGCAATCCCTCGTTCAAAGTTATGGTAGCCAAATTCTTGCAGTAAGAAAATGCTCCGTATCCAATACGTCGAACAGAGTTAGGAATGTCTAATGATACCAGCCCGGAACGTTCAAAGGCAGATGCCTCTATCTTGCTAAGATTTTGCGGGAACTTTACCGAGGACAAGGCTGTACAGCCTGCAAAAGCATAGGCATCAATTATCGCTACGCTCTTTTCAATAATGGCATTCCCCTGGACTACTGAAGGGAGAGCACTTATAATTCTTGTTTTATCCCTATCATACAAGATGCCGTCTTCGAACACGAAATTATCGTTTCCTTCATCTATCGTTATGGACTTAAGTTTCTTACAATCAGAAAAGGCACCACCACCAATATCTGTGACAGACTGGGAAATGTTCACTTCTTCCAGGTTCTTACACCCCTTAAATGCACAACCAACGATTTCCTTGACCGTATTAGGTATGACAACAGACACAACATTCTCGTTTTTTGAAAAAGCCATCGGCTTTATCTTGGTCACATCCAGTGTTCGCTTACTCTTCCCGTTATTGACAGGATATGTCACATGGGCAGGAATTATCACGTCCCCTTTGCTATTTCCGGAATACAGATACACTTCATGATCCATTATTTGGAAACGCATATCGTCTCCAATGAATGTATCATAATAATAATTTTTTTCACTACCAATTTCTATCGCAACTTCTCCTCGTGTTTTCAGTTCCAATGTGACATTCCTTTCTGCAGCAGCCTGAGCCTTGGCTTGTTTCACCCTTTCGAGGCTGTCACTAATACTCTTTTGTCTTGCAGCCACTTTCAAGTAGGCCTCATGAACATTGCGTTCTTCCTCGGCTCGTTTCTCTGCAGCCTGTCGAGCTTTTTCTTCTCTTTGGCGCTGCAACCGCTCCTCCCTTTGCTTTCTTTCCGCTTCACTCTGCCCGCGTCTAATCACCGTTGTCTGCCCCCATGCTGGCAGCGTGGCCAGCAGGGAAAGGAATATTGCTGATGTGGCAAATAATTTATTCATAATCTAAAAAGTATCTAATATACGCATAATTTCTCTTTCTTTTGCATCTTCTGACTTTTTCTTTGATTCGTCAACCTCTTTGATTTTCTTTCCCTTTTTGTTGTACCACGCCCCTTTATACGGTTTCCCTTCTTCGAACGAGCCCTTAAAAAATACACCGGTAGCTTTAATTGTATAAGAACCCTCTTTGAACAAGTTATTTTCGAAAGTCCCAGAGAAGACGTCAGCATTTTCCATCTTCATCTCTGCCTGCTCAGTTCCACCAAATGCTCCACTAGCAAATGGACCGCGATAAGTTCGCCCATCAGGTTTGCTGCCCTCTATAAAAACAGCTTCACCAACGCCATCTGGCAAACCGTCGCTATCAACAGGGCCCGTATAGAGATAAGCACCCAGATCATCGTTCAAGAATGCTTCGTTGACAACTCCAATTAAATTACTTCTTTTGTTATACCACGTTCCCTTATAAAGATTGCCGCCTAAGAACTCTCCAATAAAGTGCTCACCGGAGGAGGCGATTGTATACTGACCTTTATCAAAATAGTTGTTTTTGAAAGAGCCAATAAAGGTGTCACCATTAGACATAGAAAAAATGGCGAACTCAGTGCCTTGAAGAATCCCGTCAACGAAAGGGCCAATGTATTTACGCCCATCGAATTCTCCATTCTCCAAGAACCTCGCCTCGCCAACACCATCTGGCAGGCCATCCTCATTCACAGGTCCCGTATAGCGATAGTCCCCCAAGTAGTCCGCCCAAAAGTCTTGGTTTCTAACAATATTCATGGTGTCCTGATCAGCTTGACCACACGCTGGCACAACTGCCAACAAAGACATTGCAATAAAAAAAGTTTTAATTATATTTCTCATATTTACAAGTCTGCTGTTCTTTGATTGTTTTACAATTTAACCTCTCTTATATAACAACTTCCGTCATCAGGACCACAATGCCATTTCCATGCTGTCGGGCCTTCCCTTTGGATGCCTTTTCGGTGGCAAGTGTTCGTTTAATCACGGCTGTCTGCCCCCAGGCTGGCATCGTGGTCAGCAGGGAGAGAGCTATAACTGAGGTAATGATTCTTTGTTTCATAATTAATTCTTTATTACTTCTTTTCCACAATCTCACCTTGCTTATTAATAACGTAATAGTTCATCTCGTCATCGCGAACACCTCCTACACCTTTGTAGAAAGAGTATGCTTTAGCCCACTTGCAAGGAATTATTAATTTGCCAGTTTTATCAATATATCCCCACTCATAATCATACTTGAAGCCATCAACCTTGGCCTCAACTGCAGCCAATCCTTCCGAAAAAGACTGAACCTCTATCCACTTGCAAGGAATCACTAATGTGCCAGACTTATCAATAAAGCCCCACTTTCCATCATCATTCTTAACTGCGGCAAGGCCCTCTTTAAAAGAATATGCCTTTTTCCACTTACATGGTGTTACCAAAGTTCCTGTCTTGTCAATAAAGCCCCATTTATCTTTGTCATCCTTAACCATTGCTAACCCTTCAGTAAAACCCCACTCTTCCTTCCATTGGCATGGAATTACCACATTCCCAAACATGTTAATAAATCCCCAATTATCACTGTCATCTTTGACACGAGCCAGATCCTCACGATCTCTGTAGAAACCCTCTGCAAATTTCCACTTGCAAGGAACTACGAGTTTACCTTGATCGTTAATTAATCCATATTTATCATTTGCATCCTTGACACATGACAGACCTCCAGAAAAAGATTCTGCTTCTTTAAATTGGTAGGGGAAAACCATTTTCATATCTTTGCCCATAAAGCCATATAGTCCATCAGTATTTTTGACTCGGAAAACAGCTTGACTACTATTCATCCAATAATAATCTTCCGTAGCAACAACTACTTTTCCTGTTTTATCAATAAAAATTGCATCATATTTCTCCCGAACAAGAGCAACACCACCCGAAAATGAGTTTGCTATAAGCAACTTGCAGGGAATAACCACATTACCCGTCTTATCTATGTAACCATATTTGTCATTGGCATCCTTAACCACAGCTAACCCTTCAGAAAAAGGCCACACATTATTCCACTGGCAAGGTACAACCACTTTACCGGTCTTGTCAATAAAGCCACGTTTTCCATTATCGTCTGTCACCTTAGCGAGACCGTCTTGGAAAATGGATGCTCCTTTCCACTGACAGGGAATTACTAGTTTTCCACTTTGGTCAACATAGCCATACTTGTCATTTTTATCAAGTACATAGGCTAGCCCTTCGTGATAATCACCTTTCCATTTCCACCTGCTCTTGGCCTTAGCTGGTGTAGCATTCTGTTTCTTTTCTGTACGTTTGATTACTGTCGTCTGTCCCCAAGCTGGAACTGTGGCCAGCAGGGAGAGGGCTATAACTGAGGTAATGATTCTTTGCTTCATAACTATTTTCTATTGTTGATTGTCTATTTCACGATTTTCCCCTGCTTATTAATTAGAATATATTTATAGTTTCCTTTGTCCATAACCCAAGCCAACCCCTCAGAGAATGATGTAGATCCTCCCCACTTGCAGGGAATCACCAACGTCCCTGTTTTGTCAATATAACCCTGATCACCATCGCTAACTTGAGCCAGTCCATCAGAGAAGCTGCCTGCCCGCCACCATTTACAAGGAATCACCAATGTCCCTGTTTTGTCAATAAATCCTTCTTTACCATTATCATCCTCCACGCATGCCAATCCTTCTGAAAATGGCCTGGCTTTTTTCCATTTACAGGATATCACCAGATTACCTGTCTTATCTACATACCCCCACTTGTCGTTGTTATCCATTACAGGAGCCAGCCCCTCTTTGAACCAACCTGCATCTTCCCACTTGGTTGGAATAACTACAGTGCCAGTCTTGTCAATAAAGCCATGCCCTCCTTTCTGAACGTGCGCCAATCCTTCGGAGAAGTCCCAAGCGGTGTAATACTTGCAAGGGATGACCTCCTTGCCTGTTTTGTCGATATAGCCATAACCTTCCTCGCCACCAACACGGGCTAATCCTTCATGAAAACTACTAGCACCCCAAACAAGCCGCCACTCGGTCTTTGGCCTATCCCACTTACAGGGAATCACTAACGCTCCACTCTTGTCTATATATCCACACTTTCCTTTATCATCTTTAACCATAGCCAATCCCTCAGAAAAGGACTCGGCATAACTCCATTTAAAAGGAATCACCAAAGCGCCGGTTTTATCGATAAAGCCACACTTATCACGATTGTCGTCCCATGCCAAAGCTAAGCCCTCTGAGAAACTCTCTAAATCATGCCACTTGCAAGGGATTACCACCTTGCCCGTTCTGTCAACAAAGCCACGTTTATAAGTAGACGGGCCGACTACTGCCAAGCCTTCACTAAATTCAAAGGCATGATTCCACCTGTTAGCAGTACTTGGTTTTGAGTTTTTGACAGGTGCATTACGTTTAATTACTTTCGTCTGTCCCCAGGCTGGAACTGTGGCCAGCAGGGAGAGAGCTATTACTGAAGTGAGAATTTTTTGATTCATAGAATACTATTCAATATTATTAATCTGCTTTTTCATTTCTGGAGTCAAGAGTTTATAGAAAGCATCACAAAGTCGGCCCTTGTTCACTCTCAGATTCTCTTCCATTGATCCGTCAAAGAGGACTGTTCCATTCTTCCTAACTGTAATACCAGTCACGCCCCCGCCGTCCTTTGGCTCATTATTTGTATAAATCTTCTCTATGTCCTGATTACTTAGATCGTTGATAAACTGTTGATACTGACTACTGCTAATCTTGTGGCGTTTATCGTAGACGATCTTTTCGCCGTATTCTCTCGTATATCGCAATCGCACTTCACCCTTTGTTACGGTGATTTTCTTCTGCCATTGGTATTCTGGAGGCAAGCTGCCACTATCATCGCTATACACAATACTTGTAGCCTGTTCGAGGATTGCTCGTGAAAGCTTAGACGATTTGTTTTTTGTCGTCTGAGATTCGCTGTTTTTTGCATTTTTGTTTGCAGTCGTAGTTTTTATCAGTTTCTTAATACTACTGTTATTATTTGTCTGCCCCCAGGCTGGCATCGTGGACAGGAGGGAGAGAGCTATTATTGAGGCAAAGATTCTTTGTATCATCGCTATGTCTTATTATAGTTTCTTATTTCACAATTTGGCCTTGCTTGTTAATAATATGGCTTTTTTGATTATTATCATCTATAACCCAGGCCAATCCATCAGAAAAGCCCCATTCTATTTCCGTTCGATTTGGCATTTCTCTCCATTTAACAGGTATCACCACTTTACCTGTTTTGTCAATAAAACCATATTTCCAATTTTCATCGTAAACTCCAGCTAATCCTTCTTTGAAATTATATACATACTTCCACTTACACGGGATAACAAGTTCTCCCTTCTTATTGATATAGCCGTATTTACCATTATCATCTACAACCCTGGCTAAACCTTCAGAAAAAGTACCTGCATATTTCCATTTATATGGTATAACCACAGCACCTTCTTTGTTGACAAATCCCCTCTTACCACTACTATCCGAGACGCACGCCAAACCCTCCTTAAAGTCTTTGGCATTTCTAAACTTACAAGGAATAACTTCCTTACCCGTCTTGTCAATAAACCCATCTCTGTAATGGTTATCCTCAATGTGAGCTAATCCGTCAGAAAAAGAATATACCTTATGTGTTTGACAAGTAATAACAACAGATCCTGTTCGATCTATAAAATAATAATTCTTGCCATCCCCCACTAATGACAATCCATCAGAATAATCATGAGCCTCTTTCCATGAACACGAAATGACCATATTTCCCGTCTTGTCAATAAAACCGTATTTCCGATTGTCATCACAAACCTTGGCTAAGCCTTCTGAAAAAGGATTTGCAGATTTCCAAATACAAGGTATTACTGTATTACCCTTTTTATCAATATACCCATATTTACCATTATCATCTACAACCCAGGCTAAGCCTTCAGAAAAAGAGCCTGCATGTTTCCACTTATATGGTATAACCGCAGTTCCATTTTTATTAACGAATCCGAATTTACAGTCGTAGTTCATGACACAGGATAAGCCTTCACTAAAATCAGAGCCTGTTCCAAACCAAGTTGGTGGTTTTGTTTTAGAGTTTGTTTGAGACGGACTACGACGTATCACTGTTGTCTGTCCCCATGCTGGCACAGTGGTCAGCAGGAAGAATAATAATTGCAAACAGATTATTCTTTGTCTCATGCCATTTTGGTTTTAGTTTTTAAATACTTGCTCTCTAATCACCATTGAGGATGGTGGCATCATCATCAGCGATATCGTCAAATTCATCCATCAGGCCCAAATCTTCTATCATTTTACGTACTCTCTCAACAGACTGAGAACGTTTTATTGGAGAAATGTCCATCATCCAAGTAATAAGTGCTTGAAACCCAATATCTATTGACTCAGGAAATAGAAAAGCATCTTCCGCCTCTTCAGCAATCTGACTGATTGAAGGAGGCTTTTGGCCAGTCAACAGATTATAGAGTGTGGCACCAAGGGCATACAGGTCTGTCCAAGGACCTATCTTTGTTATTTCACCATACATCTGCTCAGGTGGTGCATAGCCGTGAGTATAACCGACCACCACATCTTCCTCCGAGAATTGACTTTTACTTAAAGCAAAATCTATAACATGTATTTGACCAGTCTTATCAACCATCAAGTTGGCAGGCTTTATATCAAGATGAACAAACTTTTGGGAATGGATCTCTTCCAAAGCGTCGAGTGTCTGATTCAAATAATCAAAAACTTCTTGTTCCTTGATCATTCCATTCTGTCTTACAATATTACTCAATGGCTGTCCATCAATATAGTTCATCACATAATAGACAGTACCGTTCTCCTCAAATAGGTCTGTAATATGGACGATATGCTGATTATGAAGACGACGGAGTCTTTTTGCCTCCATCATAAACTTAGCCTTCTGTTCATCGAAGACAATCTTGTTTTGAGGAGTTGTTACACTGATTGTCGTAGAATCGCCATCGCGCCGATTAACGCTTTTCATGAAGAACTCCTTGATGGCAACCCTTTCATCAAACTGCATTTCTGTCGCCATATAGACAATACCAAAACCACTATATGAGAGCAACTTGTCTATACGATACTTGCCCATCTGGAGGGTAGTTCCCTCAGGCAATATGTTCCTTTTTTCATCTAAATTCAGCTCGTCCATATACGTATCCACCTATTTGTCTATTTTTTATCATTCACTGTCGTTTGTCCCCAGGCTGGCATCGTGGCCAGCAGGGAGAGAGTTATAACTGAAGTAAGGGTTCTTTGTTTCATAAACAAAAATATATAAGATAATTCACTCCACAATCTCACCTTGTATGTTAATTTTGTGGAAGTCGCCATCAAAAACACTTGCCTTACCGTTAGAGAAAGGATAAGCACTATCCCACTTGCAAGGTATCACTAATTTGCCTGTTTTATCAATATACCCCCACTCATAATCATACTTGAAGCCATCAACCTTGGCCTCAACTGCAGCCAATCCTTCCGAAAAAGGCTGAACCTCTATCCACTTGCAAGGAATCACTAATGTGCCAGACTTATCAATAAAGCCCCACTTTCCATCATCATTCTTAACTGCAGCAAGACCCTCTTTAAAA
>OCTX014556288.1_pt1 | contig 11215 bp, 9 predicted proteins | sample 1539691 | NCBI WGS metagenome assembly OCTX01 (sample SAMN02144231, study PRJEB22623) | gut metagenome | biome: sheep rumen | host: Ovis aries | place: New Zealand | reverse complement strand
CGCTCAGACTCTGCTGGGTCTATCTTACGATAAACGTTAGCATAACTCATGTATCCCTGAGGATTCTTTGGGTCGAGTTCCACTGACTGACGATACCACATGGCAGCGCCGCCGCCGTCGTCCTGCATTGCCTGGATGTCACCCTTGAGGATGTAAGCATGTCCGTAGGTCTTGTTGCGGGCAATGGCGAGGTCGGCATAGTGGTTAGCCATTTCGTAGTTCTTCACTGTGAGATAGGCATTTCCAAGTGCTGTCAGGGCCTCGGGGTCCTTCTTGAAAGTCTTGTTGTAGGCTTTCAGCAGATCCTTAGCGGCATTCTTGTCAGTAGGGTTAGCCTTCAGTTCTTTCATAATCGGCTCAAGCATGGTGTTATAGTCAGCCTCTTGAGCATTTGCAGCCACTGACATGCTGAGCATGAGCAGGCCGCTTACGAGATATTTGATTGCTTTCATATTCTGTTTGTTAGTAAATTCAACTTCTTGTTAACACTCTCTATAATAACCTTGTTTTCTTTTTTTTGTAATTGTGTGACTGTTCTCGGTTTGAAAAGTTTATTTACTGTCTTTTCACGTTAACAGTTTTTATCACTATGTCGCCTCTGTAGGGCAGCAGTCCTGACTTGAAGACGATGAGTTGTCCCTGCGGACCAGTGATGTAATTGGCGAAACTCCAAGGGAGTGCCTTGCGTGGGTCAACCACGATGGCGTATATTGTTCTTACGAACGGATAGCGTCCGTCCAGCAAGTATGCCTGATACGGTTTCCAACTGTTCATTGGTGTTGCTTTGTCTTGAACCGATATCGACATTACATGAATGTTCTTCTTGAATGTGGTGTTAGTGGAGTCGCGTCGGTCGTTAAGCCAGTTCGACCCGATAACGCCAATGGAGTTAGGTGTCTTGTCAACGTAGTCGATAACCTCCTTGCTGTTCTTTGCAGCAAACATGTTCTCGCCTTCAATTGTTTTGCCGTCGAGAATAGAGTCAACAACATATCTTACTGTTGCAGATTCCTTGTTATCGAACACTAACTCTATCTTCCCGCGCTTAGAACCTGGATATATCTGGTTCCAGTCGGTTGCCTCTCCGCGAAGTATTTTCTTGAGGTCGTTCACCGTGATACATGTGTCGTTGTTTGCACGATTAACAATGAACGCCAGTCCGTCATAACCGATAGGGAATACCTCTGGGATGCGGCCGTTTTTCTTGATGTATGCCTCCTCGTTAGGCTTCAGAGCGCGTGAAGTGAAGAGCAGGTTAGACTTCATGTCTGTAATCTGCTTCATTCCTTCCACTTCGTTGGTGTACTGAGCGTTGAGTGTGGCTTTTGGGAATTTGTATTCGAACTGTTCCCTCAGTTCTTCTATAATAGGACTAAAACTTTCATCGGCGACAAAAGATATTGTCCCCGATGAACGTGTGTCTGTCCTTCCGCTCTTGTCCTTCTTCTCGCCACATGACGAGAAGAAGAACAATGAGGGTAAGATTAATCCTACTATAACGTAGAATTTGGATTTTTTCATTTGTGATTACTGAAGTTTGAATGTTACAGGCACGGTGTACTTAACGTTCACAGCCTGACCGTTCTGCTTACCAGGAACCCACTTCGGCATGCTGCTTACCACGCGGGCAGCCTCCTTGTCTAGTGATGGGTCAACTGACTTCACAACCTTAACATTAGAGATAGAACCGTCTTTTCCAACGACGAACTGCACGATTACACGTCCCTGCACACCGTTTTCCTCAGCCACAACTGGGTACTTGATGTTGCTTGCAAGGTACTGCATAAGTGCTGCTTGTCCGCCTGGGAACGAAGGCATCTGCTCAACAACGTCGAACACCTTGGTTGCGACTTCTTGCTTCACTTCTTCCTTTGGTTCCGGATCTACCTTGATATCGTTACGGATTGCTTCCATAGTACGGTCCTTGGTACCTTCCTGGTCAACGTTGCTGACTGCCACGTTCTTCTCCAGATCGTCCATTGCCTTCACCTGGTTTTCCTCTTTTACGAGGTCGTCCTTCTTGATGACAGGAGCGGTGAACTTCTGTGACTCGCGCACCTCAGGAATTTCCTTCTTCTGCTCAACCTTAGGCTGAACTTTGATTTCTTCCTTCTTCTCTTTCTTTGCTGCCTCTTGCAGTTTCTGCAATTCGAGTTGCTCAAGATAAGCCTGATGTTCTGCGTCAACTTTGTTCTGGTGAATCTTGTATGCCAGACCTCCACCGACTAATGCTGCAACGATAACCAGTATCAGAAGGGCCTTGATGTTACGACTAGAAGTTCCCTTACGAAGCACGTATGCACCGTATTCCTTGTTCTTGTCGGCGAACACCATCTCGATCCATTTCGGATCGTAAAGATCAATTTTTGCCATTTCTTTTTTCTTTTTTAATTATCGTTACAATTCAACATTCTTCTCTTTTAGCATTTCAAGGTCTTTGTCATTGAGTTTGTCGATGACATAAGTACCGATGCTGAGAATCTGCATTTCATCGAGAGCGTCGATCATGTTGTCGAACGTAGAGTTATCAGTAGGTTTGATGACAACGGTCATAGTAGGTATCTTTTCGTTGCCCAACTCACCTCTCTTGATTTTGTTGAGTTCCTTCTGATAAATGCTGTCAGGCCACTGCTTTGGGTTCTGATGGCGTTTCTGCTTCAGTTCCTCTACAGCAAGGATGATTCGGTTTGTTGGTTTTGTGCCGTCGCCTATAGCGTGATAGCGCAATACGTCACGAATACCCTTGTTGCTCCAAGTGGTCTCCTGGAGGCCTTTCGCTGTTCCGTCGTCGTCGTACTCGGTGTAATAAATCTTGTTATTAGCAGCGAGATAAACGGTAACGGTCTGGGATGCCTTGGCTTCGTTCTTCTGCTCCTCGAGAGTGTTCTCGTCGTTACTTGGCATCATGAGCTCCATAGTGCTCGGTTTGCTAAGAGTGGTACAAAGCATGAAGAACGTGATGAGAAGCATAAGCATATCCACCATAGGAGTGAAGTCCACGCGGACTGTCATCTTCTTCTGTTTGCTTTCTTTTTTCTTTCCCATATTAGTTGCCTCCCCTTACGTAAGTGTTAGCCTCTGCCGACTTTCCTGCGTCGAGCTGAGAAATCATGTAGTAGTGACTCTCATCCATGTCCTGAAGTTCGTTCATCACCTTCTTGATAGTCTTGTAAGGTGTCTTCGCGTCTGCCTTCAGGGCAATTTTGATTTCGTCATTCACAGTACGTGCTGCATCAACCCAGTTCTGGAACTCGCTCATGCCGCCGTCGATAGAGTCGAGAGGAATACCCTCTGTCACAATCATCTTCGTACGGTTAGCGCTTGGCTGCTGCAGATATGCGCTCAATTTCGTCATTGGCACACCGAACATAGACTCTGTCTTGAATGTCTCAACCTGCTTTGGAGTCAACTGTACGTTGAAACGTCCAGCCATATCAGAAAGAGTGTTTCCGAGTTGTTCAGTATTGTCAATGCTCATAAACACCTGGCCTTCGCCCGTAGGCTTGCCAGTAGCATCCTTTTCAGGACTAATGAGAATAGTAAGGACGCCGTTTTCTGGCACCTTGATTTCCGAGATAGAGCCTGGAGTCATCACCTTCACTGGCTCGTTCTTAACGAACGTAGAAGTCAGCATGAAGAAGGTGAGCAGCAGGGTCATCACGTCGGACATAGGTGTCATGTCTATCCAGACGTCACTTTTCTTAACTTTTACTTTACCCATAGCGATAAATTATTAAAGGGTTAGCAAAAATTAAGCCTCGTCTGTGTGATTTGCTTCGTATGTCTGAGCGATAGAGTAACCAACCTCGTCGAGCGCAAATGTCAGCTTGTCAACCTTGTTTGTGAAGTAGTTGTAAGATACAACGGCGCACCATGATGTACCGATACCGAATGCGGTGTTGATAAGAGCCTCAGAGATACCTTCTGACAGAGCAGCAGAGTCAGCACCACCACCTGCAGACAGAGCAGAGAATGACTTGATCATACCGACCACAGTACCGAGAAGTCCGGTAAGTGTACCGAGGGTTACGAGGGTAGCGATGATTGGGAGATTCATTGTCAGAGTAGGCATCTCAAGCTGAGTAGCTTCCTCGTGAGCCTGCTGAATCTTAGCAATCTTCTGTGACTTCTTCAAGCCTGATGTAGCCTCCATCTCCTTGTATGCGCGGAGAGAAGCACCAACAACGTTTGCTACAGAACCCTTCTGTGCGTCGCAGAGTTGCTGAGCCTTAGCGAAGTCGTTAGCGTTGAGGGCAGCCTTGATGTTTGCAACGAACTTAGGCAGAGCGCCCTTGCCGAATGCGGTCTTCAAAGCGAGCCAGCGCTCGATAGACATAGCGATCACAGTAAGCAACAGTGTGTGGATTACAGGCACGATGACACCACCCTTGTAGATTGTTCCCCAAACGTCCAGAGGACTGTTAGCTGAGTCGCCATCCTGGAAGTGCATTCCATTTGCGAACCATGTGAAGAACAATGTGAAAGCGATGATAGCGCAAACGACGATAATCCAGAAAGCGCCTCTTACTCCTGTGAAGCCCTGAGATTTTTTAGGGCTTGCGGTCTTTTGTGTAGTTGCCATAATTTAAATGTTTAATTTTAGTTATAAATAAATTTAAGTTGTGAGTAAATTTTCAGTTTGACTTGTTAACACTCTTTATCGAGAGCACATAATATGTGCTTTCAATTTATTTCCGCAAAGATAACAAATAATGGAAAACTATCGCGGTTTTTAATAAGTTTTAACAACAAATATTCCCATTTTTAAAGTTCTGCAGATGTTTTCGCGGCATATTGTAGCGATTTTCTGCTACTTGAGTTTTGCAAGTGCTTCTTTTATTCGCTTCATAGCCTCGCGTATATTGTCGTCGCTAGTGGCATAGCTCATGCGGAAGCAGTCTGGGTCGCCGAAGGCATCACCGCCCACTGTTGCCACATGGCCTTTCTCCAGCAAATACATAGCAAGGTCGGTGGAACTGTTTATTGTCCTCTCGCCGTCTGATTTGCCGAAGAAACTGCTGCATTTCGGGAACAGGTAGAATGCTCCCTGTGGCACGTTAACCTCGAGTCCCGGTATGTCTTTTGCGAGTGACACGATGAGGTCGCGGCGCTTCTCGAAAGCCTGGCGCATCACTTCCACGCACTCCTGCGATGCCACGTAGGCTTCCAGTGCTGCTTTCTGGCTTATTGATGAAGGACCGCTGGTGTATTGTCCCTGCAGTTTGTTGCATCCTTTTGTTATCCACTCGGGTGCAGCCATGAATCCTATGCGCCATCCTGTCATTGCGTAGGCCTTTGAAACGCCGTTGATGATTATCGAGCGTTCCTTCATTCCAGGGAATTGTGCTATGCTTTCGTGCTTGCCCACGTAATTGATGTGCTCGTATATCTCGTCGGCAAGGACGTACAGGTCGTCGTGTCTCTTTATCACTTCTGCCAGCGATGCCAGTTCTTCCTTGCTGTACACGCTGCCGGTAGGGTTGCTTGGCGAGCAGAGGATGAGCATCTTGGTCTTTGGCGTTATGGCAGCCTCCAGTTGGTCGGCGGTGATTTTGAACTCCTGTTCGAATCCTGCCTCAATGAACACAGGCTCTCCGCCGGCAAGTTTCACCATCTGCGGATAACTCACCCAGTATGGTGCGGGTATAATCACCTCGTCGCCGTCGTTCACCAGTGCCATGATGGCGTTGCATACGCATTGCTTGGCACCGTTGCTGACAAGAATTTCAGAGGCTGTATAGTCGAGTCCGTTCTCGTTCTTCAGTTTTGCCACGATGGCATTGCGCAGGTCGGGGTAGCCCGGCACTGGCGAATATCTTGAGAAGTTCTGGTCTATTGCTTTCTTTCCTGCCTCTTTGATGTGGTCGGGAGTGTTGAAGTCGGGTTCGCCGACACTCATGTTGATTACATCTATTCCTTGTGCTTTCATCTCGCTGCTCTTCTGCGACATTGCCAATGTTGCCGAGGGAGCGAGTCGGTTAAGGCGTTCAGATAATTGTGCCATACTGTTTATAAGGTTTTAGTTGCATGCAAAAGTACTCATTTTATTCGTTAAAACGAAAAAAAACGCTTATTATTTCATCAATGTCATTAAAAAATCACACATGAAGGTTGTGTCCCATGCGGTATTTCTTAGTCTGAAGGTATCTGATGTTGTATTTGTTCGGTGTCACTTCAATGGACACGTTCTCCACAATGTGCAGTCCGTAAGCCTCCAGTCCCACGCGTTTCACGGGGTTGTTGGTGAGCAGTCGCATGTTCTGCACGCCGAGTTTGCGCAGTATTTGCGCACCGCAGCCGTAGTCGCGCTCGTCGGGCTTGAATCCCAGATGCACGTTGGCCTCCACGGTGTCGAGTCCTTCTTCCTGCAGTTTGTATGCCGCTATCTTGTTCATCAGACCTATGCCGCGCCCTTCCTGCTGCATGTAAACGAGCACGCCCTTGCCTTCTTTCTCTATCATCTGCAGCGACTTGTGCAGTTGTTCGCCGCAGTCGCATCGCATGCTGCCGAGGATGTCGCCGGTGGCGCACGACGAGTGGACGCGCACCATCACTGGCTCGCCCTCGTCCCATTCGCCTTTCACCAGTGCGAAATGCTCCAGTCCGTTGCTTACCTGCCTGAACGGAATCATCTTGAAATGTCCGTACTGTGTCGGCATGTCAACCGTCTCGCCCATTTCCACGAGCGAGTCTTTCTTCAGTCGGTATGCAATGAGGTCCTTTATTGTGATTATCTTCAGTTGATGCTCTTTGGCGAACTCTATGAGTTGCGGCATCCTTGCCATCGAGCCGTCTTCATTCATTATCTCCATCAGCGCTCCGGCGGGGTAGAGGCCTGCCATTTTGCACAGGTCTATTGCCGCCTCGGTGTGTCCGCTGCGTTTCAGCACTCCGTTCTCTTGCGCGTATAGCGGGTTGATGTGTCCTGGCCTGCCGAAAGTTTGCGGTGTGCTTGTGGGGTCGGCAAGCGCTCTTATCGTGGCACATCTGTCGTGTGCCGACACTCCGGTGGTGCATCCCTCCAGTTTGTCAACGGTGATGGTGAATGGCGTTCCGAGCATAGAGGTGTTGTCCGTCACCTGATGCGGCAGGTCCAGTTCCTGGCATCTTGACATTGTTATCGGCACGCAGAGCACGCCTCGTGCATATTTCAGCATGAAGTTCACCATTTCTGGAGTTATCTTTTCTGCCGCGCAGATGAGGTCGCCCTCGTTCTCACGGTCTTCATCGTCAACAACGATGATGAATTTTCCTTCTTTGAAGTCTTTTACAGCGTCGTCGATGCTGCTCAGTTTGAAGTTTTCCATATACCTTATTTATATTATATATAGGGTTTATGAGTTTGTGAGTTTATGAGTTTGTGAGTTTGTGAGTTTGTGAGTTTATGAGTTTGTGAGTATCTTAGTTCGTTAGTTTTTTGGGGATTTATGAGATTTCCTCAATTCTGTTGATGATATTCTCGTTGGTGCGCTTTATTGTGCGCAGGTCTCGATAGAGTCGCAGTCGGAAGCGCCACATCCTTATGTACAGCACGATGCCCAGGGGGAAGATTATGGCTGCCATGATGTTCAGCCATTTGCGCTCGAATGGTCTTGTGTGTGCTGTTAGCGACATTATAGGATAGTTGTTCAGTTCCGTAAGGATTACCTTGTCCCTTGTGTTCGAGAGGTCTTCTATGGTCTCGTCCAGTCTCTCGCTGATGTTTGCGATGGCGTTGTCGGGCTGGTACTTGAAGAACACCTTAATCGGATTAGGCAACAGCATGAGGTGATGCTTGTGTGCGTATGTCGTTATCTCCTCGGTGATGCCCGCCAGTATGCGGCTGTCTTCAGCATATTTCGGGTCGTTGATGATTACCTCTTTCCTCACGATGTTTCGCTTGATGCGCATGCCGAGCAGTCGCATGAAGAACTCGCGGTAAGCATCCATGTTGAACACCACAGAGTCGTTGTTTGCCTTGTATGTGAAGAAAATGGCGAGCGGGGCAAGCACCATCGTCGAGATGGACTTTCCGAACCATATCGCCCACATTCCGCCGCGTGCCATACGATAGCCGGTGTTGTCAAAGATGTAATAGACGATGAACACCAACACAGATATAATCACAGGTACGCCCAGTCCTCCCTTGCGGATGATTGCGCCTAACGGTGCGCCGATGAAGAAGAAGATGAGGCATGCCAGAGCCTGCGTGAATTTGTTTATTGCCTCTATCTTGTGCATTCTTATTATGGTGTCACCGTCGGCAGTGGTCATTGCTCTGAATCCCACCTCTGATATTGCCGACTGCACCTGCATCATAGCGCTGTTCACTGCTCCCAGTTTCTGGTCTGTTGTCATCCGTGAGAACACCGAGTCGATGTTGAATGATTTTGTGGAAACCATTTCCTGCGCCCTTTTCATGTCATTCTCCGATATTCTTCGGGCTTTCACAGCGGGGGTCATGGCTATCATCGAGGTGTTATAGTAGAATCTTCCTATGCTGTCGTATGTCTGGTTCAGCGAGTCGAGGTCGTGCCTTATCTGGCTGAGGCTCTTTCCTCTTGCGTTGTTTGCCAGGATGCTTGCGTCTGCAAGGTTGAAGTCAGCGTCGAAGTCTTTCACAATCCTTTTGCTTGTGAATGTCTCGCGGCGGTAGGGCACTGCGGCGTTTCCCGCCATCTCCGAGTTTTTCATGTTCTCGAACCACTCGCCGCTCCACAGGCTCAGCAGCAGGTGTTTCTTGTCGGCGGTGGATTGCAGCATGCCCGAGTCTGCAAGTATTATGGCAGCGTCCTCGAAACTGCTGGTCATCTGGTATATCATGATGCCGTAGAGTTTTCCCGTCTCCACGTTCTTCTTCTGCACATATATGTTGGCGCCGGGAATGCCGTCGTAGAACACTCCTTCGGGTATTTCCAGTTCGGGACTCTTCTGTTTCATCGAGAGCAGCAGTTGCGCGAACGACATGTTTGCGCTCGGCGCCACCACGTTCTGGAAGTAGAACGAGGCACCGGCAATGAGCACCACGATGAATATCAGTGAGCGCATCGACTGCAACAGTGATATTCCTGCTGCCTTTATCGCAGTGAGTTCCGAACTCTCTCCAAGGTTTCCGAACGCTATCAGCGACGAGAGCAGAATTGCCAAGGGCAGCGCCTGCGGCACGAGCATCAGACTCATGTACCAGAAGAACTGCGCCAGCACATCCATAGTCAGTCCCTTGCCGATGAGTTGGTCTATGTATCTCCATAAGAACTGCATCATCAGCACAAACTGGCAAATGAAAAAAGTCCCGACAAAGAGCATCATGAATTGCCGGGCCATAAAGATGTCAAGTTTCTTAATCCTTAGCATTTCGCCTGCAAAGGTACTAATTATCTCTGAAAGAAATCAGAATAAGTAGAAAAAAGAAGAAAGAAAAAGAGTGAAAAGATGTTTTTCTTCCTGTTTGTCTGTCACTTGGACATCACAATCCTGTGGCGTGGTGCAGCCGCTCGAAGTTGTTGTCCCATACGGCATTGAGCCATTCCTCGTCGTCGCTCTCGGTGAAGTCGGTGATTGTCAGGATGTAGTCGTTGGTGATGTCGCTGCGTTCCATCCTCAGTTCCACATAGTAACTGCTGTCGTCCTCCCAAGCCCAGCGGAAATGGCTCATGGGCGATTCTTCAATAATCTTGGCAGTGCGTTTCTCGTGATGTCTCCAGGGCACTCCCCATGTGAATTCCAGCACGTCGTCTGTCCTGTCCACATCGTCAGCGATCCATTTTGCCAGACCTTCTGGCTTGCTTATCAAAGGCCATATTATCTTGGCTGAACGTGAGTGGAGTTCTCGCTCGTAAATCACCTTTTTCTTATCCATACGGTCAATAGTTTAGTCATATTTGTAAAGAATCACGATGCAAATATAATAAAAAATGGCGAGAAACAAAATAAAATCAGAAATAATTTTGCGTATTTGATTTTTTATGTTACCTTTGCACCCGCAATTAAGGAGATGGCGAGATAGCTCAGCTGGTTAGAGCGTCGGATTCATAATCCGGAGGTCGTGGGATCGTGACCCACTCTCGCTACTTTCAACGCACAGGAGTCATGGTTTACATGACTCTTTTTTTGTTTCCTATATTTACATTTGTTGTTATTTCAATTCATTTTTTCGTTAAAAAGTGGTTTATATAATAATTTTTACTAACTTTGCATCATCAAAGAGAAAACTTTAGGAACAATAACGGAGAAAGAATAATAAACTAACCAGATATGAAATACAGAATGTATTCGCCGCAGGCCATCTTCGAGACCGGAAGAAGCGGCAATCAGGAAGACAGCATTTACCCAGCATACGGCACGGCATCAGCCGACGACCGCCTGTTCATAGTGTGCGATGGCAACGGCTCGCGCACCAATGGCAACATAGCGAGCAAGACCATCTGCAACAGTGTCGCATCTTATCTGCGACGCAACACGACATACGACAGAAACTTCTCTGACGACATGCTCTCCGATGCCATCGACCATGCGTGCCAGGAACTGAAGAAGAAAGGCGACGCCGCCGAAGACCTCGGCACCACCTTCGCCTTCCTCTATTTCCACCGCGGCGGTGTCACGGCGGCATATCTCGGCGACACACGCATCATGCACATCCGCCCGTCTATGGTGACAGAGGCAAACGGCAGTCCTAAGAAAGGACTCCAGTTCGCGTCGCGCGATGCAAGCGGCACGGCGACGAGCGCCGAGGGTGGAGCACCGCAGTCAGGCACTCCGCAACTTATACTTGCCAACGCAACTACAAAGCCGCGAGTGACCATACAGCATATCAGCGACGTGCGTCAGGGCGACTATTTTGTGGTCTGCACCAAGGGAATGCTCGAAGGACTGGCTGACGAGGACATCGTGCAACTGCTCTCAGAAAAAGGCAGCGACGAGAAGAAGCGCAAGCAACTCGTGGCAACGACAATAGACAACAACCATAACCACTCGGCTTATATCCTGCACATAGAGAACGTGATGGCAGAGGCAGGCGACGATGACTATTCTTCGAGCGGCGTTGGCGAAACCATCTCGTACGGGCGTTATGGCAGCAGCAAGAAGAAGCGCAACTACGGGGCTGTGTTGAAATACCTGCTTGCAGCAGTTCTCGCCGTGGCAGTGTTTTACCTTGGCTACGACTATTTCTCTAACAGACCGGCAAGTCCCGAGCCAAGGACAGAGACAGCAGTGCCCGACAGCACGGTAAACGCAG
>OCTX012074976.1_pt1 | contig 11215 bp, 12 predicted proteins | sample 1539691 | NCBI WGS metagenome assembly OCTX01 (sample SAMN02144231, study PRJEB22623) | gut metagenome | biome: sheep rumen | host: Ovis aries | place: New Zealand | reverse complement strand
CTCCTGTGATGTCATCCAGTGACAGAAACTCCTGTTCGATCTTATCTGCCATGGAAACAAGGTCTTCTGCCCTGTTCCTAAGAAGTACTCCCTCCTCCGTCAGGGCAATGCTGAAACTGTGCCGCGTAAAGAGTTTCTTTCCCAGTTCATCCTCCAGTGCTTTCATTGCCTTGGACAGCGTAGGCTGTGTTACATGAAGCAGTTCTGCGGCACGTGTCATATTCTCTTCCCTGGCCACCGCCAGAAAATACCTTAGTGAACGGATCTCCATTGTTCATTCCTTCCGGGTTTCGCTTCCTTGATATGCCATAAATGAATATCATGATATTCATTATAACCATTAGCGTCTCTTTCATAAAGACTTTATACTCAAGTTGAAATAGAAAAAAGGAGAATCGCCGTGGATGTTGAACTGGAGGAAATCCTCACTAATCTCTCTGATGCTGGCTGTGGAAAAGATGAATTGGAGAAAACAAAACAGTTCTATGAAGAAGGAGATACCGAAACTCTTATCCGATACTTCCGGAGATATCGGTGTAACCTGATGGAGAAACTCCACGAGAGTCAACGTAAAGTAGACTGCCTGGATTTTCTGATCCGGCAGACAGTAAAAGGCAAAGCAACGAAATAATTACTGATAGAGGAGATAAAGACCATGATCAAAAAAGAAGAACTTAGTCTCGTGATGGAATGGGACAAGACATTCCCGAAAAGTGAAAAAGTTGATCATAGCAAGGTGACGTTCGTGAACCGTTATGGTATCACTCTGGCAGCCGATATGTATGTTCCAAAGGGTGTAGAAGGGAGGCTGCCTGCTATCGCTGTCTCGGGTCCATTCGGCGCAGTCAAGGAACAATGTTCCGGTCTGTATGCGCAGACGATGGCAGAGCGCGGATTTCTGACTGTCGCATTCGACCCATCCTTTACCGGGGAGAGTGGTGGCAATGTACGTTTTATGGCATCGCCGGATATCAACACCGAAGACTTTATGGCGGCGGTGGATTTCCTCTCTCTGAATGAAAGAGTTGATGCAGAGCGGATCGGGATCATCGGCATATGTGGCTGGGGCGGTATGGCACTCAATACTGCAGCGCTGGATACCCGCGTCAGGGCAACCGTAGCGTCGACCATGTATGATATGACCCGTGTTAATGCCAAGGGCTATTTTGATTCCGAAGACAGCGAGGAAGCCAGATATCAGAAGAAGGCATCTATGTGTGCTCAGCGCATCGCTGACCTGAAAGCCGATGAATATACGCTTGGCGGTGGTGTGGTAGATCCTCTGCCGGAAGACGCACCATTTTTTGTTAAAGATTACTACGATTACTACAAAACAGAACGCGGATATCACGCCCGCTCTCTCAACTCCAACGGAGGATGGAACGTCATTGGCTGCGAGTCTTTTGTCAATCAGCCTATCCTGAAGTACTCCAATGAGATCCGCAGCGCAGTGCTTCTGATTCACGGCGAGAACGCTCATTCCTGCTATTTCAGTAAAGATGCGTATGCCGACATGATTAAAGGAAGCAGATTTTCGGACAACAAAGAACTGATGCTCATCCCCGGCGCAGTCCATACGGATCTCTACGACGGCGGTGGCAAAGCCGCAATCCCGTTTGATAAAATGGAAGCCTTCTTCACTGAATACCTGAAATGAGATGCTTGATGGACCTTTTAAGGATCTCTGATGATGGGAGGTTTTCACGTTGACTTAATCGTAACTGCTGAAAATGGCATGATCTGATGATCATGCCATTTTCTGAAACCAATATTATCCCTTGCAAAGGCAGCCCATAAGCAGGTTCCGTTCCTGTGTGGAAGGAAGATACGAATCAATAAAGCCGTAAGGATCAGGGGCGGTTTTCTGTGTCAGATAACCGACAGGATACTGAGCCCCACGAGTATCCCGCATACGGAGCAGAGCAGACCTGCAGCGAGAACAAAAGGATTTGCCTTTTTCTCCCGGATCGCATTTTCTTCCGGAGAGAAGTAAAGACTATATTCGTCTCCGATACGGAACGACTCTTTCCTGCTGGAGTTAATGTTGCATCTGCGGAGCGTTGTTACCCCGTCAAGTGAAAAACGAACGATAGGGTAATAGGTGTACTTGGCTCCCCCTGAAAACCTTCCCTGGCGGGAGATCTGCCTCTCATAGACGTCGACGATTGTTCCGTCAAGATGGCGGAGATTTTTCTTTTTCAGGAAGAAATAATTCGTTACCATCGCTGCGCCGGCGCAGATGAGAATCAGGGAAAGACACGCCATTGCAGATATTTCCTTTCCCTGTGTCTGGAACAGAGCCAGGAGGATAAGAAGGGCGCCCTCAACCATACCAAGCCAAGGATGGATCAGCCATTCATTAACGCCGTTTGTCAGGGTCGGTTCACCGGTGACCCGGTCGAAATACAGAGACACAAGCTGCTTGTCAGAGTATTCGATCGGAGATTTTACGGTGAAGCGCTCCTTCTTTCTTTCTGAAGGATCCAAACATTCTACTGTAGTCTCGTAATAATCGAAGACAGCTCTTCCGTACTTGTCATTCTTTGTGACATGTTTGCTGAATTTGACAACTCCGTCCCGTGTGGCATCAGGACGGCTGGTCCGTCTGTATTCTCTTACCTGACCGGAAGCAACAAGAAAAATCACGATGCCGGGAACGAATAACAGAAGTTGAGAAAAATCTGACATGGTCTCCTCCACAGAAAAAGGTGAATAATGTACAATAAAGAAGAAAGGAAAAAGCAGAATGAATAATTCAGGGAAAAAAGCGATATTTCTTGATCTGGACGGGACACTTCTTACGGATGATAAAAAAGTTCCTGAGGTGAACAGGATCGCCATAAAGAAGATGCTTGCGGAGGGGAACAGCGTTGTGATTGCAACGGGAAGACCCCTCTCCAGCGCAGTTATCCAGGCTGAGCGATTGGGACTGACGGAACCAGGTTGTTATCTCATTGCATTTAACGGTGGGATCCTCTACGATACCGCGGAAAGAGAAGAAATCTTCCGTGCAACTCTCTCGCTGGATCTCGTTCAGAGAGTATTTGATGAGGCGAACCGCAGGGGAATCCATATACAGACTTACCGTGGCGCAAAAGTAATCGTTGAGCCGCGCTGTGAAGATAAAGAAATCGAACTCTATTGTTCCAGAATCCTGGTGGAATACGAGGTAATCGAAGATATCCGGCAGTTGGATGAAGAGCCGGTCAAAATGCTGATCATTGATCTTGCGGACAAGGCACCATTGATGGAGTTTATGCAGTGGATCAGCTCGTGGGCAGACGACCGGATCGACAGTTTTTTCTCGAACGATGAATACGTTGAGATCGTCCCGAAGGGGATGAATAAAGGAAATGCGATCCGCAAGATGGTTGAGCTGCTTGGTATCCCCGTCGAGAACACAATCGCCGCAGGAGATGCGGCGAATGATATTTCGATGCTGCAGGCGGCAGGATTGGGCTGCGCGATGAAAAATGCGGCAGAGGAAGTCAAACTGGTAGCTGATTACATTACGGAGAATGATAATAACAGCGGCGGGGTTGCGGAAATCATCAACCGATTTGTTTTATCCGGTCGGTAAATTATAAAGTATTATCCGAGAGCGGGACCACGATAATGTTGGTCCCGTTTTGGCGTAGAGATTCCAAAATATCGGGATCGGCTAGTTCGTCTGTGATCAGCGTATAAGGGCAATCATAGGTGCAGCGGCCATAGGCGCTGCTTCTCTCGCTTGAGCGATGCAGTTTTGTGTGATCGGCAACGATAAAGACATGCTGACGGGTCTTCGTGATCATGACCTCATTAATTCCGATCTCAGTCGGGATATCATATACAAATTCCGCATTTTCGTAAACTGCGGCACATCCGATGAATGTTTTGTTTGCAGAAGTTTCAAGCAGACTTTGCATCGTGAATTCACCGATCAGAATCCGTCCCCTGAGATCGCCTCCGGTCATTCGTACGGATACGCCCTTCGGATAATCGGCGCCGATTGCCCATCCGTTGTTCGTGATAACATGAACTTTTTTCTCGCCGACATACTGGAGCAGGTCCAGTGCAGTACGACTTCCGTTGATGAAGAGCGTATCGCCGTCATCAACAAGCGAGGCAGCGAATCTGGAAAGGCTGTTTCGGCAAACGCTGACTTCCTGGGACAATTTCCGGAGGTTATAATACTCGTCAATCGTGGCTGCTCCGCCATGAGTCCTGCGAATAAGGCTTTTCTGAGAGAGCAGTTCAAGATCCCGTCTGACAGTCATAAGTGAGATGCCGAACAACTGGGCGATTTCTTCGGATCGGATCTCTCCGTTTTCGCGAACCAGATCCAGAATTTTCTGATGTCTTTCGTTGACAGATTTCTTGTCTTTTTTCATTTGAGTTCACCCGAACAATAGACTAAATGGATATTTGCTGTATTGTGTTGAACAAATCGTGAAAATCGGAGAAAACAGGTACCTGCTCGGATGTGGGAACCGCAGCGGGAAGAACCGTCGGAACAGGCTGACCGTCGGCAGAATCATTTTTTGTTGGACGGAACCAGAGAGGATGCATTCCTGCCCCCTGCGCACCGATAACATCATGGATCATGCTGTCCCCCACATAGACACATTGTGACGGGAGACAGTGTGCTTTTTTTGCACAGAAAATGAAAATGTCTTTCTGGGGTTTCTCACGGTCTGCCTCTTCACTGGAAACGATAAAGTCAAAAAACTGGAGCAAACCAAAAGAGGTCAGTTTCCTGAACTGGATCCGGGCAGTCATATTTGTTCCGATTCCAAGAGTATAACCGGATTTTTTTAGTTCGCTGAGGGCAGCTTCAACACCGGGATAGAGTTTCGCATTGCGGATCAGGGTATCCCAATAGATATCATACATATTCAACGCGTGGGGATGGAGAGGCAATTCATTTTGTTCCAAGAGCCTTTGGAATCGGATCAGCCGGTTGTGACAAGCGGCCTTCTGACCGATTTCCTCCTGAATCTGACGATAAATCAGGGCGATTTCCTGTTCAGTCTTCTCCGGCTCCCAGCCGAATTGCTCCGCCATATACTCATCAAGAGCGCGCATGGCGATTGCATGCGCATGGTCGTAATCGTATAAAGTGTTATCGATATCAAAAATGACCGATTTGATCATGAAATAACCTCCATCGGGGGAAAAATAAATATTTAAAAACCGGAATACGCCCAGATATGTTCTCTCTCGGTGTACTCCAGTTTTTAAATATTCCATATGTCTCCTGTGTTGTGCAACGCAGGAGACTGGAACATCTTCGTGTCATATACGCATATGACAGGGACAGAAAAGAGATTAGTCGAGAAGGTCGGCCTCTTTGAGAGCAGCTTCGATTTCCTTGTCGGACATGACGTTCTTCAGCGGGATGATGACTTTCCCGGCTGCAGCGAGGTCGTCGAAGTTCTTTGCAAACGTACGGGCGCAGAAAACGAGATCATAGTTGCGGGCAGCGCTCTTTCCCTCGGAAACGGAGCAGTGACGAAGCTCAGCCGGCTTGATATCGTATTTCTTCATGACCTTTTTGATCGCATTTTCCATCATTAAAGACGAACCAGCACCATTTGCACAGCAGGCCAGAAGTTTTTTGTTGTCAAGTTTTGCCATTTACCAAACCTCCAAATTAAATTGCTGAATAGTAATCAGCGTTGATATTTCGGGGTGGGATGCTGTTTCCAGCATCCCACCTTATTATATTGAAATCAAGCAGGATTTCAAAAATAATTACGCTTTGGCAGCTTTTTTCTTCTCCATGTGCTCGACATAAGCATCATAGTCCTCAGTGATCAGGAAGTAGCCTTCCGGATCCATGCGGTACTCGATCTGGGGGATAGCAAGCAGGACAACGACGACCAGAGCAACACCGACGTAGCCAAGATAATGCATAACGACGGTGAACAAGGGCCAAACGGTATCCCAGTCAAACATGCCCAGATATCCGCCGTAGTTGGCAAGACCAACCCAACCGGAGATGAGCGCAGCGCCGAAGACCTGAATCAGGCCGGAGCAGAAGGGGATTGCAAGGCAAGCTTTCAGGCCGCCCTTTTCGTTGGCAACCAGACCGATGGTGGCGTTGTCGAAGAAGACAGGAACGAATCCGCAGATGATGATCGTGGGGGAACCGAGAAGAATCAGTGTCACGATAGCAACGATCTGGCCAGCGAGACCGGCGAGGAAGCCGAACGTCACGGCGTTGGAGTCGCCGAAGCCGTAGCAGACAGCGCAGTCAACGCCAGGAACGGAAGCGGGGAGGAGCTTGTCAGCGATTCCCTGGAAGGAAGCTGTCAGCTCGGAAACGAATGTGCGGACACCAAGCTGCAGGATCGCAAGATAAACCGCGAACTGGAGAGAGGTGTTGAAAATGTAGAACGCGAAGTTCTCGGTCTCTTTTGTTGCGCCGCTAGCAACGAAGAAGGGCTTGCCGATAACGAGCATGATGATTCCGAAGAAGACAGTCATCAGAATCGCGGTGCAGACCATGTTCTCGTTGAAAATCGAGAAGAAACCGGGCATCTCGAGTTCGCCGACTTTTTTAACTTTTCTCTTACCGCCCTTGTCGCCAAAGAGTTTCTCAGAAACCCATGCGCCAAGACGGATGCCGAACATCTGCTGGTGAGCGATGGCGAATCCAGCGCCTTCTGTCAGTTCCTGCATGGGCTTGACAGTAAGGTTGGAGCCGACTGCCCAGTAAGCACCAAGGATGACGGACATGACGATGAGCAGGGCAACATCGTTGTTGCGGAGAGAGGGGAGTGCGAAGAGGATCAGCCAGTATGCTGTCGCGGCCTGCTGGACCTGGACGTGACCAGTCGTGAACAGTGTGCGGCATTTGGTGATCTTGTTGAAGCGAACCAAAAGGATGTTGACGATGAAGGCGATGAGCAGAAGCGTCATAACCTGAGCAAAGCCTTTCCCAAAAGTCTCTTCAACGCCTGCGGTAACAGCGTTCTGACCATAGTAGGGGTCGATAACGCAAGCCGTCAGGTTGAAACGGTCCTTCAGACCGGCGAGAATCGGGCGGAAGTTGCTGGTCAGTCCACCAGAACCGACGTTGAGGATCAACATACCGATGATCGCCTTGAGTGTGCCGGCAAGGGTGTCATACCACTTCTTTCCCATCAGGCAATAGCCGACGAGGGTAAGAAAGCCGACCATGTAAGGAGCTTTCTGCATAATGTAAGTTGCAAAAAAGTTCCAAATCGCGCTAAGAATCTGCATTACAATTTCTCCTTATTCTTTTTTCATTGCTTATAGAATGACCCGTATAGCGCTACGGGAGATTCACTGTTAGGGAGCGAAGAAGATCAGTCTTCTTCACAAGGGTATTCCGCCTCGGCTGCCAGGATATCTTCGGGGGTCCGGGCTGCCTGAAGCGCATCAAGCAGGTCGTCGTTCACGAAGATCCTGGACAACTGCATGATGTTGTTCGTGTGTTCGTCGGGATTGGATGCAGAGAGCGTAAAGAAAAGATTGGCTTCTTTGTGCTCGCCGTCCTCATCATATCCGAAATCAATCAACTTCTCGGAGACCATGAAGCCAATACCGGTCTTGAAAGCGCCTTCTGCATTTTCAGTAGTGTGGGGCATCGCAACATTGTGATCGAAAACGACATAAGGACCGTATTTTTCGATGCAGGCAACGATCTGCTTGTAGTAATTCTCACTTACAGTTCCGTCGGCAACGAGCGGTTCAGCACTCAGACGGACTGCCTCCTGCCAGGTGACACCTTCACCGTCGATAAAACGATAATGCTTCTTTTCAACGATCTCCTGAAAAACACTGGACATAATACTCATCCTCCTTTCACAGTAATCGTAATGGAAGAAAAGAAGAAAAGCAACACAATTTTGTTTGTTTTTTGTTTGTTTTTACAAAAAATAAGCCGATTTGTTAAAAACGCACAAATAAATCGAACGCTGAATAGAAATAATGCTGAATGTCGAAATGTACATAACTTATGACGATTTTCGTCATAATGAACAAAAATGGGAAATTTTTACGATTATTATAGGAATATTACCTTTTGATTATTGACCTTTCTCCAAAAGAAACAGTATGATATGTGTGAAGATGATGTGGGACAGTTTCGATCCTGCCAAAGCGATAGATTGAAAGAAATGTTCATTATATGTTTGTTTTGGTTGAGGGCCAAAAATGACATTAGATTTCCTGCATCGGCTCTCAATTAATATGAAAGATAAAACAATTATCATAATCAGGAGGGCACTATGAGCAAAATCAGCGAACTGACAAGAGAAAAATGGGTTATGAGCACATTCCCGGAATGGGGCACCTGGCTGACCGAGGAGATCGAAGGCTGGGAAGTTAAACCCGGTACCGTTGCGATGTGGTGGCTTGGATGCGTAGGCATGTGGTTCAAAACACCAGGCGGCGCCAACATCACTGTTGACCTCTGGGCAGGAAACGGCAAGCGTACGCATGGGGACGGAAAAATGAAGGTCGGACATCAGATGGCGAACATGGCCGGCGTCCGTGCTATGCAGCCGAACCTCAGGAACGTTCCTTTCGTTATCGATCCTTTCATGATCAACCATCTGGATGCGGTTCTCGCGACGCACTATCATCAGGACCACATGAGCGCGGAGCTCGCAGCTCACGTCGTCAACAGCGGTATGACGACTGTTGATGAAAACGGCAAAGAGATTCCTGTCCCGTTCATTGGTGCGCAGAAGTGTGTTGATTATTGGGTAAGCTGGGGTGTGCCGAAGGAGCAGTGCATCGTTGTCAAACCCGGTGATGTCGTCAAGATCAAGGATTTGGAGATCGTTGCGGTCGATTCCTTTGACCGGACATGTATCGTGACAACAGATTCCACCGGCCCGGATCGTGAAGATCTCAGAGGCAAGTGCCCGACGGATATGGATGAAAAGGCTGTCAACTATATCATCAAGACACCTGGCGGCAATATCTATCACAGCGGCGACTCCCATTATTCCATTTATTTCGCAAAACACGGGAAAGACTATGACATCGATGTTGCTACAGCGGCGTTCGGCCTGAACCCGATCGGCATTCAGGATAAGATGGAAGCGGTTGATGTCCTCCGCATGGCTGAAGCTCTGCAGTGCAAGGTCGTGATCCCGATCCACCATGATGTGTGGACCAACTTCCAGGCTGACGTCAACGAAATCAAGGTGCTCTGGGAGATGAGAAAAGACCGTCTGGATTACAAGTTCCACCCCTTCTTCTGGGAGGTCGGCGGTCACTACGTCTATCCTGACGATAAGGACCGCATGGCGTATCATCATGACAGAGGCTTCCACGATTGCTTCGATTATGAGCCCAACTCACCCTTCCGCAGTGTCCTTTAATTGAAATACGGTTTCAGAATCAGACTGCATCAGCCGTGAAAGCGGCTGATGCAGTCCCATGGAAAGGAAATGAAATGAGAGCGGTAAAAAAGGTCATCGACCATCTCAATAAATGTTACGCAGTCGCTGAATTCGACTTTGATTCCAAACGTTATCTGATCACTGCTGCCGAAAAGACGGATCCCTGCTATGTTTACGACATGGACGGAAATCGTGTGGATACGCTGTGGGAAGGCCCCGGCGGAGTCATGACGCTTTGCCAGTATCCTCTCTCGGCAGATGACGATCCGATTCTTATGGCAACGCAGAAATTCTTTTCACCCAACAATTCAGCCGAAGCCAAGATCGTTTATTATACACGGGAGAACGGTGGCTGGGTCTGCCATACACTGTGCGATCTGCCCTTCGTTCACAGGTTCGGTATCGTTGAGCGCGGCGGAGTGTACTATCTCATCGCCTGTACGCTGAAATCTGCCCATGCATTTAAGGATGACTGGACCTGCCCGGGCAGGATCTGGGTCGCTGAACTTCCAGCAGACCTCAGGGAATACAATGAGGAACACCAACTGGAGCTCCTGCCACTGGTGAGCGGTCTCTATAAGAACCATGGTTTCTGCAAATGTGAAGAGGCGGACTACAGTTTCGTTCTCGTCGGAACGCAGAACGGCGTTTATAAAGTCACACCTCCCGCGTCCCGCGGCGAGGAATGGGAGGCAGTCTGCATTCTGGATGTGCCCACCAGCGATATGCTTTATCAGGACTATGACGGCGACGGAGAACGCGAATTGCTTGTCATGTCACCTTTTCATGGTGACACGCTGTCGGTCTATAAGAAAAAAGACGGCGCCTTCGAATGTGTTTATACATGCGAGAAGAAGATGCCGTTCCTGCATGCAGTCTGGGGCGCTGAAGTTTCCGGCAGACAGGTTGCGTTTATCGGAAACCGTCAGGAGGAGCGTGAATTGCTTGCCGTATATCATGACGGTACCGGATACGTAATCGACAGACTGGATGCCGGTGCCGGTCCCGCAAACTGCATGTATTATAAAGACGGTGAGAAGGATATGCTGATTGCTTCCAACCGTGAAACAGACGAAGTAGCCTTATATGAGCTGTTCGTATAAATAATGAGGTTAGAAATGAATTATTCACTTGGCCTTTATGAAAAAGCGATCCCGGTCGGCTTTGATTTCCCCAAAATGTTTCAGATCGCCAGAGAATGCGGTTTTGACCGTCTTGAGATCAGTGTGGATGAGACGGACTGGCGGCAGGAACGTCTGGATTGGGATGCATCGAAGCAGCGTGAACTCGGTATGCTCTCCCGTGCGATGGGCACTCCTTTGCTTACGATGTGCCTTTCCGGCCACAGAAAATACCCTCTCGGGTCTCATGACCCGCTTGTAAGAGCGAGAGGCCTGGATATCATGGAAAAGGCAATCAGGCTCGCCGATAATACGGGAATCTCCATCATTCAGCTTGCAGGTTATGATGTATACTATGAAGAGGGTGACGAGGATACCAGAAAGTGGTTCTCGGAAAATCTTCAGAAGTCTGTGGAAATGGCTGCTAAGGCCGGCGTCGTTCTTGCATTTGAGACGATGGAAACGCCTTTCATGGACACTGTCGGTAAAGCCATGAAATATGTCAATGAAATAGATTCGCCCTGGCTTGGAGTATATCCGGATATCGGCAACCTGGAAAACGCCGCCGTTCTTTATGGTTCGGATCTTGTGGAGGATCTTGTCCTCGGAGCCGGTCATACCTTTGCCATGCACCTGAAAGAGACGAAACCCGGCCTGTACCGCGACATGAATTTCGGAGATCCTGAAGGGCATACGGAATATGAGCGCGGCATCGATGCCGCTCTTCGG
>OCTX012241946.1_pt1 | contig 11219 bp, 6 predicted proteins | sample 1539691 | NCBI WGS metagenome assembly OCTX01 (sample SAMN02144231, study PRJEB22623) | gut metagenome | biome: sheep rumen | host: Ovis aries | place: New Zealand | reverse complement strand
GGCATGGGCTTCGAGCGTCTGGTCCGTATGCTGCAGGGCAAGCACTCCAACTACGACACCGATGTGTTCCAGCCCATCATCAAGGCCGAGCAGCAAATCACGGGATTGAAATATACAACTTTCGAGGATGAGGCCAATAGCAAGGAGCCGGTTGCCAAAGAGCAGGACGACATCAACGTCGCCATGCGAGTCTGTGCCGACCACCTGCGTGCCGTCGCGTTCTCTATCGCCGACGGTCAGTTGCCTTCGAACGCCAAGGCCGGCTACGTCATCCGCCGCATCCTGCGCCGTGCCGTGCGCTATGCCTACACCTTCCTCGGCCAGAAAGAGGCCTTCCTCTACAAACTGCTGCCCACGCTCGTCGAGGAGATGGGCGATGCCTTCCCTGAGTTGAAGGCTCAGCAGATGCTCATCGCCAAGGTGATGAAAGAAGAAGAGGATGCCTTCCTGCGTACCCTGGACAAAGGCATCTCGTTGCTCGACAAGGCCATGGAGCAGTTGCATGCTGAGGGTAAGACCGAACTCGACGGCGTACAGGCATTCCGTATGTTCGACACCTATGGTTTCCCTCTCGACCTCACCGAACTGATTTGTCGTGAGAACGGATTCACGGTCAACGAGGAGCAGTTCAATGTGGAGATGCAGAAACAGAAAGACCGTGCCCGCAATGCCGCACAAGTGGAGAATGGCGACTGGGTGACAGTGGCCGACGGTTTATCCATCGGCACCGAGCAGCAGTTCGTGGGCTACGACTACACCGAATACCCCTGCCACATCCTGCGCTACCGTAAGGTCACCCAGAAGAAGAACGAGTTCTACGAACTGGTACTCGACTATACCCCCTTCTATGGTGAGATGGGCGGACAGGTGGGCGACCAAGGCGTGCTGGCAGGTGAGAACGAGACCGTCGAGATTGTCGACACCAAGCGTGAGAACAACCAGAGTGTCCACATCGTCAAGCAACTGCCCAAGGACCCCACGGCCGAGTTCATGGCCTGCGTCGATACCGACAAGCGTGATGCCTCGGCAGCCAACCATACCGCTACCCACCTGCTCGACTATGCCCTCAAGCAGGTACTTGGCGACCATGTGGAGCAGAAGGGCTCGTTTGTCAGTCCCGATGTGCTGCGTTTCGACTTCTCCCACTTCCAGAAGGTCACCGACGAGGAACTGCGCCAGGTGGAGCGTATGGTGAACGACATGATCCGTCAGGATATCCATATCGACGAGCATCGCGACATGCCTTTTGAAGAGGCCAAGCAACTGGGAGCCATCGCCCTCTTCGGTGAGAAATACGGCGACAAGGTGCGTGTGGTGCGCTTCGGTCCTTCTTGCGAGTTCTGCGGCGGTGTCCATGCCTCGTCTACCGGTCGTATCGGATTCTTCAAGATTATCTCTGAGAGCAGTGTGGCCGCCGGCATCCGCCGTATTGAGGCCAAGACCGGTCGTGAGTGCGAAGATCTGCTCTATGTGATGGAAGACCATCTGAAGGCCGTCAAGGCTTTCTTCAACAACGCCAAGGATCTGGAGAGCGTCATCCGCAAGTATATCGACGAGCACGACCAGATGAAGAAGGAGATAGAGTCGTTCCAGGCTCAGGCCGTGGAGCGTACCAAGAACTACCTGCTCACCGAGATACATACCGTCAATGGTGTCCATGTCATCACTGCCACACTTGAGATGCAGCCCAACTCGGTGAAGGACCTGGTGTTCCAGTTGCGTGCGGCCGTCGAAGCCCCCTTCCTCGGTGTCGTCGGCTCCACCTTCCAGGGTAAGCCGATGCTCAGCATCATGATGAGCGACGACCTGGTGAAGGATCACGGTCTGAACGCCGGTCAGATGGTGCGCGAAGCCGCCAAACTCATCCAGGGAGGCGGCGGTGGCCAGCCCCACTACGCCCAGGCCGGCGGCAAGAATGCCGATGGTCTGAAGGCTGCCGTGGACAAGGCCGTAGAACTGGCCAATCTGAAGTAGATCGTCTCAATAAGACATAAAGAAATCCGAACCGCCAAGCGATTCGGATTTCTTTTTATGATTAAAGAATAAGTTATATAAGAGGTGCGCCTGACAGGACTCGAACCTGCACATCGTGAGATACTAGATCCTAAGTCTAGCGCGTCTACCAATTCCGCCACAGGCGCTTGTTGTGTTTCTCGGAGAAGTGTCGACACTTGGATTCGAACCAAGGACCCCCACCATGTCAAGGTGATACTCTAACCAACTGAGCTATGCCGACATTTTTGGAATGCGGGTGCAAAAGTACGACTTTTTTTTGAAAAGACCAAATAATATCGCGGAAAATTAGTAACTTTGCCATCAAAAATCGAAATAAGATGAAAAGAAACCATCTGTTGATGCCATTGTTTATGGTAATGGCGATATTGACAACGGCCTGTGGAGGACGAGTGAAAAGTGTTGACGAAGTGAGGCAGGGCGTGAGCGACACGCTGAAATATGCCAAGGGCTTTACGGTGCGGACACTGGACGACGGCGTGCGGCTGGTTGACGTGGCCGACCCCCAGACCGACGAAGACCGGATGCCGGTGGACTACCACTTTGCGCTGGTGCCGAAGGGGAGCCGGGGCGAGGTGCCGCAGGGCTATCAGCGGGTGGAGGTGCCTGTGGAGCGTACCATTGTGATGACTATGCTGCAACTGTCGAACTTCACGGCTCTCGGTGCTCACGATGTGGTGCGAGGCATCACCGGCACGAAGAATCTCTTTAATGAGGACATCCGTCGGCGGGTGGCTGACGGTCGTATGGTGAAGATTGGTATGGAGGGCAACTTCGACACCGAACTGATATTGGCGGCCCAGCCGGAGGTGATCTTTATCTCGCCCTTCAAACGTGGCGGCTATGATGCCATCAAGGAGACCGGCATCACGCTCATTCCCCATCTGGGCTACAAGGAACTGACACCCCTCGGCCAGGCAGAGTGGGTGAAGTTTGTGGGCCTGTTCATCGGAAAGGAGCGTGAGGCTGACTCGCTGTTTGCTGCCATCGAGACACGTTATAACAGTCTGAAGGCGCTTGTGGCCGACCTGGAAGAGGCGAGCCGTCCGACGGTGTTCAGCGGTGAGATGCATGGCGGCAACTGGTATGCCGTCGGTGGTAAGAACTCGCTGGCCCAGATTTTCCGTGATGCCGGAGCCAGATATGTCATCGACAATGATGATACCGGCGGCGTGAATATCGAGTTCGAACAGATGTACGCCGCTGCTGCCGATGCCGACTACTGGCGTATCCTGAACAGTTTCGAAGGCGACTTCTCCTATGAGGCCCTGAAGGCGAGTGAGCCGCGCAACGAACTCTTTAGGGCATTCCGCGAGCATAAGGTCATCTACTGCAATATGAAGCAGACGCCCTATTATGAGAAGTCGCCCATGATGCCCGACGTCCTCCTGTCCGACCTGGTGGCCATCTTCCATCCCGACGTGCTGGGCGCTGACTATCAACCGACGTTTTATCATCTTCTAGTGCCCTGAGTTAGTGGCTGGCGGTCTGAACAATATGAAGAAGCGTTTACTGCTGCTCGTGGCCTTACTGCTGGTCATCGCCGTGCTGTTTGTGCTGAACCTGCTGTTGGGCACGGTACATATTCCCGTGGGCGATGTCTGCCGAATTCTTGTTGGCAGCACCTCGGAGTCGGAAATATGGACGAATATCATCTGGAGTTCACGAGTGCCACAAGCCCTGACGGCTCTCATGGCCGGGGCCGGTTTGGCTGTGAGCGGCCTGCAGATGCAGACCGTCTTCCGCAATCCGTTGGCCGGTCCTTCGGTGCTGGGCATCAGCAATGGTGCCTCGCTCGGTGTCGCCTTCGTCGTGCTGTTGTCAGGATCGCTGGGTGGTGTGGCACTGAGCCGACTGGGCTATATGGGCGATGTGGCCATGTCGCTGGCGGCTATCGTCGGTGCGCTGGCCGTGATGGGGCTCATCCTTTGGGTGGCTTCGCGAGTGAGAGGCAACGTCACCTTATTAATAATAGGTGTGATGATCGGCTATCTGGCGACGGCCATCATCGGGGTGCTGAAGTTTTTCTCGGCCGAGGAAGACATCAAGGCCTATGTGGTGTGGGGGCTAGGGTCGTTTGCCCGTGTGTCGGGCGACCAGATGGTGCTGTTTGTAGCGCTGATGGCTGTGCTCCTGCCGTTGAGCATGCTGACGGTGAAGTCGATGAATGTCTATCTGTTGGGTGATGCCTATGCCCGCAACCTGGGTCTGGACATCCGTCGTGTCCGCTTTTGGCTGATTGTCTGTTCGGGTACGCTGGTAGCCATCGTCACCGCCTATTGCGGTCCGATCATGTTCATCGGACTGGCTGTGCCCCATCTGGCGCGGGCATTGTTTCGCAGCAGCGACCACCGTGTGCTGATGCCGGCCACGATGTTGGCAGGTGCTGCCCTGGCCTTGTTGTGCAATCTGATAGCGCGGATGCCCGGCTTCGAGGGTGCCTTGCCGGTCAATAGTGTCACAGCACTGGTTGGTGCTCCGGTGATAGCGAGTGTATTGTTCCGTCGTCGGCAATCAGCAGCAGAGTGAGTTCGCCGTGAGGCAGGAGTGGTTGGCAGTGGCGCAGGCAGTGGCGTACGACGACACGGGCGAAATCGCTGGCTTCTTCTTTCGGCAGTCTTTCCCAGAGTTCGCGGGCAAGGGTTAATGGCGCGTTCTTGTTTGGACCGTCGTCCCTTTGCGACGGGTTGACAAGGGTGCATGAAGCATGGGCTTCGTCGAGCATCTGTTGTATGAATGCCAGGTTCATCGTTCCTTTCTTGCTGTGTGTGTCGAGTTGTCCCTCGGCCAGTTTGACGGCTTTGCCCAGCATGACTCCCAGTGTGACCTTCGTAAAACCTAGTTCATCGGCCATGCGGAGCGTCTCTCCGATATAGTTGCCGTATTCTACGAATGCCTGTTGGGGCAGGGTGGGGTAGAGTGCTTTGACAAAGCGCTCGCTCTTGGCACCGCTGTTGATGACCACGCGGTCGGACCCACTGGCCTTTGCCACCTCCATACATTTGCGGATACTCTGGATGAAGGCCTCTTCGGAGAAGGGCTTCACGATGCCTGAGACACCGATGATCGAGATGCCGCCCTCGATGCCCAAACGGGGGTTGAAGGTTCGGTGGGCGATCTCGGCTCCGCCGGGGGCGGAAATCTTAATTATAAGTGAAGAGGGCAGAGTAAAGAGTGAAAAACTCCTTGCGTCCCTTTGGTGGCAAGCGAGCAAAACTCGATCGGCTACCGCCATCAAGTTATGACGTATCATCTCGCGGGGTCCTTTGTTGATGGCAGGCTCGCCGGGAGGATAGTCGAAACCGGGCAGTGTGAAACGGCCGATGCCCTCTCCCGCTTCGATGGTTACCCACTCGCCTGCTTTTGGGAGGTATTGGGGGCCTTTCTCTCCCTTTGGGGTGATACGGGGGCAGGCTTTTTCTTTTGTGGTGAGGGACCGGGGGTGAGCCTCTGCCCTGATCTCCAACCCATTCGTCACGTCAGGGTCGTCGCCGCTTTCCTTGATGCAGTAGGCATAGCGGTCAGCGTAACCGACGGGCACACTGATGGTTTCGCCGTTGGGGAGGATGACGGGCACTTCCGGCCACATCTCGCCGGTCAGCAGACGTTTTGTGGCAGCGATGGCTGCTGCCGTGGCACAGGTGCCGGTGGTCAGTCCGCTGTGCAGAGGGAAGAACCCGGGCAGAAGTCGTTCCACCATACGTCGCAAACCATAAGGTCCGTCGACGTTGTGGTCGAACGCCAGTGCCGGCCTTTTCAGTACGATGATGCGCATACCCTTTTCTCTGGCTGCCGTCACCTTCTCGTTGAAGCCCCCCGAACGGCCGCTCTCTTTCATCAGGATGGCATCGGCCTCGACATCGATGGCCGTCCCGTCTTCGTAGAAGCACAGTTGGTCGTCTGTGGCTCCTTGTTTGTGGGCCAGCAGGATACTGCTTTTGCGGTTCAGTATCCGATAGACGACTCTGACGCCCTGCTGTTCCAGGTATTTCAGCCGTCCGATACTCTGCACGCCCGTTGTGGCCAGCAGTGTATGGATGTCTGTCGGCACCTCGCCGTAGTCGTCGATCCATTCGATCGACGGGTCGCGGGGCGGATAGATGCGTTCGTAGCGAACGGCGGGTATCAGTAGTGCCGCCGCCGTTTGGACGATGGTCTGATGGAGCAGTGTGGCAAAGGGGTGGGCGGCATCGACGATGAGACGGATGGCGTGCTCACGGCAGAACCCTATCATCGCCTCGCGGTCCATCGCTCCGTCGGTGCGCTGTCCGTGGTGCAAGGCGACGACCTGTTCGCCCGTCTTGGTGGAATAGTAGAATGGGGTGCCGGCCTCTTCCAGCACCTCTGCCGCCCGGCGGCCTTCCGTTGTTCCTCCGAATACGAGTATCATGCTTCGCCTTGACGGAACAGATGGGTGAAGTACTTGTTGTAGAGTTCGGAGAGCCCCTGGCGGTTGTCGATAGCCTTGCCGATGACCAGCATCGTGGTCAGCGTCAGGTTGTTGTCGTGCACGATCTTGGCGAGGTCTTTCAGGACACCGCGGTAGATCTTCTGGTCGGGCCAGGTGAGATGGTAGCAGGCGGCGACCGGTGTGTCTTCAGGATATTCCTCTAGCAGTTCGCGCTGTACGTTGTCGACGACGGTGGCTGAGAGGAAGATACACATCGTACTCTGCGACCGGGCCAACAGGTGTAGTTGCTCTTTCTTTGGCATCGGTGTCCGTCCCCCGTCACGGGTCAGGATGATGGTTTGGGTGTTTCCTGGGATGGTGAACTGGCTGCGCAACTCGGCGGCAGCGGCCAGGAACGACGATATGCCCGGGGTGATATGATACGACATCCCTTCGCGGTCGAAGAATGCCATCTGCTCCTGTATGGCCCCGAAGATGCAGGGGTCGCCGGTATGCAGTCGAACGATGAAATGTCCCTTGTCGTAGTGCTCCTTCATCAGTTGGCATTGCTCTTCGAGTGCCATACCGGCCGACGAGCGCACCACGGCTCCTGGCTTATGGCATGCCGTCAGCGCCTTGGGCACCAGTGAGCCGGCATAGAGGATCAGGTCGGCCCGTTCAAGCATCTTCCGGCCGCGGACGCTGACCAAGTCGGGAGCGCCGGGGCCTGCACCCACAATCTCGATGTGGCCTTGGTGCCGGCGCAGGTACCGGCGGTTGATGGCCAGGGCTGCCGTCCAGTTCTTACCTTTAATCTTGGGAACAATGAGTTGTCCGTGGTCGGACCCCAGGATGGCCGCCGCCTCGCAGACACTTGGCGTGCCGACATGTCGGGCGACAGTCTCGCTGGGATTGGGCACGTCGACGGCAGCCAGTTCTTCGGCACTGTAGAAGATGACCTCTTCACCGTTGTTTCGGAGTGTCGAACAGAACGGCTCGTCTTTCTTGACATCGATGGTGCAGAAACGGCGGGAGCATGGCAGAAAGCCCAGTTTGCAAAATTCCGAATCAATCTCATCAAGGATTGTCTCATAGTTGCACGGATGGTGAGCCAGTCCGAAGCCGATGGCGGCCACCATGGGTACGAAGTGGAGTTCCAGCATACCGCTTGGTGCCTGTCGGTTGTAGGGAGAGACGATGATAAGGAGGTCGTACTTTTTAGGGTCGGCCTCTCTGATGTCGTCGATGATGGTGACATGGTCGGGCTTGGTGGCCTCCAGGTAGTCGGTGCCCCGGTCGCGGATTTCCAGCAGCAGTGCCGTAGGCTGGCGGTTGACGAAGGCAAAGATGCAATTGTTTATGTTCCTGTCGTCGCTGGCTATGGACCAGTCGAAACGCTTGTTCAGCAGGTCGAGTGCCCATAGTCCGGCATTATCGCTCTGTGTGGTGATGACGGCTTTGGCTCCCGTGAAGTCTGCAATGTCGGCTGTCAGTTCGTTGGCACCGCCGACGTGACCGGAGAGCACGGCGACGACGTGTTGTCCCAGCGTGTCCATACACACCACGGCGGGGTCGGTGTGCTTGTCCTCGATATACGGGGCGATGGTGCGGACGCAGATGCCCATGGCTCCAATGAAGACGAAGGCATCGTAGTGATACCACTGCCGGCCTACTTCGGCACGTTTGATGATAGAGGCTTTGAACTTCTTCTGTAGCGTGCTGGCAATGTTGTTGCCGGCCTTGCTGATTTGTATGATGGCTATCTTCTGCATTTGAGAATGGTGATGGGGTGATAATCGTTCAGTTGGATGCTGGTGGGCGCATCCTGTCGCAGACCGAGGTCGGCACAGGCTTCGTCCCACAGTCGGTGGCTGTCTCTGCTGACTTTAGGTGCTATGACGCTGTTCATGACGATGATGCCGTCGGGGGTCAGGTAGCGGAGCACCTTCTCCATGATGGCTTTCAGTTGACCGCCGTGGCCGCCGATGAATACAGCATCGGGACGTCTCGCCTCCGGCACCTCTCCCGTAGGGAGGGGAGCCGTCAGGAAGTCGCCGATATGGAGATTGATGCCGGGGACACCGTGGCGACGGCAGTTCTCCCGGATGATGGCCTCGCATTCAGGGCGAACCTCGAAGGCTTCAATCTGGAGATGCGGGAACAGCAGACGGGCCTCGATGCTGACGCTGCCGGTACAGGCACCGATGTCCCAGAGCATATGGCGGCAAGGCAGGTCGAGGGCCTGCAGGGTCAGCAGTCGGATGGGCATCTTGGTAATCATCTTCTCGCGGCCGTCGAGGAGCGTGAACGTGGCATCGGGCAGACCGAAGGGTGTTATGCCAACCCCGACTCCCTCGCTATGGTGAAGGGGGATGGTCAGAATCACACAGTTGGGCATGGCAAAGGTGCGATGTGATGCCTCTTCGAGCGTGATGGTGGTGATGCGTTCCTTCTGAGGGTTGCCCAGATGTTCACCGATATGCATCAGGTAGTGGCTGTAGCCGTAGTCGAGCATCCGCAGGGCGATGGTCTGTGGTGTGTGCTCATGGTCGGTGAGCACGCCAATCTTTGTTTTCCGTTCTATGAGTGCACGGTCGAACGCCTGCCAGGGTCGGCCCGTCAGCGAGACGATGCGCATATCGTGATAGGGCATCATCAGACGATGGGCCAGCATCTGCAGGGAGTTGAAGACCGGATAGACTTCCACCCCGGCCTCGGGCATTTTCCGTTTGATGGTATTGGCGAAACCGAAGAAGAGCGGGTCTCCGCTGGCGAAGATGATGATAGATGTATGGTCGAACCGACGGTATTGCTCGAAGACGGCATCGAGGGGAACGGTGATGTCTATCCATACGGCATCGGCTGGCAACAGCGGGGCAACGATCTCATGGTGGCGACGGCCGCCGGAGAATACCGTGCCGTGGCTGATGACCTCCGATACTTCCGGCGGGAAGTAAGGATGGGGGTTGTCGGTGATTCCGATGACGATAAACCTCATAAGTCGCGGCCGGGCTTTAGTTGTTCGGCATCATCGAAGGTCAGGATGGCATTGCACAGCGTGGCAGCGAGATTGCTGCCGCCCTTGCGACCCTCGACAATGATTTTTGGAATGTCGCGGAACGGCTTCACCATGTGCTTCGACTCACGGACATGGACGAAGCCCACCGGTGCGGCTATGATGCCTGCCGGCTTGGCCTTGCCTTGGCGTATCAGGTCGCACAGTTCCATCAGGGCTGTCGGCGCATTGCCGAAGGCGAAGAGCGCATCGGGATGGTCTTCAACGGCCAGTCGGATGCCGGCCTGTGTTCGGGTGAGTCCTGTCCCTTGGTCCTCCCGAGAGGCGTGTTGATTGATGAGTTCCGGTATGCGAGGGTCGTTGAGGTAGCATTTGGCTTCGATGCCCAGTCGCTGCAGGGCTCCCTTGCGAATACCACTGGTCACCATCGTCACGTCGGTCACGATAGTCTTCACCTCGCACGCGCGAACCTTATTATATATAGTCTCTACGGCTCCCGGGTCAGTATAGAGAATCTGCTCCATGTCGAAGTCGGCGGTGGTGTGGATGGCATGTAGCAGGGCCCATTTATGGTCGAGCGGGTAGTCTTGCCGCTTCAGTTCGGAGGCAATGGTACGGAACGACTCTGTCATGATCGATCTTCCGACACCCTCCGACGAAGGGGCTTCCTGCCGGTAGTAGCCGCGCGGCGTGACAAACTTGCCGTCGGTCATATACGACTGGGAGTTGCCTATCAATACAACGGTGAACATATCGATGTCTTCCGGGTCGAGGGCACCGAGGGTTGTCAGTGTGACCTTCTGGTCAGGGCGCCCTGCTTGTCGCACATAGCCTACCGGCGTGTCGGCCCCCCGTTCTTGTAAGAAGAGTTCCTGCAGGCGGTAGAGTTGCCAGTAGCGGCCGTGCGACTTGGGGTTGTAGACGGCCGTGACGAAGTCGCCGGTGGCGGCAGCGCGGATGCGCCGTTCGATGACCTCCCATGGTGTCATCAGATCGGAGAGCGAAATGATGCAGAAGTCGTGACCGATAGGGGCTCCCAACAGCGATGCCGCTTTCTGGAAGGCGGAAATGCCGGGAAGAACGATGATCTCGATGTCGGAGCCATCGGTTGCCGACTTCGAGTCGGCGCGTTCGCGCTGCATCTCGTAGAGCAGGGGCGCCATGCCGTAGATGCCGGCATCGCCACTCGATACGACCACGACCGTCTGGCCTGTCTCTGCCAGTTGGAAGGCCTGCTCGGCGCGTTCGCGTTCCCGTTTCATCCCGGTGTCGACACATTGGCACGCCGGTTTGACATAAGGCTCCACGAACCGGAAATAGTATTTATAGCCCACCACCACATCGGCTTCCTTGAGGGCATCGATGACGGCAGGCGTCATGTCTTCGGGGCTTCCGGGCCCCAGTCCTGCAATGATAATCTTCTTCATATCCGGATGCAAAGATAAACAAATAAATCGAAACCGACAAGCAAAAGGGCTGTCAGGATGACCATTGCTGCCTCGGCCCGTCGGTTCACACGGATAGCCGTTTGCATGTCGGCGGTGTTCAGCGGCCGGTCGTTATCGCCGATAAACGGTTTGTTGAACAATTTTCCGAAATAGTAGTGCGGTCCGCCGAAGCGACAGTTGAGAATGGCGGCCAGGGCCGCTTCGGGATAGCCACTGTTGGGGCTGGCATGGCAACGGCCGTAGCGACGGAGGAAGGCAAGTCTCCCCCCAAAGCCTCCCCGGAGGTGAGGGGTACTACCCCGACTGTCCAGAGTGGAGGGGGCGGGAGCGACGATGAGCATGAGCAGGGCGG
>OCTX012216639.1_pt1 | contig 11219 bp, 13 predicted proteins | sample 1539691 | NCBI WGS metagenome assembly OCTX01 (sample SAMN02144231, study PRJEB22623) | gut metagenome | biome: sheep rumen | host: Ovis aries | place: New Zealand | reverse complement strand
CAACACTGCAAAGGTACGATATTTTGATTGCGGTTCACGAATCATCCGCACAAAAATACAGTGTGACAGTTAAAATTCTCGCCCTTCCACCCCCTAAAATACCTCTATATTTATATATATTATAATATATATAAATATAGGTATAATTCTACGCCTAATACCTCTTGTGTTTTTAACTGTCACACTGTATCACTGTGCGAGTTGCTAATAAATTTTTTTAGCCTTGATGTTACGTTATTTGCGAAAGTTTTTGTATCTTTGCAAGCAAAGACTAAAAGTAATGAACTGAAAATGACGACTATACAAGAACTGATAGCTGAATGTACGGCTTACGACTATAAAGTAGCACTCGAGGAAAGCAAACCTAAAAGCTGGCTTAAGAGTGTAAGCGCTTTTGCCAATGGCATGGGTGGTAGTCTGTTCTATGGCGTAAATAATGAGGGCATTGTAGTAGGGCTTGCCGATGTGCAGCATGTGTGCGAAGCTATCAGTTGCAAGATTCGCGACTATATGGATCCTTTGCCAGATGTAGAAATGATTCCGCATAGGATAGGCGGGATTGATGTACTACAGCTGAAGGTAAAGTCTGGTAATTACACACCATACTACTACGTGGGTGATGGTCAGCGCATTGCCTTTATACGTGTGGGCGACGAGAGCCTGCCAGCCACTTCCGAACAGATGCTACGTTTGGTTTTGAAAGGTACCAACAGGACTTACGACTCGCTGCTTACCGACTATAAAGTTGAGGACAACTCTTTTGCTTTCTTGGCAAATACTTTTAAAAAGCGAACCGGTCAGGAATGGGATAAAAAGTATCTCCTATCTTTCGGACTTGTAACTGAAGAAGGTCAGCTTACCAATGCAGGTGCATTGTTTGCCGATTACAGTCCGATGTCGCAGTCGCGTCTGTATTGTACACGATGGGATGGAAAGGAGAAGGGCGATGCCATTAACGATGCTGAGTACACCGGTAACGTACTGCTATTGCTTAATGAGGCTATGAACTTTGTGAAATCTAACACCAAGCGCGGCTGGGAGAAACTGCCTGATGGTCGCAAAAACAAACCCGAGTATGCCGAGCGTGCCGTGTTAGAGGCAATGGTAAACCACTTTATCCATCGAGATTATACCGTGATGGGGTCCGAGGTACATCTGGATATTTACGACGATCGTATTGTTGTAACCTCGCCTGGCGGTATGTACAACGGTATGCTAATTCAGAATCTGAATATTGCTGATGTGTCTTCCGAGCGCCGCAACCCCATTCTTGCCAATGTGATGGCCCAGCTCGACTACATGGAGAAACGTGGCAGCGGATTAACCCGAATCTGCAACGAAACCAAAGCGCTGGAGGGCTACAGAGACGAATTGAAACCTGTATTCAAATCTACTCCCACTCAGTTCCAAACCATCATTTACGCCAATGCTGAGGAGGAAGATGTCGTAAAAGATGTCGTAAAAGATGTCGTAAAAGATGTCACCAAAGATGTCACCAAAGATGTCACCAAGGAACTGCCTGAAAGACAATTGGTTATATTGCAAATGATATATACAAACGCATCAGTAACAATATCTGAAATGTCACAAAAGACAGGTGTGGTGATTAGAACTATTAAACGCGATATTGAGAAACTGCAAGCAAGTGGCATCCTAACCCGAAAAGGTGGCCGCAAGGATGGTGAATGGCTACTGACGGGATTAGGCCAACGTGTGCTTGAAGAGAGAAGCGCAAACAAAACTGTTTGAGTTTAATCATTAGTGAACGTAATTATAGTAGACGGAGAATGTGATCATTTCTCCGTCTTTTTTTGTTGTAAATTGCATTTTTAGCCTTGATGCTACGTTTGCGATTTGATCTATTTTGATCTTTTTTGTTAAGTTTTGATCTATTACAGGTTTTCTCATGTTTTTGCGCTACTTTTGCATCTTGTATGAAGAAGTACAGCATTGAAGTGTTAGAGGTGTTGAGTCGCATCGTCGAAGTAGAGGCTTCTGATGAAGAAGACGCTATAGAGAAGGTGAGACAAGATTATCGAAAATGCAGGATTGTGCTGGATGATTCAGACTACAATTATACGGATTTTAGCGTGAAAGATGAAAAATCTGAGTGAGTGCTTGTAGTTTTCAGAAGAAATCACTATCTTTGCACCGCTTTTGATACTCATCATTAGCGCAATTAACATTGTGGGAAATTAGATAGCAGTATCTAAATTCGAAGAGACCTCAGACATAAAAGTCCACCAAACATTTATACAGAGAGTCTCGGGGAATGCGGATACGCCTATCATTGTATAGGCGTACCCCCTTCCTTTCCTTCTCTCTGTATGGGCTTCTGTGGTGGACTGCCTTTGTCTGGAGTTGGAAAACGGAGGAGGTGCGCTTTCTTTTTGTCCACTAAAAACGACAAAAAGACGATGAGTAAAGAAGCTAAGCCCTTTCTAAAATGGGCTGGAGGCAAAGGACAACTTTTATCACAACTCGACGAACATCTGCCAGGCGAACTGCAAGGTCAGGAGTTCACATATATTGAACCATTTGTAGGTGGAGGAGCAATGCTTTTCTACATACTGCATAAGTACCCCAATATCACTCATGCGGTAATTAATGATATCAATCCGCATTTGGTAACTGCCTATCGTGTTATCAAGCAGCAACCGGATGAGCTGATAAACAGGCTTTCTGCCTTGGAACAAGATTATTTTTCGCAGCCTGATGAAGAGACAAAGAAAGAATATTTCCTGAACGTGAGGAATATCTTTAATGAAAATGAGCTCGATGATGTAGATCGAACAAAATACCTGATGTTTCTTAATCGCACGTGTTTCAACGGCCTTTATCGTGTAAATGGTAAGGGCAAGTTCAATGTGCCTTTTGGTCGCAATCTTCATCCAACGATTTGCAATGCTGAAACGATAATGGCTGATAGCGAGATGCTTAATCGTGCTGATGTAACCATACTGAATGGCGATTTTGAAAGAACTGCAGATGAAATGGGTGAGGGGGTGAACTTCTTTTATTTCGATCCGCCTTATCGTCCGCTGAATGCTACATCCAGCTTTAACTCGTATGCAAAAGAAGAGTTTAATGATGCTGAGCAGACACGACTTCGTGATTTCTGCACACGTCTTAACGAACAGCCTAACGTGATGTGGATGCTCAGCAATTCTGATTGTTCTGCAAAGAATCCCGAGGATACATTCTTCGAGAATATCTATGCGCCATTCCATATCCATCGTGTATATGCCTCTCGTGCCATCAATGCAAACCCAAGTAAACGTGGTAAACTAACCGAATTATTAATCAAGAACTATGAGTAAGGATTTTAATTTGTTTATGAGTCAGTTGGCAGAAACCAATGCCACACTAGATTTCTATACGGATTTTTCAAAAATACGAGAGAATGTCCGAAGCATTGAAATTAAGCTGAATACGCTTAATTATCTGATTGGCAAGACCGATTTGGCTGCTGCCGTCAAAGAATTGTGGGATAATGATAAACGAGTTTTTAGTGTCCTTGATATCTTGATCGCTACCCGTAAAGGACAGTATAAAAAATATTTGGACAATATGGGAAAACCTCATCTTGTTCACGACCTTTTGGATAGTTATGAAGGAGTTATGACATTCCTTAACGAAACGGGGCTAGCTGATGTATTAAAAAAAAAGGATATTAAGAATCTTGTAGATTATGTTTTCGGAGTTGAAGCTGGCCTAGATACTCATGCTAGAAAGAATAGAAGTGGTGATATAACAGAATTACTTCTTCATCGTATTCTTACGGCTAACGGAATCGAACATCGAATGGAAGTGTATTCACACGAGTATCCAATAATACAGAAAGCCTTAGGTGCAGACGAGAAGCGTTTTGACTTTGTAATAGAGACGAAGCGATGCACTTATCTCATAGAAGTGAATTTTTATAATGATGGAGGATCTAAGCCTAATGAAGTTGCCCGTGCATATCGTGAGTTATCGCCTATAGTAAACAAAGTTGATGGATTCGAATTCGTCTGGATAACTGACGGGCAAGGATGGAACAAAGCAAAGAATAAATTAGAAGAAGCCTATAACGAAATTGACAGGATGTATAACTTTGAATCGTTAGGTGGCTTCTTGGAGGAAGTTAAGCGAGAACAGAAATAACGAAAGCAGCATATGATTCAACCTTACTACAAATCTCCCAACCACGACTTTAACTTGATATGTGGTGATACTTTTGAGCTGCTGCCACAGTTCGACTTTAAGTTCGACATGATATTTGCCGACCCACCTTATTTCCTATCGAGTGGAGGCATCAGTGTGCAGAGTGGTAAGGTGGTTTGTGTAGATAAGGGCGATTGGGATAAAAGCATGTCGCCTGAAGAGATAAATGAGTTTAACCTGAAGTGGCTATCCTTATGCAGAGAGAAACTAAAGGATAACGGAACCATTTGGATTTCTGGTACATACCACAATATCTTCTCGGTGGCAAATTGTCTAACGCAGCTGGGGTATAAGATTCTTAATGTGATAACGTGGGCCAAAACAAACCCGCCACCCAATATTTCGTGCCGCTACTTTACTTACTCTACAGAGTTTGTAATATGGGCTCGAAAAAAGGATAAGGTAGCGCATTATTATAATTATGAGCTGATGAAACACATCAACGACGAGAAACAAATGACAGATGTGTGGCGCCTGCCTGCTATCGCTCCTTGGGAAAAATCGTGTACAAAGCATCCTACACAGAAACCACTGGGCTTGTTGAGTCGTATTATTATGGCTTCAACAAAGCCTGGTGATTGGATTCTCGACCCCTTTGCGGGCAGTAGTACCACGGGTATTGCAGCTAATCTGCTGGGCCGTCGTTTTCTTGGTATCGAACGTGAAGAAGAATATGCAGCTATCAGCAAAGCACGTCGCGAAGAAATTGAAAATTTGAAAACATTCGCAACGTATAAGCATAAGATTCCCGACATCGTAAAGGCAGAGGACACGCAAACCGACTGCTTTGCATGTCACGAGGATGTGATTGAGCGCCTACCTTTCTTGGACGAGTAATATTCTCCGTATAGTCTTTCTGATAGTAACTAATCGACCAAAATCGTATATTGATTAGTAGAGAGGCGTTTTTGATGAAAAAAAGTTTGTGTTGAAAATAAACTACTAAATAATGGCGGTTGCTGCATTGGCAGCAATCGCTGTTTATAAAATAACCAAATAATCTGAAATACCAAGTTTTTGGGCAAAAAACACGCAATAAAAAGTTAAAAAAAGATGCTGCGTTCTGACTTTTTTGTTTTATCTTTGTGACCGCGATTCTATAAAAAGAACGCATTAATTTATACTTAAAACCAAAAAATATGAAGAAACTATTATCATTACTGCTACGTGCAGTTGGGGCGCTAAAGTTAGCGCGATGCCAGCAGGCAACTAAGACTGAAACTTTGGAACAAAATCCAATTTGCTTGCTGGCGAACCGAGAGGTTAATCTTTTATTTATTGTTCAGAATAATCAGTTTAATTTTATTCTGGAGAAGGATACCAACATTTGTTTCACTAACACTGACGACTATGACAAACCAAGAGAAGAAGGAGCTGATGACGGGGCTGCTACAAGGAGCTAATCTGGAACACGCACAGATAAACCTTATACTTGAGGAGGGAGCAACCATAAGCTATTCCTGTAATCAGCCAAATGACAACAAGACAACCAGCAATAGCCATCAAACAAAAGACGCAATAATGGACTATGTGGGCAGGCTGAAGCCCATGGTGCGCGACAGCTATATTGATTGTTACGACCAGTTGTGGATGGGGATTCTGGAACTGAAGGAGGTGAAAATGCATGTGTACGACAGCGGTAAGCAACAAGACACAACGTTTAATCGCAATCTTGTGGCGCAAATCATACACCAGATGGCTGCAACCATTTTTGTGCCCACTGCCAACACGGTGAATATGGCGCAATATCTGGAACCAAGTAAGGGTGGCGATCACCCTGTGAGACAGAAACTGGGCGAATCGCCCGAAAATGAAATAAGAAAATCGGTTGACAAATACCTAAAACAACATATTTTGGGATAGTTTCCTGAAAGAATCATGAAAGTTGGGCTCTCGTAAATGAGGGCTCAACTTGTTTTGTGTCAACATGTTACGTGTGAATGAAAGTTGGAGCCAACTTTCTTTCATTTTTTCATCGAATTATTTGCCATACTTTTGCAGCGTCGATAAGACAAAACGTTCATTGACATATTGGTACAAATTATGGAAACAAAGATTTTAAAAGTGGTGCGCCAGGGCGAGGCCTTTGGCGTACAGTCGGCTAAGGCCGAGAGTGGTACTATCCAGAAGTGCAACATTGTGCTGCGCGAGATGGGTGGTGGTCGCTCGGCCGAAGGACGCTTGCAAGGCAAGAAGTTCGAAAACGAGTATGTGTGCGCTATGCTGGGTAATCTGGCGGCGTGCAGGTTCTACGAAGGTGATGTGGTGGCAGCCACACTTCGTTTTTCTACCCACGAATATCAGAACCAAGTATTCCAAGAGATACTTTGCACTGATATCGTAAAACTAAATAAATAATGTATAACCCATGAGTTGAAAGACGAGCGGAGAAGTATCCGGATGAAATGAGCTCAAACAATCTTCGCTTTTCCTAAGCTCGTTAATTTTTCAACAAACAATGGAAACAAATATCCAAATTTTTACAAGCGAAGTTTTCGGCGAGATTCGTACTTGCCAAGTTAATAATCAAATCATGTTTGTGGGCAAAGATGTGGCTCAGGCGCTGGGATACAGCAACACCCGCGATGCTCTTAGAAAACATGTGGAATCCGAAGATAAGGGCACCGTCGCAATTCGCGACACTGCCTACGAAACCCGCGTAACACTCATCAACGAGAGCGGACTTTACGCACTCATCCTCTTATCCAAGCTTCCACAAGCCAAGGCCTTTAAGCACTGGGTTACCAGTGAGGTGCTGCCACAGATTCGCCGTACGGGTGGTTACATTCCTACCCACACTGCTGATGGTAGCGACCTTTCTGCCGTTGAAATCCTGCACCGGGCCGATGCGATTGTTGGTAACACCTTGCGCATGCTTAACGAGCCCGCCGAGGATACACTGACGGCTACGCAGGTGGCTAAGACGTTTAACATGACTACCTACGACTTTAACGCCATTCTGCGCGATATGGGCATACAGTACCGCCGCGATGGGCATTGGAACATCAGCGACGATCTGGCCGACCGCAACCTTACACGCCTGCGCACGCACGTATCCTATAGTTTAAAGGGCCAGAAGAAGATAAAGGTTTACATGACGTGGACGCTCGATGGCGTGCGATTTTTGAACTCAAAACTTGGTTATCCTAATTTCTAACTATGAGTGTACATATGATTTATTATAAGGATGGGGCGAAGATGATGCGCCCCGTCCTGTCGCGTGAGGAGTATTTGCAGCTGCGCAACAGCGGCGAACAGCAACAACTGGTGCAGCGCATACGTAATGGCGAAGAGGGCTTGAAGCACCGCCTGCTGCAGATGAACTACAGCTGCTTGCCTAACGATGATGGCAGCCTGAAAGGCAGCACCCGTATGAGCACCACCGTGGGTATGGATATCGACCACCTATCGGCCGATGAGATGCCTGCCGTTCGCGAGCGCATCTTAGCTAAGAAAGATGAGCTGGGATTGAAGATGATGGAGGAGAGTGCCCGTGGCGGTGGCTATCACCTGGTGTTTGCGCGAAGGCCCGAACTGAGTCAGGAGGAGAACCTGAAATGGGCGAGCGAGTTGATATCTGTGGCTTATGATAGTGGGGCTAAGGATATTACGCGCGTGTTCTTTACTACATCGGGCAATGAACTCATCTATCTGGATGATGCCATCTTCGAACTCGAAGAAGTTTTAGGCACGGATGACACGGCCTTTTTAAAAAAGGACACGGCTGTTATCAATGAAAAAGAGCAGTGTCTCTCTAAAAGAGAGCCGTGTCGCTCGGCTTTGCCGCTTGGCTCGTCCAAGAATCCGTGCCAAGAAAAGGATTACAACGGCATGGCGTTTGGCGAGATTATTGCCAAGTACTGGGAGCTGTACAATGGCGGCAAGGTGCCTACGGTGGGCGATAGGAATGCGCTCACCTTCGAGCTGGCCGTTACCATCCGCAGCATCTGCGGCTACGATCTGGAGCAGCTGATGCAGGTGATACCCAACTACTGGGCTGCACCCGATGGCACCTGCACCCAGGACGATATGGGCGAGTATCGGAAAACCATCGAGAACGCCCTGAAAGAACCGCGTAAGGGTATGCCGTACCGACTGAAACAGGTGTTGCAAGCACTGAAATCGCAGGCAGGCATCAAGGCCTGTGGCGGCACCATGACCACACCGCCACCCATGCCCAAAAAGCTACCACCGCTGATAAAACTGCTAACCAAAAACGTGCCGTGGTATTACAAACCAGCCGTGGCCAGTGCCGTGTTCCCTGCGCTGGGTGCGCATCTGCACGGTGTGAAATTCCGCTATTGGGACAACGTGGAGCACGAGGCCACGTTTATGAATCTGCTGGTGGGACGCCAATCCATCGGTAAGGGCTCGATCAAAAAGCCCATCGATTACATAATGGAGGACATCCGCCAGCGCGACCAGCCCAACCGCGAGCGCGAGGCCGAGTGGAAACGCAAGAACCCCACCGGCAAGCAGAAAAAAGACCCGCGCCCCGCTGATATCTGCATACAGATGCTGATTGATAACCTGACCGATGCCGTGTTTAACCAGCGTATAGTGGATGCCCACAACAACGGGCAGCGCTACATTTTTACCATTGTAGATGAGGTTGAGGCACTGAAGAAGGTGACATCGAAAAACTCGGTAGATGAGGTGGGGCTGCTGATACGTAAGGCCTTTGATAATTCGCTGGCTGGTCAGGAGCGTGTGGGTGCCGATAGCGTGAGTGGTATTGCTCCGCTCAGATGGAACTTTAACGCCAGCACCACGCCGCCAAACGCCCGTAAGTTCTTCTATAAGATGGTGAACGATGGTACCGTGGGCCGCCTGGATGTGGCCACCATTATCCGCAATGATGATGACGACGACGAGCCGCCCATACAGGGCATCTACGACGAGCAGTTTGCTGCCGAACTGAAGCCTTATATCGACCGGTTGGAGGCTGCCAACGGACTGATAGAGTGCCCGCAGGCCAAGAAACTCTCGCTCGATATCCGTATAGAAAACAAGGAGGCAGCCAAGCTGTTCGAGAGTGAGGCCTATCGCGTGCTGTCGTATCGTGCCAACGTCATCTCGTGGCTAAAAGGCATGCTGCTGTATGTGGCTCACGGCTATAGATGGGACAAGACGATAGCCGACTTTGTGCGTTGGAGCGAGCAGTACAACCTGTGGTGCAAGATGCTGTACTTTGGCGACCAGCTGGAGAAGGAGTTGCGTGAGGAAGTAGAGATACAGCGCCGCTCGGGTCCCAAGAACCTGTTGCGCCTGCTGCCCGATGAGTTTACCCGCGAGCAGTATATGCTGATGCGCCAGCAGCAGGGTAGGCAAGGCGACGGCGATAGTGCCCTGCGCCAATGGCAAACCCGCGGCCATCTGGTGTACGACGAGGTGAGTCGTCGCTATTGTAAAACCGAGCAGTTTAAACAAAAAAACGCCAACCTATGATACAAGTAGATAATACCCAAGAATGCTTTGTGCAGCTCTGGCTACGGCTGGAGCGCACAAGGCGCCTGCTTGGCATGCAGTGCAAACGCTACTGCATACGTAACATACTGAAAGTGTGGTTCGGTCCACAGGCTACCGATGATATGATTTGGGAGGTATGCCACCTGTGCGAGCAGGAAGGTTGGAACGAGTTGCCTCTGCCCAGTCTCTATCCGCGCAAGCACCGCGAACTGCTGCGCGCTATTGTAGCTGTACGTACAGGCATCAGCTTTTGGAAAATAAATCTTAAAGTTCTCGATGCCGCCTACAGCGAGGCATTCCCCCATAGTACACCACTGAACGTGAACAAGAAAAAAATAAAAGAATAAAAGAATAAAAGAATAAAAATATAAATGGAACAGGTATTACAATTAAACAGTGAAGCTAAGTTGAGTGATCACTTCACTCTAGGTGAGATGACAAAGAGTAGTAGTCATCCCGAAGTGTATAACATCCCTAGCCATGAGGCGATTGCAAATCTTAAGCGATTGTGTGAGTGGCTGGAAGTATTAAGAGAGCGAGTAGGGCACTCGATTATTATTAACTCTGGTTATCGATCGCCGCAGTTAAATCGTAAGGTAGGCGGAGCGGCCACCAGCAATCATCTAACAGGTTGTGCGGTGGATATCCGAACCAATGGTATGGAACAGGCGATAGAATATGCGGCGATACTGATTAATTATGCCAAGGAATCAGCACAGGATTATGACGAACTGCTAATAGAGCGTAATCGATACGGTGCCATCTGGCTGCACTTTGCCGTGCGCCCATTCAGCCGCTCGGCGACGCAAGGAGACGCTTGCCAGAGCAAGAATCGCCGCAAGGTTGCGTTTATCCAAGCATAAAAAACACCCTGCTTCAATTTGTTGAGGCGGGGTGTTTTGGTATTAGTTGTGGCGGAGAAGGAATTCTGACGGCAGATAGCCATATTCTTCTTTGAAGTATTTGCTGAACTGCTTGGGAGAGAAACCTATCGTGTAGGCCACTTCGGAGATGTTTGTACGTCCTTGTTCCAATAGCGAACGACCTCGCTTGATTCGGATGATGCGAATGAATTCCAACGGCGACTTTCCGGTTATGGCCATCAGTTTCTTGTATAGATGGCTGCGCGTCATGCCTACAGCAGCGCTGAAATCCTCAACCGAGAAATCTGAATTGCTCATGTTATCCTCAACCACCTGAATGGCTTTTGTGATCAACTGCTCGTCGAGCGAACTGACTGTGATTTCACTTGGCGCAATGTCGCGTTTGATAAATTCACGATGATTATTGTCGGTCCATTTTATCATTTTCTCGATGCGTAACTTGAGTATGTTAAGATTGAAAGGTTTGGTGATATAGTCGTCGGCTCCATCTCTCAACCCGGTGATAATATTGTCTTCGGTTGATTTTGCAGTGAGCAGAATGACAGGTATGTGCGATAGGTTGATGTCGTTTTTGATGTGATGGCAAAGCTCCAAGCCATCCATTTCGGGCATCATGATATCGCTGATAACAATATGAATGTCGTTTTCGGACAGTATCTG
>OCTX012209648.1_pt1 | contig 11225 bp, 9 predicted proteins | sample 1539691 | NCBI WGS metagenome assembly OCTX01 (sample SAMN02144231, study PRJEB22623) | gut metagenome | biome: sheep rumen | host: Ovis aries | place: New Zealand | reverse complement strand
TGCAGTTGTTCACTTCATTCATGCCCTCGGACAGATGCGTCTGGCGCAGCATCCCGCGCTTCTCCGACTCCTCCACGACCTGGGTGAGAAGCTTCGTCCCGCAGCTGTAGATCGCGTGGGGCGAGAGGATGAATTTCAACAGGTCACCCTCATACTTCTCCTTCTCCTCGATGGCCTGAGAGAAGCGGCTCCAGCCATCAGTATAGAGATCCTCTCCGACCAGTCCTCTTCCGATATAGCCGCGGACGCCCGCCTCACTCGCCGCCCTGCAGGACTGCTCGTGGAACATATGCATGTCGACGAAGCAGGTCGTGCCGGTGCGCAGCATCTCCATCATGGCCAGAAGATTGGTCCAGTAAGCGCCCTCCTTCGGCAGCGTGTCCTCGACGGGCATGACCCTTTTAAAGAGCCACTCGTCAAAGTCGACGTCGTCGGCATAGTTGCGCATGATCGTCATGTAGGCGTGCGTGTGCATGTTGATGAGTCCGGGCATGACAAGGCAGCTGCCTGCATCAATGACCTCAAAGCTATCGGAAGTCTCATCCGCGGTGAACCGGATCGTGTCACCCTTGACGAAAAAATCCTTATTCTCCACAGACAGGCGGCCATCATGATAGAGTATTACCTTACCGCCGGTGATTTTATAGTTCATGTTGTCTCCATTCCATAATAATGACAATAAGAAAGCATTACACTTTTGCGATGCAAGACTATAGCACAAAAGCTCTGTAAAAACAAGGCAGACTTATTCTTCCACCACCCAATCAGAGATATTCCTCATCTCAGAGCTGAAATTTACACCGATCTTGAATATTTTCCTGCTGTCCGCAGCATATGGACCTGCATAAGAACGGTCATGGATCTGCTGCAGAGCTTCATTTGCAGATTTGTCCCGCTTGAATTCAAAAATGTACACATAGTTACTGTTTTCCACTATGCAGTCCGCCCGGCCCCGCGAGCTGTGCACTTCTGCGTGAACGTACTGAGAAAGAAGCGTAAATACAAGATATATGACTGTCTGAAACTCATGTTCAGCAGGCATTTTCTTCGTTGTATATGGAATACTGTCATAAAGTGCGACAAATGCATTTTTCAGACTTTCCAGATCACCCCTATCCAGGTATCTCCGGATCGATGCAATATCTTTCCCTGTCCGCATAGCGGAGGCAGGCAAATATTCAGGCATCAGGCTTCTAAGGAACCCATATTTTACTTCTTCATTTGGAAATCCGAGAATATACTCCTCATATTCACGTTCATAACCGGTCAGTGTCAAGTATCCCGTCTGATAGAGGAGCGGTACCGGATCCAGATCGCTGTCACCCTGATAATCCAGAAGCTCCTGCTGCGTCGAAGTCAGGGTCCTGTCTGAGAACTGACGCACATCAAAATTTATTGCCCTCAGTCTTTTAACAAGAAATGTCGGCGTCCCGGTCTCGAACCAGTAAGAGCCGAACTCTCTGTTCACAAAACACTTCAGCAGGCTGAACGGATTATACAGGCCATCTCCCTTGTGGTGAAAATGATATCCATCATATTTTTCCCGAAGCCGCGTCAAACATTCCTCATAAGACATTCCCTGTTCATCCGCGAGTATATCAATTTCAGGTTGGAAAGACGATATGAGTTCTTTTTCAGTTATTCCGCAGATATCTGCATAATCCGCATTCATTGAAATATCATTCAGCTGATTCAGATCGCTGAAAATGCTGACCTTGCTGAACTTTGTCACGCCGGTCACAAAAACAAAACGGATATGGTCATCAAAACTCTTTAGTGTACTGAAAAAGCCCTTGAATAGTTTTCGATTATATTCCTCAAGCTCCTCATTTTCCATTGTTTCCAGAAGCGGTTTGTCATATTCATCAATCAAAATGACACATCGCCTCCCTGTCTTTTCATGGGCACGTACGAGAAGACTTTGAAACCTCTCTTCAAGAGATCTGTGTCTTTCCACGCTGCATCCGTATACATTCTCATATTCTCTGAGAATTGTGTCCAGAATCTGCGGCAGAGCATCCTTTTCCATATAAGCCCTGCGATTAAAATCAAAATAAAAAACCGGGTGCGGCTGCCAGCTCTCTAAACCTCCGCTCTCCGCACAGTCCTCTGCTCCGTCGGTTTCTTCTTCCATCGACCCGATAACAAGACCATCGAAAAGTTCCTTCCTGCCCTCCCAGTAAGCGCGGATAGTAGATAGCAGAAGACTCTTTCCAAAACGCCTCGGCCGGGATAAGAAATACTGCTTCCCTGAATGAACAAGATCGTAGATATATTTTGTTTTATCAACATAGACGTATCCATCCCTGATCAGTCCCTCAAAGCCCTGAACACCGATGGGCAGTTTTCTTCCTGTTTTCATTATATAATCCTCCGTCATAGAAACATCTGGATAGGTTCTGACCAAAGTTTACGATCCGTACGAACATTTCTACAAGACCAGATCATCACATCAGAGATTATATTTACCTCACCACCGGCACCGAACTTGCCTCCAGCTGCTGCAGCGCAGCGATGCGGTCCGCAGTATGCGGATGTGAACTTTTCAGTGTGGCAAAGAGTCCGGTCGATTTTGCCAGATTGCCGCCCTCAAGGAATGTCAGCATGGCCTGCAGTTCACGGCCTTTGCCGCATTTGAATGCAAATTCATCCGCTTTATACTCGTGACTCCGGCTCGATTTCAGGACCAGCAGATTACCTATTCCGGTCCAGATTGCCATGAAAAGATTGATGAAAATCATAGTGAGGAAGCTGGAGAGCGAACCCATGATGATCATGAAAAATCCGTCTTCGCCGCCGGTAAAGATGCCGACGATTTTGCAAATGACATCCCACACCACAATGCCGATCCTGAAAAACGTTATGATGGCTGAGAAAATCAGGTTTCCTACAGTGATCAGCAGGATCGAATCCGTATCGTGGTGAGCAATGTGGCCGAACTCATGCTCGAAAGTTGCAAGCAGCATTTCATCGCTTGCGGCCAGAATTCCCTTCGTAAAGCAGATCGTTTTTCTTCCGGTCGCAAATGCATTCACCCCCCGGTCATCATTATAGAACAGCTCTATATCATCGGGAATGCTCCTGCCTTCGGAGCGCGCTGTGATCTGGGCTCTGCGCTTTGCCTCGTTAAAGATCGGCATGATCCTCTGGATGATCGCATCATCCGTCAGCGGAGAGCAGTGGGTCTGGAACCGCAGAATTCTCTCACCGATGGGGGACAGGGCTATAAGGAGCGAGATGATATACACGCCAAGACCGACAGGTATCGCAATTCTCACATCGGGGAACATAAGGAAGCAAAATGCAGCTATAAAGGCAACATTCATGATCATATAGATAATGACAGGAATATTGTGGCCTTTAAAAAGAGCACTGAGAAATTCTACAATATATATAGAAGAATTCCCGGACGGAGCAGACTCCGTCGGCAGCCCCGGATCCGGCGTCGCCGGGACATTCGGCGATGGAATATTTCTGGCACTCGCCTGCACCGAGACAGACGAACTTCCCTCATCAGGATACTTTACCGCGGTCCTTGTCTGCGATCCGCGGACAGCCACGGTCGCATCCCCATCCATTCTGCCGGCATCTCCGCCTCCCACATACACCTGGCGGCGCTGATGCTCTACGGCCGGTTTACTGTTTCCGACGGAGCCGACCGGTGTGCCGCATCCCATACAGAATGCCGCTCCGGGGATCAGTTCCTTTCCGCAGCTCATGCAGAATTTCATCTGTTTTTTCGGCTGGGGCTCCTCATGTACCTCGAACCTGGTTCCGCACAAGAAACAAAATGCATCTGAATCATTACACTGGTTACCACATGTCGGACATATCTTCATATTACTCTCCTCATATCAGTCAGATCACGGCGACAGTTCCGTCAGCGCTCACACACCGTAAGCAGTCATGGTACACTTCAATGAACTCGTAGGTTCCTCTCGCAGCCAGGGCTCTCGCTTTGGCAAGCTCAGGCGGCATGCTCTCATTTTTCTGAAAATGATGTATGATCCCGCCGGTCATATTGATTGAATGGACATCATACTCCGGACCGATATAGCACTTCGCGATGATGCCTTCAAGAATTCCGCCGAGCTTGACCTCGGGAAACTCCTCCTGCAGGATCCGAATGATCTCCTCTCTCTGGGCATCACTGTGCACGTGGCTGCCTATGTCGAGTTTTCTCATGGCCTCCATATATTCCTTAGATCTCGGCCTTCTGAGCAGCCGGTCCAGTTCGAGTTTAGACAGCTGGCGGGAAGATGTCTGAGCTTCACTCTTACTTTCAAGAGTGAGCCCGCTTCCCACCTGCTGATTCTGTCTGTTTTTTAAAATTGGTCTCGGCATATGGCCCTCCGTTTTAATTGTATTTTACGATGAGACTGCTCATTGGACTGCTTGTGGGAAGTTTTAGTCAGTTGTTGGACAAAAGGACCTTCCTCGTCTTAGGACCCTGTCTCTGGGAGAGCTTATCCTCACCGATCGGTCTGCCGGAAGCCGGCACCGCTCTCGTGCGCCCCCACTCGCGAATCGCCTCGATCTTCTCGGGGCTTGTCTGGGAGAGCGGCACGACATTGTTGAAGGCAGTGAGCAGGGCCTGCTCATTGAGGATAAAATTCGGATTCGATATCTGGCGATACGCAAGATCCCTGACCGTGGACTCCAGGTCCGCACCGGTAAATCCCTCAGAGAGCTCTACCAGTCTGTCTGCGAGAGGTCCCGTGAAATTGAGCCGCAGATATTTTCTCATATAGAGTGCAAGTATGTCCTTTCTCTCCCTGCTGCTCGGCAGGTCGATGAAGAACATCTCGTCGAATCTTCCCCTTCGCAGAAGTTCGGACGGCAGCATACTGACGTCATTGGCCGTCGCGACGACAAATACATTCTTCCTGCACTCCTGCAGCCAGAACAGGAACTGACCGACCATCCGTGTAGAGACACCTCCGTCGTTGTTCGTCCCCGCTCCTGACAGGCCTTTTTCAATCTCATCGATCCACAGGATGCAGGGGGAGACCTCCTCCGCCGTTGCCAGAGCATCCCGCAGCTGCTGCTCGGACTGCCCGACATACATGCCCTGAACAGTGGCAAAGTCCAGGCGATACAGCGGAAGCTTCCAGCTCGCTGAAATAGATTTTGCGGACAGAGACTTGCCGCAGCCGGGAACTCCCACCAAAAGGATTCCTCTGGGCGGGCGAAGCCCCATACTGCGGAGCTGATCCCTCTTTTCCGGCGTCATAAGGGCTTTCTTTTCATCAAGCCATGATTTTAATCCGTCGAGACCACCCACCTCGCGGTCCTTCGGGTCGACTTTGATTCTCTCAAGACCGGAAATATCCGAGAACATCGACTCCTTGGATGAGCGGATCTCGTCGAGATCCTCTTTAAGGATCCTCTCCTTGGCAATCAGAGATGCCATAATGTTCTCCGCTTCTATCCGGGTCACACCTGTGAGCACGGATGCCGCCTCACGGACATCGGCATAATCCCATTCGATCCTGATCTGACCGCGGTAGTCATTGATGTACTCGCTGATGATCTGCAGCATTTCCTCCTCTGTAGGAAGATCGATCCGGACAGACATTCCCAGCCTCTGCAGCTGGTTCCAGACTGGCTGATCGGAGAGGACGATGATTTCGCTGCTGGTTTCATTTGCAAGATTGCAGGTCGCAAGCAGTTGCTTTGCGTCAGCGTTGTCACCGCTGATGTCCGGAATCTCCGTCAGGATCATCGTCATATTGGATCTGCGGCGCATCTGGTCGGACATATAGGAGATCGCGCCGTAGAAGGTCGGATCATCCTCGATCGTTCTGTTGCTTGCAAGGTCGTAAATGCCCTTGGAGAGAGAGCTCACGCAGAACGGGAGCTGCATCTCGTCCGAGACACTCTTAAGAATCTCAAGCGCCCGGTCTTTTTCGATCGTATTCACTACGATAAAGGGAATCCGGGCTTTGGAATATTGGAACAGGAGCTTCCTGCTCTCGGCTGTATCACTCATGGCCGCCCCTCTTAAATTCTGTTAACTGGATGATTTCTGATCAGGAAACGGAGTTTTCCGGTCCGGTCAAACTTTGCGGAATCCTCCAGAGATTTCTGGGCATCGTCCGCATATTTGGTGACCATGGAAACGTACTTTGCGCGGATATCCGCAGGAATTGCGTTCACGCTGACGACCCTCTTCATGAGCGCAAGCTCTTTCCTCATAATATTCAGCGTCTGGAGCAGCCCGCTCTCACCGTTCGCATGGGCCATATTTCTCTTGAACCGGTCGCTCGCGTCGTCAAGCCTCTTGTTGACAGCCTCGATCATCTTGCCCGTAAAGCGCTCCGCGACACCTGACTGCCAGGGAAGGGTTCCACGCTCCATGGCGGCGACGACATCCTCATCGTTCTCATGATTTTTAAGCATGTCGAAAAGACTGATCCAGTCCGAATATGTCGATGGTGTTTTTATCATAATCTGTGTTTCCTCCTGACAACGACCTGCGGAGGGACTATGTCCCAGGCCGGAAGTCCTTCTGCCAGCGCGGACGACTCGCCCGGCTCGAGCAGGCTCATCACAGTCTCGGCATCGCTGACATCGATCTGCTTATTATTCCTGACTGCGTCCACTGCGGTCGCAAATGCCCCCGCCGCCGCAGTAGGCGTCGTCGCCCCCGTAAATCCGGAGCGGGCAAAACCCGTATAGTCACTCTCAGGCTCCGGCTCAAATGCGCCGAGTGTCGGCTGGGGCTCTGCCTTTGCCGGTTCCGGTTCAAATGCTGATGGCTCCACCGGGGACGGCTCCGCCGGCTTTGCCGCCGGGGATGCCTGCTCAAATGCATCGAAGATCGGCTGGGGCTCTGCCTTTACCGGTTCCGGATCAAACACTGCTGGTTCCGGCTTCACCGTCGGGGCCGACTGCTCAAACGCGCTGAATGTCGGCTGGGGCTCCGGGTTTACGGTTTCTGATCTTACCGGCTCAGTCTTCGGGAGCTCCTGCGAGATCTCCGGCTCCGGTTTCGAGGCAAGGACCACGAGCTTCTCGCCGCACTTAACGCAGAAGCGGTACCCCGCTTTATTTGCCGTCCCGCACTTAGTACAGAATATTCTTCCATTATTAAAAGTATCGTTCATGCCGCACCTCCATCAGACATTAGTCCTTACATGACGACGGGTTCCGGAAAGCTTTCTCACATACTGCTCGGGTGATATCTGCTCGAGGTATTCGACCACGTCAGCAGCCCTTGCGTCTTTCTGATTAAATTCAGCTATGAAATCCACGATCTCCGCCATCAGAGCACGCAGGATTTCAATGCTGCTCCTGCTCAGGTTCTCATAGTCCTGAATGATACGCTGACGGTCGCTCTCTATCGACTTCTTGCTGCTGAAATGCTTCACGACAAAGAATATGCCTGCCACCGCAGCTATAATGCCGAGGAAAAGGTGACCCGTAAACATCATGAGGAGACCGACGACGCCAATCACGCCGCCTCCGTACAGGCAGAACTGGTCAAAACCGGACATGACGCACCTGGCCAGCTTTGCGTCCCGTTCCTGCGTGAGCTGGGCAATCATTCTGCTCTCAAGCTCCTGCTCATCCCGGCCGTCCGGAGTTTTGTCTTTAAATGTCCCTATTGCAATGTCAATGTACTGGGGGATGTTCATTCGATTTTTGGCAGTCACATCGTTGTATGCGTTGATGATCCAGTCCTTGGTCAGGGCGATTGCGAATTTCTGGGTGGAGCAGCTCGCGCCGGATCCCTCCGGATCCATAGCGGCATCGGTGAGCAGCTGCGTGAAATCCTTATGGGTGTCATAGACCTGCTGTTCGGCATCCATGACAGACTTCGCCCGCTTCTCATCACCTTCAAACTCCTTGACCAGCTGCTCATAGCGCCTCTTCCTTCGAAGCGGCAGCTCCTCATCGTCAAAGTCGCTGACCAGACTGCTCAGAATTCCGTCCAGCTGCTCCCGCAGAGTTGCCGTGGAAGTCTGCTGCTGATAAATATTAATGAAATAATCAAGCATCGTCCCGTGGAGCTCAGCTCCCTCCATGACATCGACGAGCTGCTGCCATGTGGGACTATATTTCGGAAGATATGTGTAGCCGGATTGATAGACCTTTCTCTTGCTCACGATTGCTTTTGACCACTGGTCCGTCTGCTGTTCGACAAATCCGGGCTTATTGGTCAGATTATCCATCCACTCATTGATGGTCTTAGATATAAGTCCCTCGGTGTCCGCGCCCATAAGGCCGCTGGCATAAGCGTCCAGAATGATGACAGTCTTGCGGTCAAGATCTTCCTCATCCTGATTATCAAGGTATCTTTTCGTCCACTGAAGGCAGCTGCCTGCCCTGTCCGCCCTTCTGCAGACCAGAGCAAAGAACAGAGACGTTTTTTCATCATTTCTGCGAATGCCTTCCCGAACGGCTCTCTCTGCAATATCTTTTTTGTCATTGATCCATGCGGCGAGGGCGACAAGACAGGGAGCAAGCCAATATCCCGGAGTCTGGACCATCAGCTCTTCAGAAATCGTATTAATTGTCGACTGGCGGATCAATCCGAGATCATCTGCCTGAAGAATACCCGTCGCCGACCTGCGGACCACATCATAGTGACCGTATTTCTTATTGAGCTCATTGTCGAACTGGACAAGGCGAGTCTCCGCCTGAGCCAGTCTGTTGGCTCTTCCCTGCGAGATAACATACTCTTCGAATTCTCTGGTAAGTGCCGCAAGCTCATTATTCAGGGCTACGACCTTGTGGTCCACGCTTCCCACATTGTCCTCCAGATCCTGAAGTTTACTTCCGACGATCTGAAGATTTCTCTCGATAATCGACAGGTCAGCTGTCTGGATAATTCGATCCGCCATAGGATTCTCCCTCCTTGTTCATGTATCTATTCCTGTAATCAAGAACGCCTCAGCTTTCTTGCTGCGCTGCGTAAAGTGTAAAGGTGACAGTTCAGACAGGCTGCAAAGCATTCCATTCATCTTCGTGAGAAAATCATTGCCGGTCCGACCGGAGAGATCAGCAATGCGCAGCATAGCTAAGATGGAAGGACCTGCTTTTTCGATGAAGATGATGCCTGCGCCGGATTTCACGCATTCATCATGGATTGACGTCATGGAATTCTACGTCAGAAATCAATAATCCGGGAATTTTCTGTCAGAATAGTACTGATTCAGAAGCCTGACATTGGCCACCTCATTGGCGTTCAGATAATTATCTCCGAAGGATGCTTTCGGCACCGTCGGTGAATACCAGGTCTTCTGTTTAAAGTAATTGAGCCAGTTCTCGTTCTGGAAAATATAACCATGCTTCGCATAGATCTCATTGATGCAGTAGCGGACCTGACCTGCCGTCATTCCGTTCACGTCCCCGTAGGACCATACACGGCTGCCGGAATCCGGGTATGCATAAGACTCTGCCGTGTCATTGGGGATGGAAATCGGCTGGCCTGTCGAGGCATCAATAATATTTGGCTGACTGATTGTCTGCGACGGCACTTCTGTCGGAGTCGCCGTAGGAATCGCGGTCGGGGTCGCCGTTGGAATGGGCGTTGCAGTCGGTTCGGCAGTCGGTTCAGCAGGTGCCTGAGCTTCATTTTCTGCTGTCTCCCCTGCCGCGGCGGCTTCCGCTGTCTGTACGTCTTCATTTGCAGCCTGCCCCTCGTTCGCCTGTGCTGTTGTATTCACCGACGTCGTACCACCACTTTTTCCGGCTATCAGCGGTGCGATGAAAATGAAACCGACAGCCATAGCCGCTATGGCAGCAAATACAACGGCAAATATCGCAGGAATATTCGACCTTTTCTTTCTCCTCGAAGGCTCTTTATGCACATCGGGAACCGGATAGACCGGCGGGTACGGATCCTGAATATTTTCCTGCGGATTTTCCTGAGGACTCTCCTCGGACCGGAAGCCGCAGAACGGGCAAAAGGCTGCATTGGCAGGGATCTTTTCACCGCAGTTCGGGCAAAACTTGAATGCGTCACCCGCTGCTTTCTGACCATTGTCCCATGATGATGTATTCCATGACGAACCACTCATTGTAATATCTCCCTCGTTTTATTCTTCATCGCGCATTGCTCGTGACGAAAGTCTGAGTACGCGCGCCAGGTGAAGCCTTAGAACACTCATATCGACAGAAGCTCCGCCTTCCTGTTAATAATATACTCCATGATCTTTCTGCCACTGGTTCAGCGCATCAAAATTCGCTCTCTCATAGCTGTTAAAGTAATTAGCCCTGAGCACGTCCCACTGATTTGAGGGACAGACACGGCGAACACTCTGGTACCAGCCTTTATCCTCAAACTGATCTCTCGCATCCTGGGCTGTCTGTGAGCTGCTCGTGAATTTGAATCCATATCTCGCCAGAAGCTCGTTGATCGCCAGCTGGGAAAGCTTGTGCATCATATTGGGATCCGACGACTCCAGCACCTCGTTCATGCGCGCAGTAGTCAGATATTCACTGCTGCTCTCCGGGAACAGGAAATCAGCAGCGTTAGCCTGTATGCCGTCATAGATCGTGATGACTTCCGGGATGACGACCTGCGGTTCGGGCGGGATGGGAGTCGCCGTCGGCAGTGGCGTAGCTGTCGGCAGCGGCGTGGGTGTTGCCGTCGGCAGCGGTGTGGGCGTTTCCGTCGGCAGCGGCGTGGGTGTTGCCTCCTGGACTTCTGCCTGATCAGCTCCCGTATCTTCAATGTTCTCTGCTGCCTGAGCTTTGGCTTCAGCATCATAGTCAGCATTCTCGGTCGTCTGAGATGACAGCGTCACTGTCCCGTGATTGTCCGGTTCCTTATTTCCAAAACCGACCTTTACAAATCCTGACCTAAGGATCAGGAATAATGACGCCGCAATGACCAGCAGGGACACGGCGATAATCACTGCCGGCATTCTGCTTCCCTGTTCATCATCTCTTTTCTTCTTATTCCTCTTCTGCCCGTCCGCCGGCGGCAAATAAGTGCTGCTATCGCCCGGTGTTGGCATTGGCGGCTCTGCAGAACTATATGCCGTATTGTTCGTTTGAAAGGATGGCTGGCTGTCAGCCTGCGGAAAAGCTGACGTGTGCGTGGTATCATTGATCGGTTCCGAAACTGATATGGACTGTGCTCCGCAGTATGGACAGAATTTTGCTCCGTCCGGGATTTCTTGAGAACAATTAGGACATCTCATAGCTCTACCTCTCAGATCTATATTAAGAAATCTTGTTATGGAGCGTGAAGCATAGTAAACTTCGCAGCC
>OCTX011181837.1_pt1 | contig 11225 bp, 14 predicted proteins | sample 1539691 | NCBI WGS metagenome assembly OCTX01 (sample SAMN02144231, study PRJEB22623) | gut metagenome | biome: sheep rumen | host: Ovis aries | place: New Zealand | reverse complement strand
ATTTTTTATAGCGACCGTGCTGATACAAATAACTGTAAAAATAATATTGTATATCTTTCTCCAGAACAATAGGATGACCTTAATATTTTAATAATGTGTTCTAGCACTTATAATAACCAGATATATAATTCAAATGAAATAACTATTGAATCTGATTCACCGCAATATAGTCCAGCAAATAATATAATTAACAATTCTTATTAGTTAACAATACAAAATAATGCACAAAACAATAAAATATTTAATTCTTCTAATTATAAGTGTGATGTATTAGGAAATAATAATACTATTATAAATTGTAATGATTGTTCTATTAATATTTTAGGAGATAATAATACATTAATAAATGTTAAAAATCTTAATGTAAGTTTAGGTAATAATAATATTATAGTCGGTGACGAAATAGGATGTCAACCAAATACATCTACTTTAGAAAATATGAAATTGTTTTTCAATTATTCGACTAGTACTGCACTGGCAACAGATCATATAAGTTCTTGCACTTTTTATGGTGGATTCGGAAATGATGTCTCTGTATATGTAGGCAGTTTAAAAACAACCAATAAATATTAAAAGTAAAAAATTAGCTTTGTAACTATGGCTGAAAAAGATGATAAAGAAATAAAGATTTTTAAATTAAATAGAATAAAATTTAGAGAATTGTATGAAGATGCAGTAAGTTATATTAGAGCAACATATAAAGTTGTTGGACAATAGTTTAATACTGCATCTCCATTTGGACAATTATTACAAGTTGTTCTTCATCTCGGAAGAATGATTTTCTATTATATTGAAGATTCTATTACTGGGTTAAATATTAGAACTGCATATCGTCCAGATCAAGTTAAAGGTTTAGCAATGTTAGCCGGACATGATTCTGCTAGACCAATTTCTGCTAGAGGTGCATGCCAAATATATTTTGTTGATACCGGTTCTCATTTAACTGGACAAGTTTGTTATATTCCAAATAAAACAAAAGTTGTTAGTAAATAGAATGGGTTAACATATACATTATTTTTTGGTGCAGATAATGGAAAAATTACAATGAATTCTGCTAATTATTTGGAAGCTAATTTAATTCAAGGTGAAATTAAAATGCAATCTGCCACTGGAACTGGCGAGCCAATTCAATCATTTAATTTTGCTGAAAGAAATTATCAAGAAGTTGATCAATATTATGTAAATGTTTATGTAAATGGAGAACCATGGGAAATTCACAAATCTATATTAGATTTGGGATTTAACCAAAAAGGTTGCGTTCTTAGAACTGGAATAAATTCTGGTTTAGATATTTTCTTCGGTGATGGAAATATGGGTGCAATTCCTGAAGAAGGTGCTTCAATTGTTATTGAATATTTAGTTACCGCTGGTTCAAATTCAAACATATTAAAAGACAAAGAATTTAATGCAGCAATAAAGGATGACAATTGGGAATGGGATGGAGAAGGAATGTTGCAAGACGGTTCAATGATAAAATTAAATGGCAACTTCAAAATCAGAATGACAACTGATATTATATTTGGAACTGCCGGTGAAGATTTAGCATTAACCCAATTAATAGCACCGCATGTTAGTCGTTCATATGTTCTTGCTTCTGAAACTAATTATAAATATTTCTTCCAAAGAATGAACATGTTTTCTGACATTGAAGTTTGGAGAGGTTCATATACTGTTAATGGTACGTCAATTATGACATTAGCAAGAGACAAAGCTAAATCAGATTATGATATAGCTCACTAGAATTATTTGAATGCAATATAGACTTGGGGAGAAAACAGCGAGCAAGCAGTTGCAGCGGCAAAAGATGATTAGAAAAAATTACAATTATTACAATATGCAGAAACTAAGTTAAATGACAATACATATCGTGATAATACTGTTTATATTTTCTTAGTTCCAGATATTAAAAAACGTATAGCATCAACAGATAATTATTTTATTTGTGATGAAAGCTTATTTAGTTTGTCAGCTGATGAGCAAGCAAATATTATTAATTTAATTAATGCATCTGGACAAAGAATCATAACAGTTGAAAATAGAATAGTTCAACCAAAAATTGCTAAATTTGCACTTAATGTTCAAGCAAAAATTTGGGACAATTATGATGAAGAAGAAGTTTATACAGCTGGATTAAAAGCATTATCTGAATATTTCCTAAACAGAACTAGAAAAGACATGATTCCAATTTCTGATATTATTTCAATATTTGAGAATGACGTTCCAGGAATAGATTCTGTTAGAGCGCAATTTGTCGCTTCTGTAGAAAATACTGAAATATATGGAAAACGTGATGGAAAGTCATTTGATGGAATTGACGAATTTGGGGATATATTATTAACTAGATATATTGCAGATCACAATGGCCAATATATTCCTGTTAGAGATATCCTCCCATTAGTTCGCGGTGGGTTCAATGACAAAAATGGAGTTTACTATTCGTCAGATCAACAAAAAGATAATATTTCATCATTTAATTTGTCATTTGAAATAGCAAAATCATCTAATAGACAAAAAACATTAACAAAATATACTCCATTAACTTAATATGATTGATATTTATAATAGATTAGCAACTGATTAGTCTTATGTTCCTTAGGTAGAAACATCTGATGAAATGGAATAGTTAATATCATAGATTAAAATGATATTAGGAACTTCTTATGGTGATGTATTAGGACAGCCATATTTTGGTGCCAACATCAAAAAATATATTTTCAGTCTAAGTTATGATCAGAAAGAAATTTCATAGTTTATTTCTGAAACTATTATGAATAATATTGAATATGACAAACAAAAATTTCATGTTGATGTTGATGTTGAATTTGGCAAAGATGTTTATAACAAAATGGATTATGCCATTATAAATATCAATATTAATCAGAAGAAATGTCTAGGTATTGTAGTAAATCAATGATAGGAACTATTTAGAAGCCGCCTATTAATATTAAATGGTAAATGTATAAAAACAATAATAAGTTCTGAGAAAATGTCCCAGAACTTATTTTTGGTATTTAATTAAATCTTATTGTGAAATAATTGATTTGAATTCAGCATAAATATTATCTATATTTGCAATTTTTCCAGATTTTAATTCAGCCCATGTTGTTCCTGAATCAGGTTCATCTAATATATACCATACATGAACCTCGCTATCTGGCTATTGTGTTGAATCATAAATATCATAAGTTAAAAAACTCATAAGATCATTTACTGCCTCTTCATATGAATCATAGTATTCAAAATTGGCATATATACAAAAGCACTTATAAAAGTCTTCATCCTAAAGTATATATTCTTTTATTTCTTCCAAATCTTCATGAGAAAATTCATGCTTTCCAACTCGTTTATTTTCATTAAGAACGTTCTTTACCTACTTTGCGACAGAAGACATTATTGATTCATATAATTGTTTCTTATTCATATTTACCAAATTTAATTTATTCAATATATTTATTAAAAAGAAACCCAATGAAATCACTTCATCAGGTTTCCAACAAATTATTTAACGACATAAACATGAATAATCAATCACTGTTGAGCGAGAAGGCTTAACAGTGAATCTTTATCAAGATTTGCAAAATCTATATCTACTTCTCCGGTATAATTCTCATCAACAATTTGGAAGCCAGCATCTCTAAGCAGTTCTTCAGCATCAACAAAATACTCAGTTTTTGCCATTAATGTATTTATATATTCTTCATTATGGCTATTAAAACTACTAACAATGCTGTTTCCACTATGAACTTCCATCAAAGTTATTTTATTATTACCAACTAATGCAACCTGCATTTCTTTTTTATTTTCATGCTCTATAGTTGCACGGAATTTAATCTCATTAGGGTCAACCATGAAATTCTTATAAGCTTGATAATCAAAATGCTTATCTGATTGTCCAAAGAACAATTCAAATTTAGATTTGGTCGCGCCACTATATTGGTTAATTTTAATAAGTGCCTTTACATCAATAGGATTAGTAATTTTAATTACCTCGCATGCTTCTGGTTCTGCATCAGTCATATCCCCAGAATAAACTATATTTCGTGGCATATTATAATAATTTGCATTCCACCCAATTTTATGCCCTTTAATATCTATCAAAGACAAATCATAATCGTTAGTTCCCCATTCACTACGCCAATAACAACCAATAAGATTATTCTGTGTCAAATCGAATTGCGTTCCAAATGGATAATTTCCAATAAATGATTTCTCAGAAGAAGGAAGTGCAATATGCATTCCAGAATAATGCTTGACAACTTTAGGAGTCTTTTTAGTTTCCGCTGGTGTTCCATCTTCATTAAATGTTACTACTATATCTTTTTCAGAATTAGCTTTCAGTGTATCAATAACACTATCTTTAAGAATATTATATATAACAGCTGCATAGAAAGCTTTATCCTTCAATTCTTTAACTGTTACATCAACTGCATCATTTATTTTAAGGAATTGCTTTCCATTGCGAATAAAATATAAATTATCTTTCGGCAGCATATAACGCTCTTTGCATAATTGCATAAGAGCAATTTTTTTATATGGTGTCAACTCACCAAGATGTGCTTTAATCTCTTCCGCAGATTTCAACTCAGAGAACAGAGTTTGCCAAAAACCTGCCTTAAACGGTTTATGATTTTTAACAGCGAGTTTGCGGAGTTTATTAATAGCCGAATGGTTGTCAACACATGCAGTATTATAAATATGCTTAAATGCCAAGAACAACTTTTTATATCTCAAGAAAATAGAAGATAGACGAGTTAAATCAGCATCTGACAATTTATTGAAATCAAATATATGTTCAGATGCTTTGATTCTACGAATTGTATCATTATTATTGACAATCATTGTATCGCCAGTTGTTTTGTACATAATAAGTCTGAACAAATTATGCGCACTCTCCGGCCATATATTCAGTATGTCACAAATATAAGCTAATGCTTCTCTATTTTTAATAGAATCCACATTAATCATTTTTCCATTATGAACATGCTCAATAACATAATCTGCTACTGCACACATAGTATCGCCTTTAAGTGCTACACCAGAACAAAGCATATTCCAACAACGATTAAACAAATCATCAGCTGAAATAGGCATAATCACCTTAAAATTCTTAAAGTCGATAGCTGGTGCATCATTCTCACCATCATTAGGAACATAGCCATTGCCCAATGCAAAATCTGTTCCATATGTAGTCAAATAATGAAAAACTTGGTCAAGAGCCAATTCAAGTCTAGTTTTAGATGTGACATCCAGCCAATTCTTATAAAACGTAGCATTAGGATTGATAGACTGTTCTTTTAAAAAGGCAAGAACAGATTCATTGCAAACAGCAGGATGAATAAAATAACCAACTTGTGCTGCACGTTGATTAACTGTTTTGAACATATCCTTAGATGGAGTATTTTCTACTAAAGCTACATTAAAAAGTTTGATAAGTTTTGTATTCATAGTTTTCATGTTTATGTTTTGTTGTTTTTAATTTATTTTAATTTGATGTTGCAAAATTACAACTTTTTTCCTAAACCAAAAAATAGAAGCTAAAAATTTCTTTTTAGCTAAACACTATTTTATTATTATAGTTAATGTCAATAAAAAGTTTCAATAAAAATACAATAAAAATAAATAATATATAGAAAAAGTATGTTTTAATTAATAATTATGTTAACAACTGCGAAAAGTATTCAATTATTAGATGCAAGTGGAATGAATATTTCACCTATTACTGATATAACATCATTATATTATGAAACTCCAAGCCCAAACAATTCAAGTATAATAACTAGGAAATACGTTTATACTGGCTTTCCAGTTGCAGTTAATATTAATGGTGAAAGTCAATCACAGATCGGTGTAGCTAGAATTGGAACCCAAAGAGATTTTTCATTATATGATAAAGGACAATTTTATAAAATAATTGATGGAGACAAAAATGAAGATATATTGGTTTCTAGACTCGATACTAGTATTATTCCTGGAACAACTCTTAGACAAATAGAAGTTAAAAATTATAACTTATCTAAGATTTTATCATATTATACTCCACTCGATTTAATGGATGCAAGTTATGGAGAATTAATAGCAGATATTAGTATAATAAATTCAAGTATTGATGATGTAAGTAATAGAATATCTAATCTTAGAGAATCATTAGATGCGTCTATATGTAGTTTTGATGATATAAAAAGATGGAGCAATTATAATGCATTGGTTCCCAATAAATTTTATTTAATTAATGATTATTATGCTGATGGTAATGGCTGTATGGCTTTACCAAATGATGAAAACGCAAATTTTAGCGGGCCTGATAGTAATAATTCATTAAGTTTATTAGTTAAAGCAAATGATGTATCAACATTAGATAGAAAATTATATGAAATGTATGATCATAATGGAAATGCTCTAAAAGTGTATGGAACTTATAAATTAGAAGATAATAATACTAAAGTTCGTATTACAATATTAAAAGATCAATATGGAAATGAAGCCCCATATGATTTTTATAATTTGACATATAATGATAAATTTACATTTAATAAAGGCAATGATGCTAGTAATTATTTGTTAACAACAGATTCTATTAAAAATAATATTATTAAGTCGGATCCATATTCTATTAAAAAACAAATAACACTATGTTCTAGCAGTATTGGTCCAGCAATATATAATAATTATATTGGGTATAATAGTATAATTAATATAGATGATGCGGCATATGTCAAAACATATTTTTATAATAATATTATTTATAATGATTGCTGTATTTATATTAAAGGAAATATTTCTGCATGTCAATGTAGTAATTCAATAATAAACAGTAATAATATAATTAATTTAAATGGTGCCACTGTAAATAATACACAATTCTTATATGTTAATTCTAATAATATTATTAATATAAAATGTACAGTTAATTCAAATTTTATAATAGGTTCGTCAAATAATATTACACTGTATGGCCAAACAGGTTATAATAATGTCACAATATTAAATAATTGTGATGGATCTATAAATCTTTCAGATAATATTATTGTTGACAATTATATTAGCACAGATGCATTACCAACCTCTCCAAATTCAGTTTATCTATTTGGCCAAGATGTTTATGCAAAATCATTTAATACTTTAAGATAATTAAAAATTGCTAAGGTTTTGATTCCTTAGCAATTTTCTTTTATTTATCGGTTTTCCATATAATCAAAAACTTGTCGAACTCTAATTAGCAATTCATTTACAAATTCCTTATCAATTTCTTCAGGTAAATTAGAAGTTTTGATTGCTTCGTCCATTTCTACTTTTTTCTTCTCACAATAATCAATCAAATAATCATATTCATATTTGTGATTTCTGATATCCAGCAGAAATTGTCTATCACCTGCTTTTTCTCTGTCAACATTCAATTCGCCAGTTTTTGCAAGTTCAATACCCATTTGAATCAGACGAACGCAGTGCATAATGTTCTTGGAATCATAGTTTTTCTCAAGATTAGATTCATATCGTGCTTGGTTTCGTTTCTTTTCCCAATCTTTATAATCTTTATATTGTTTGCAATGAGATTGGAAACCTTCATCATTATAGCTCATCCAACAAATTGGTTTGTCACCTTTAACAATAGAATCAAGATGGACATAACATGAAGAACCATCTTCTTTAACAATGCCATGATAGCCTTTAGGCATAATTTCTTTATATGCTTTTAAGTATTTTTGATAATTATATTTGGTATCTTCCTTTTCATCATATCCATGCTCATATGCAAGTTTGTTGTAAATATCACGATCAATATTAAATATAATATCTTCAACCCAATGAATACCTTTTACAGTAGTCATAAACTCTGCAAACTCTTCAGCAGTTTTCCATTCCATATGGATATGTTGGCCCCAGTCATAATAAACACCATACATTTGATTCATATTAGGAAGATGGTTCAATCCACAATAAATTTGTTTAAGTCCACGTTCCTTCAGCCAATTTTGAATGGGTTGGGTACCTTGCTTTCTAAAAGTATAGCAGAAATCAATAGGCTCTTTTCTCTCAACTATCGGATTGACAATCTTTTTGTTAAGTCCACGGGCCTTGCGAATCTGTTCTATACCATATGAGGTTAAAGCATTAAATGATTTCTTAGTCAAAAATTTATGTCGGTTCTCAAGAATAATATCCATAACAGGATGTTTATAAAGAATACATCTCTCAGGAACAAACAGTGCTTCCAACATATTAGGGTTAGAATTCATAAGCAATTCAAGAAAACGGCCAACTTCATACCAGACATTATCATTCTTTTCATCTGCAATTTGCTCACAGTAATTAGAACGAAGTCCAAGAAGTCGTTTATTATCAGTGATATATACACCACCAGTATCAATATCAGAAGTTTCTACATTTAAACCATATGCATGAGAACCTCTAATATATTGGTAAATCAATCTACCTGAATTTTTAATATCTTCAAATGTTTCATTCATATTAATGTGTAATTTTTCCAGTTTCAATATATTCTTTTTTACGTGTTTCTGTCTGCTCGCGCTCATGATTGTTTAAAATTTGTTTAATTCTAAACAAATCATTACTCATTGACATTAGTGTTAATGCAATAAATAGTAACATACCAGTAATAGCTGCACCGACAAAAATAATAAGGGTTTCCATAAAATTTTTATTTTAAAATGTTAATATTGTTCTTTACTAAATTCAGGTTTATATGTCAGTGTAATTCCAGGGTGTTCAATAAGATCATCAGATGGAACAAACATTACTTTATCAGTATGAATCATTTTCCGACATAATTCACGGTCGGCTCCACAATCAATAAATAATTCTCGATTCCAGTATAAATCTCCACCACATTGAAATACTTCATTATAAATTATTTCATTGATAGAATCAATAAATTCACTTTGACTTTCTGGACGATTATCCAGAATTTTATTCAATTTGTTGCAAGTGCGTTTAAAAGTTTTCATAATATTGTTATTTTTAATTTCGATGCAAAATTAATACTTTTTATTTAAATTAAAAAATAGAAGTTAATTTAATGTATGTTGAAAATAATTTTTCCAAAAAATTTTCATCATTTCTTTATCTTTTGAATCATATCTAATTTTACATCTTGTTATTAAAGCGCAATTTCTTTGAACTTTTTCTGCAAATGTATCTTCTTCATTGACGTAATTTCTAAGAATTTCAATATCGTCTTTATTGGTGAACATTTTAAGTTGTCCAGATTCTGGATCTAACCAATCTGTTATAAAAATACGTATTAATCCTCCATCAAGTAATATTCCTATATTTTCATTACTTAATCCATGCAATTGAGACGGAATATTAAATGTACCATTATCATAAAGTAATACTCCGCTATCAATCATATCAAAAATTGTTGATAAATGCGGATGGTCTGTATCAATATAAATACCTGGCAGCCTATTCATAATTTATTCTCCTTCCTGTATTTCTCCATATACCCAACTTTCTCCATTTGAAAATCCTATTTGATAAATATCCGCAAACATTTTTGCGACTTCATCCATATTTTCTGGTTTTATTCCTAACTCCAATAAACGAGGAACAGTAACTTTATTAAAATTCTCATTTGGACAATCATCACCCATATAATCTCCACCACCTATGTAATAATCTTGTTTCATAAAACTATTTTATTTTTAATTTCGATGCAAAAATAATACTTTTTTCTTAAAGTAAAAAATAGAAGTTAAAAATAGGTTACTTTTTCAAGCAACCTATTTCATTATCAAATATCCTAAAGTTTTTCTCCGCAGAATGGGCAATATTTAAATTTTGTTTTAACTTTACGTCCACATTGCGGACAATATAACTTTTCTAAATCTTCTTTATAAACAGGTTTCTGCGATTTTGGAAGAAGCTTGATCTCTTCAGTTGCAAATGGCCAACTCTCAATATCTAAATCTATTGTAGTAAATCTTTGATTTGAATAACCGCCTTTTTCTACACGTCCTGTTTCAGTTGGTTGTGATATTCCTCTACTTTTAACTTTGGATTTTGGTGCAGTTGAATATGAAGTCATGGCTGTGTCAATAGTTCCGTCTACATTATATGTTGTGGAATAATTGCATGAATATGAATCCATTGTTGCAACATTAGAAGTAATTGATTTTAAGTCATTAATTGAAGATATAATGTCAGTATTATTCCAATTTTTTGGCACAAAATTAGAATTAATTTCAACCTTTCCATAAAATGGGTGAAGATCTGTTATTCCTCTAGTCCAATATGAATGTTTTTCTTTATAGAATTTTACTTTAATATCACCATTATTTCTAATAGCTTGTTTAACCTCTTCTACATTAGCATCTACTTCATAGGTGTCAAATCTAAATTTCTTAGCTTCATCTAAATAACGTTCTAGCCAAATCAATTGACCTGGACGAATAACAATTTTTTCTCCAAGAGATTTTTCATTGACAAAAACTTCAGCAGCAACAGTTTCTGTAGTAGGATTAAATAATTTAATTTGGAATTCGGAATCCTTGTCAAGATAAACAGTTCTTCCATAAGAAGTTTGATACTCTTTTAAAAGAGATTTGTTGACAGCAATAGCTGACATGTTTGAATAATTAGTCTTTTTCATAAGTCATTTAAATTTATTTTTATAACTTCTCTACAATATCATTGAATCTTTAACAATTCTCAAAGGATCTAAAAATAATCCCGATACTATAGAAGAATTTTCTATTATCAAATATTATATATTATTTATTATTAAAAGTTTTAATGATTTATCATTTTTAAAAAATTAGTCTTTTTAGCTTCATATAATTCATTTACATTATAATTGCCTACATAAATAAATCTACCACTTTTAATATCTTCATTTACCCATAATGGAATTTCTTTATATGATTCATTTTCATACCATCCTTTACATTTAGAGTCCCAATATAAAGAAACAATATGTTCTAAATTTTGTTGTTGTTCAACTTTTTCTTTTCTTTCAGTTTCAGCTTTTGTATCAATATCATCAATAATTTTAATATCATTTATTGTGATACCCAACTTTTTTAATTTTTTCTCAAGATTTGATGGTTTATAAATTTTTCCATCATATTCAAAAGTTATCATTAAAACTTAAATTCACTTTTAAATTATATAAAAATATAATTATATTGTTTTTTGTATTTATTTTCCTAGAAAACTTAGATAAATATAATATAAATTAATTTATATTATAAAATAATTTAAATGAT
>OCTX011954958.1_pt1 | contig 11226 bp, 9 predicted proteins | sample 1539691 | NCBI WGS metagenome assembly OCTX01 (sample SAMN02144231, study PRJEB22623) | gut metagenome | biome: sheep rumen | host: Ovis aries | place: New Zealand | reverse complement strand
TGGAGAGTATAGTCATCCATATGAAGGACATCAAGCAAGTCATTGGAGAAACGTTCAGAATGCAAAGCGCTATGCACACTCCTGAAAACTCGGATTAAATCCAAACGCTCTCTCAGTTGTTCTTCGATGATTTCATCCTTCACATCTTTCTTTGTTGCATCATACTCATCAATGAAAAGAATTGATCCCTTCAGGAATTCTTCTGTCAGCATACTGTTGCCTGTTCCTGCCAATGGTGAAAGACCAGAAAGCAACTTTCGCATGGTCATTAAGATAATCTTCTTTTCGTCAATGAAGATATATGGATATAATTTCTCTATCCATTGAAACTCCGACTTCTTTTTTATCGCTCTCTTTTGTTCTTTTGATGTCCTGAAGTTTTCACTCAGAACACTTCGGATTCGCTTTCTGAAGGCTTGTTCATCTTCGTTGATACGATCTTTCAATTCTTGGATAAATTCAAACTCATCGGATGACTTCTCTTTCTTGGTTTTTAACGTCTTAAGACGGTCAAGCCTCTTAGCCATTTTGTAAAATGCATCATCCTTGAACTTTTCCGGAATTTCGGAAAAACCACCACAAGCATGGAAGTCAATGAGAGAGTCAACATTTGATTTAAGTAAAAGAACCTCTTTGTCGAAATCTCCCTTATAGTATTTCCTCAATTTCTCTACAGGCAGATTCTTCTTGAGCGTAGTAGTAAAGATAATCCTTCTTACATCAGAGAATGAATCTATCTCTCTATCCGCCATCACCGATATTGCTTGCATGACAGCATGTGTTTTGCCAAATCCTGTTGGAAGAGGCATCTCTACCAATCCTTTTTTCTCAGATCTCTTTACATATTCACAAATAGCATTTGCTAAAAAATTGTTTTCTCCCATAATGGTACCTATTAACTTTCTTCTGATTCTTTGATGTAGTGGACTATCTTTTTGTCGTGTTTACTGAGATTTCGAAAAAAGGATTTTGCTTATCATCTTTTCCACACAATCATAGTCTTCAAGCAGATACACATTGTTATCTTCTCTTTTGTGAATGTCTATGTCTGGCCACATTTCGTTTAATTTGCTCGATGGCGTACCAGACATAATGAAAGAGTTAAGAACAATTCGCTTTTCATCCCCAGAAGTTTGCATTCTTGTTTCTATTTCCTTGATTCTTTTTCCAAATTGAATCTTTGGGTTCTTGAATGGAATGTTTCTTAATCCTTTTGGGTCAATGAACGAAATATATTGTATTTGCTCAGTATCAATCCACAGGATAAAATCAGGATAGAAATTACCTGCCTCGAAGAAACCCATTCCAGACTTACTTTTAATCTGAGTATTTGCAACTTATTATGTTTCAATTTATTGTGCTTAAAACGGTAGAAAAGTGGTTGTGTAGATTCTGTTGAAGGAGAAAATAGCGAAGATTTAACGTTTTTAACTTTTATAAACCACAAAAGAGATGTGAATGTGCAACAATGGAAGAATGTTATCCTGAACTCAAATTTGTTTTGTAAGTATATGTCTTAATAAGATGCATAGCCTCTCAAAAATACAATCAAAACACAAAAACGTGTATTTTTCGCATTTTTGACCATTTTAAATATGTAATTTTGTTAAATACGCTTGAATTTTGAGATTTTTTCTCATATTTTACAACCTGCATCGAAAAATAATTGTATCTTTGCACAAAAATATTGAGATATGCTAGTAAATTTCACAGTCAAAAATTATCGCTCTTTCAAACAGGAACGTACTTTTAGTATGGAGGCGAGTTCAATAAAGGAGCACAAAGGGTCTGTAATTAGTGAGGGTAAGTATAGTTTGCTTCCTTTGGCAGTTTTTTATGGCGCAAACTCTGGTGGCAAGAGTAATTTCATTCAGGCCATATCTACTATGCGAAGCATGGTCAGACGTTCTGTGCGTTTGAATGAGGGTGATGCGCTACCTTACGATCCTTTTGCATTGGATGAAAACTCTGACTCGCAACCTACTTTGTTTGAGATACAGTTTATAAAAGGTGGGGTGCTTTATCGCTACGGTTACGAATACGACAAAACTGACATCATATCTGAGTGGTTGTATGAGAAACGGTTTGGCGAGAAAGAATACGAACTATTCATGCGCTCACGAGACATCATTGAAGTGTCAGCGAAAAGATTCCCAGAAGGTCAGGGAAAGGAGGATTTAACCAACTCGAATCGTCTCTTCCTGTCACTTGTTGCCCAACTGAAGGGTGAGAAGTCCAACTCGATAATGGGGTGGTTCGGTGAATGCAATGTGCTATCTGGAATAGACAGCGAAGGCTACGAAGCCTTTACGCTCAGAATGTTTTTGGAACATTTGAACGGAGCAGATCAGGCTCAAGAGTTCTTCAAGACTCTGCAACTGGGCTTTACTCGTTTCTCCGTTAAGAAAGTAGATATTCCTAAGGAGGCATTGGATAGTGCTCCCAAGTCGATAAGGTCACAATTGGAAAAAGACATAGCCACGGGTAGTTTCGTCGAACCGATAACTACTCATAATGTCTATGATGAGAATGGACTTGTGATAGGTGAGCGTAATTTTCACAAGAACCAGATGGAGTCAGAGGGAACAAAGAAAGTGATAGAGATTTCTGGGCCTATTTTTGATACTTTGAACGAGGGCAAGACGCTGATTGTGGATGAACTGGATGCAAAACTGCACCCACTACTGACGCGAAACATTGTACTCCTGTTTATGGATCCAGAGAAAAACAGGCATGGAGCACAGCTTATCTTTGCTACACATGACACAAATCTACTCGATTTGGAGATTGTTCGTCGTGACCAAATTTGGTTTGCAGAGAAGGACAAAGTGGAGTCTACCGACATCTACTCGCTTGTGGAGTTCAAGGATGAAGACGGGAAGAAGGTTCGTAATGACCGTGATATCAAGCGTGACTATATCCGGGGCCGCTATGGTGCCATACCTTTCATTGGAAAATAAAGTGATGCTATGGGATATTCAAGAAAAGAAGAAATCGCAAAGCTGAGGCGGGAACGCAAAGAAGCCAAGGCTGCCAAGAAACGCAAGGAGAACATTCGCGAAAAACTAGTGCGTTTTCTCATAGTCTGTGAAGGTACGAAGACAGAGCCGCACTACTTCGAGGCTCTTATCAATAATTGCATCTCAGCCGTTCGCGAGGTGACGATTGAGGGCGAAGGCCGGGCAACAGTTGCTCTGGTGGATAGAACGCAGGAAATCAAAGTGGAACTGGAGCGGAAGAATGCCATGACTTTTGACCGCGTGTGGGTCGTTTTTGATAAGGATGACTTTGAAGACTTCAACGAAGCCATCAAAAAAGCCCATAAGTTGGGCTTCCACAGTGCCTGGACGAATGAAGCCTTTGAACTCTGGTACTATCTGCATTTTGAGTATCTTGACACAGGCATTGGTCGCGAGGCCTACATTGACAAATTGCAAGATGCCTTTCGCAAGAAGATGGGCGATGATGGCTTTAAGTATCGGAAAGGAAATCCCGATATATACAGCTTACTTCAGCAGTATGGTCGTGAGGACTTAGCAAAGCGCTTTGCAAAACAGCTTCGAGCGTTACATACTGGCACCAACTATGCGATGCATAAGCCTTGCACGATGGTAGATAAACTAGTAGAGGAACTAGAGCATCCAGAGAGCTTGTTAGAATAAAAGAATAATCGAAAAGAGTAATTTGATATGTGGTCAGATAAAGAAACAACAGAAGATTTGTTAGGGTATACTGTTCACGCATCATTATTGAAAAGCGTGGTGACAAATGATAAGAACCTTCCAATCACTGTTGGATTATACGGTGATTGGGGTTCTGGAAAAACAAGTATCCTCAAAATTCTTGAAGAAGAACTCAAAAATGATAATGATACCGTCGTGGTTTATTTTGACGGTTGGTCGTTTGAGAGTTTCGACGATGCCAAGATGGCACTAATTCAGGGCATTGTTGATGCTTTGGAGAAAGATAAGCGTTTCTTTGCAAAGGTTGGTGATAAAGCTACTGAAACATACGAGGCTTTGAAAAAAGCCTTCGCTAAACTTAAGAAGTCCATCAGCTGGATGCGTGTGCTGAAATTCTCTGCCAAAACTGTTATTCCAGTGGCAACAGCAGCAACAACGGGTGGAGCATCATTGATTATCCCCATGCTTTTAAGTGCTTTTAAAGATCATCAAGATGACTTAGGCGAACTACTCACGGGAGATAAAGCAGAACAATTCCTTAAGGATACTCTTAACGCGGAAGATGAGGAGAAAAAATATGAGGTAGTACGTGAGTTTAGAAAGGATTTTAAAGATTTGATAGACAAAAGCAAGCAGGGGAAGATAGTTGTTTTGATAGATGACCTTGACCGCTGTCTGCCTCACCACATCATTGAAAACTTAGAAGCTATCAAACTATTCCTTAATGTGCCAAAGACTGCTTTTGTAATAGCTGCAGATAGTTACATTGTTACCAACGCCATCAAAAGTGAATACAAAGAAATCATCAATGCTGCATCGGAGGAACGACCACAACTGGGTGATTCATACATGGAGAAGTTTATCCAGGTTCCATACAAAATACCATCTCTAAGTCCGAAAGAGGTGGAGACATACGTCACATTGCTTTTCTGTCAATCAATACTGGATAATACGCTTTTCAAGAAAGTAAGAGAGGATTTCGCTATATTTACGAAGGATAATAAATTCGATTGTTATGGCTGGTCGAATATTCAAACGTTGTTGAAAAGTGAGATTCCTACAGGATTGGGAGAGACCATCGGCTTTGTTACCCGATTTTCATCGATTATCGGTAATTCAATGAAATGGAATCCTCGATTGATTAAACGTTTCTTGAATGCGTACGAGATGCGTTCGAGTCTGTTGGAGCAGTCTGGGATAACGGACATAAAATCCAAGTTCGCCCTATTGAAACTGATGCTGATAGAGCAAAAGCATGTGGAACAGTTTAAGCAACTCAATTCATGGGTCATGAGTAATCTCAGCACGCCGCCTGAGTTACGGGTGATAGAAGACTATGCTGATGGAAAAGGCAAGGAATTAGGTGAACATCAAGATTGGAATAATCCAGATTTGATAAAACTTGTATCTGAAACGCCAAAATTCAGTGAAGTTGACATGAGGGAGTTGTTCTGGGTGTCACGTGACATTATTGTGGAGCAGATGAGCGGGCTCTCCCTTGTTTCGACACGAGTAAGGGGTGTATTCAACCGCGCCTACAATGCTTCAACAGATAATGTAAGGGAGAACGTCTGCAAGAACGAGGTTGCTGCAATGTCCGCGAATGATTTGGAGGAGTTATTTGATTTGATTGACTCAAAGATACTTACTGAGCCAACAGAAAAGGAGGGATACAATGTGTATTACTTCTGTATTATGCATGGTGTTGAACGGGCTTATATGCGAATGCTCGGAGTTCTAGGAAGAATAGACACGACGAAAATCCCCTACTCTTTAGGCAACAAGTTCAAAGCCATTTTGGTGAGGTATAATCGTGACAAGAAACTGACAGAGTTGCTGGAGAAGAACAAGCGACTTATGCGTTCGATAAACGGAAATTAACAGCAATATATAGAAAACAATGGGAACATCACACAGACATACACCAACGGTGAAAGGCGAGCCTAACTGGGGCAAAGCCTCTGCTGCTTTGACAGGGCTGACAGGTGACGTTGAAGAGTCGGATGAACTTCAAAAAAATCCACCAGACGACAAGACACCAGCACAAGTCGAGAAAAGGCAGAACCAACTTGGAAAACGCATTTCGAGGAACTATCACACTTCAGTCAGAAACCTTGTCAAAGCTTCTGGCGGCAGGCATACGATAAGTAGTGGTGGCTCGCGTGCATTAGGTCGTGGCGGTATTGCCGTCATAAACAACTTTATTTCCGTAATCCAAGAAATTGTCAGTAATGGTCTTGCTGCTTGGCTGCAACAAAGAGGTATATCTTCATTAGAAGACAAAAGTTGCCAGAATATAATTGATTTTCTTAGACAGTATGTCGAGTCTGGGGTAGCCGGACTGGATAGTACTGCTGCAAATGAGGCCATAGAAAATGTGATGGATCGTTTGCAGGAATTGGTTGGCGACAATGTGGATGAAATAGAAGATAAGTTTGACGCAATCCTAAATGGGGAGGAAATTAAGAATATAATAGATTACTTTTTTGGCATGTATGTATATGTTCATCTTTCACAGGATTTCGAGGAGAAGCTGGAATATGAAAAAGGCTCAGTTGCGATGAAAAATGCCATGAACGAGGTGAAGGAGCAGATTCTTGATGACATAAGAGTGGGGAGAGTTGGCCGCGATGTGAGAACCGTGGATTGGAGCAAACCAGAAGGGGCAGATTTTATTCAGGCAGAATTTGATCGTATACTTTTTATTTTGCAAGGCAATGAAGATTAAAGTTGGTACTTATTGTACGAAGCGTTACAATAAAAAAGATACTCGATTGACCATTCCCATTAGGATTGAAGATGCAAAGGGTAATGTGATGTGTACGTCGGCGGTAGTGCAGATGAACCCTATAGCTCGTTTTTGGGGTAAATCACCATCGTTGGCATTTAGTCTCTTATATCTATCGGCCATAGCCTATGCTGTGGACAGAAGTGTGGAAAGGCATATTTACTCGATTGACGGATGGTCAAGAGAGTTTGATGTGGAGATTAATATTCCAGAATATCAAGCGTTTCAACCTTTGGAGGGGCAGCTTAATGCAATGCTTTCGTTCCTAACAGGCGATTATTGGAATTGTCATTTTGTGGGATCGGCAAACGTTCGCTATGGCAGATACAAAAACACGAACTACTACGATGGTATCACCCAAGTGAATCTTTTCTCAGGAGGAATGGATTCCTTGATTGGTGCGATAGACTATTTGACAGACAATCCTGAAGGAAAGTTGTTTTTGGCCTCTCATTATGATAGTAATATGTCTGCCCGACCTGAACAGAATAGATTAAAGGACTTGTTCGCTCAAAAGTATTACAAGCGATTCTGTTATATTCCTGCAGTCATGGTGGATCCTGGCTTGTCATTAGAGAATTCATGCAGGTCGCGTTCTTTGATGTTTATTTCTATTGCATTAATTGTTGCATCATTCTCAAAATGTGATGTTATAGTACCAGAGAATGGATCTGTATCTCTGAATTATCCATTGTCTGCATCAAGACGAAGCTCTTGTAGCACAAGAACCACACACCCTATCTTTTTGAAGCAATTGAATGATATCATTGCCACATTAGGATTCTATTCAAGAATAGAGAACCCTTATGTGAAAATGACTAAAGGTGAAATGGTTCGGGATTGTTCGGATAAAGAATATTTACTCCAAATTGTCTCTGAATCCAATTCGTGTGGCAAGAAAAGTAAAAAACAGTTCTTTACCGACAATAGAGAGGCGACACATTGTGGACACTGCATGCCGTGCATGTACAGAAGGGCCGCTATGACTGGAGTAGATGATCCAACTACATATGGAAATAGGCTAATAACCCTATATATTTTAAAGTCTCGCAACATTACAAATTCATTACCCAATGATTTCTTTGCCATGTTGGAATTTCTTAAAAAGAACTTGACGCGTGAAGAAATCAAGAAAGAACTACGGATTGCGGGGATGGCTGGATTTGATGATTTGGATGAATATGTAGATTTGGTGGTAAGAACGCGTGCAGAGCTGGGAGCGATGATACGAGAAGACAACAATGCTACCATTCTTAGATATTTGGGCTGGAATTAATGATTATTGATACGCATTGTCACTTTGATATGATGCCTAACCCTGAGGCATATATCTCTGCTAAAGAAAAGGTGGGGGATATTGTGATTGGCATGACAAACCTACCATCGCATTTTAAGATGGGGTTCCCACACGTGAAAAGATATAAACATATCCGTTTAGCTTTGGGATTGCACCCATTGTTGGCATCAGAAAATAAAAACGAGTTGCCATTGTTTAATTGTCTTCTTGACCAAACATCCTATATGGGAGAAATAGGACTGGATTTCTCAAAAGAAGGATTATCAACAATGGAGGATCAAATATACGTATTGAGAAAGTTACTGGAAAAGTTAGAAGGCAAGAAGAAAATAATCAGCGTCCATTCAAGGAAGGCCGAGAAGGAGCTGTTCGATCTTTTGTGTGAGTATAACATTCCAAATGTAATTTTCCACTGGTATTCTGGCCCAATTGACTTAATACCTTCTATTATATCTAAAGGTTACTATTTTTCCATCAATGAGGCTATGACTATATCCCTAAATGGTCGAAACATTATTGAAAACATTCCTCGTGACAGGATTCTAACAGAATCAGACGCACCATATAATAAAAAAGCGGATATAAGGAAAACGCTAATAAATATACAAATAAGCGAGGATGAAGTTAAAAATAATTTTATAGATTTACTTGAAAAAATAAGGTGAATAATATTAAATCTGTAACATAACGTATCATTGTATTATTATGCGATAATCTGAAATCGTATTGAGTTGCAACTGCTACACAGTTTCGACGGTGGGACCCTACGTGTGGTCTAATACTCCTTATACAATAATATTATTCTAAAACGGGAAATCCCCCTTGTCGATTACCACCCCATCGTATGATTTCTCTGCAACATCAGGAAACGTATTCGACCCTGTTTTCGTATTATAGTGTCTATAAATGGGTGATGTACTTATCAGATCAAGAGTATCCACCGAATGGAATGTACATTCGTTTTCTTTCGTTGCGACAACAATATTCTTATAGCGATATGAATTCACAAAACTCCTGACGGTAATGGAAGGCGTGGTTTCTATAACCGACGATTTACTATTCTGATATAGCACCACATTGTCAAAATACTCAATGACGCATCCGTTAGGCAGTATAGATGCAGAAATAGGTCTACCACCTTTCAAATCATGAACTTTGGGGTATTCCCTTAGGATGTTTGTGGAATAATAGTAGATATCGTCGTTTTTCGATAGCAAATTCAACTGATATAGCAATCCGTCTTTTGTTAGGAAGTAACCAGACTGATGACTATTAAAACAATAAATCACATCGTCCATATTTATTCTCTTCCTCTTCATCATGGGCTCCATCAATTGCTCCATCCCTATACGTTCCTTTCCTATGGTTACAATTTCATACGACTCTTGACCATCATACCTTGTTCTTTTTCTTTCTTTCATATCAAGCGTCTTCACCTCATTTACAAGACAGGTAAACTCATTGCCTTTGTCATAGTTCATGATGTTGAAGGTGCTCCATGCCGATCGGAATGACTTATCCATCACCTCTTTTTCCACGACTTTAGTGGTTCCTACGCTCGGCACACAGCCTGTAAACAACCCACGGCTTCCTGCTGATAAGACAACAGTGTCAAATTTCGCATCTACATGTACTATTTTTTCATCAAAGCCTTTCTTGATCTTGGGCCCATTTTGGCTACCAATTTCGTCATATAGGAACTCATACAGACCTTCTTTGCATCCCAGATACACATGCTTGTTGTACATCTTTATGTCCAGTACTGGCATTGATGGTACTACACCTAAATCCATGAACTCACTTTCTATATCAGAAAAGTCTATGGAAAAATCAATAGTGCTTGCTGCATAATTCCACACTTTATGCAGAGCATCCATCACTTCTTTTACACCTAGAATTGCTTTCGCTGCATCTGAGTGTAAGTAGCTGCACTGCTGGAAAGCAAGCGTTATCAGAGATTTTAAGTCTGGGTACTTATTTTTCAGGTATTCAATGATATTGTCATACGAGCAGTATACTAACCGACCATCCTGTAGTATCAGAAATAGTTTACCTGCATAAATATAGCAATCTAATGCCTTTACCTTAATTGAAAATCTGATCGTATTCATATTGCTTGCCTTAAAAGTCGTTGCATAATTGTCATGTCTATCTCATCTTCCTCGGCCCATTTTTCAATAAGACTCATATCTTCAATTTCATCACTGAAAACAGGGTAGCCATGCCAAGGATCATTATTATTAGTGGGCTCTGGAAAGAATGCAAGCCTCTCACCATTCTCCCCTAACTCCGTATAACATTTATTATAAAAGGAGAAAAGCCCCCTGGCTTTCTCATCCATCCAGTTGCGTTCATCAGCATAGTTAAACACATAGTACTGACCATTTTGGGGTATCGACCATCTAGTCTTTCTGCCTCCACGCGTACTATGGATGCTTGCACCATGGTAAGGTGCAGGCTTATAAGTGTGTCCTTTTTTATTAGCAGGAAACACACCGTATTTCATTGCTACTTTGGGAAAATCCATTGTTTCTTCATTTAAACACTTTCTTTAAATACCCATCCAAAAACTCCGTCTGCACCTTGTACTGTTGACTCAGTTTCTTCTCATAATCCCATTCGGCTATTACTCTTTTTCTGAGTGTTTGTTTATTCTCATCACTCATATCGCCATCATTAGCCGACAATATACGCAGCACATGATATAAGTTACAAACATTCGTAATCAGATACAGCTCGTATGCATCCTTCTCATCCTTTAATACTTGCAGCACAATCAGTTCTGCCAGATAAAAACTCACAAAGTAATTGTCATTAAACAAGCTTTTGTCAAAACTAGCCAAACCTGTCAATATGTTCAATACCATGTGAAAATAATCCTTATCTTCTATTTCCTCTGTCATTAGCAACATTATAGGCAACCATACAGAATCTCCCATCGCCGGTCTGAATCCGATGCTATAGTCATTATGACTGATAAGGTCCACTTGCCTATATTTGCTCATCACACTAATGCCTTCTACCCCGCCTTTCAGCATACAACGGTAAACATGCCTCATCACCATAAACGACGCATCGTCCAGTTTCATTGGCTGCACATATCGGTCATTATACACATGCAAGCATATTGTTTCCACTAATGCTTTATAATAATTATTATCAAGAACAGTCGATTCGGATGCCACCTTAGCATAGTACAGAAGGGTATTCAAATTCTTCCCTTCTAATTGTTCTTCTTTCAAAGTTAGTCGTGGCTCCAGACATCTCTCAACATTCTTCAGTGTTATCTGTTCAGACTTTACGAACTTCGGATCTCGTACTGATAGTTGTGATAAGTGCTTGCTGTACCATACGGATGTTTCCTCTTCACCAAATCTTTTCACAGACAAGTCCACCAAATAACATGCTAGACTTTCTGCCTTTTTATTCCATCTATCCAACAGTTCATGGCCTACTTG
>OCTX012235515.1_pt1 | contig 11231 bp, 7 predicted proteins | sample 1539691 | NCBI WGS metagenome assembly OCTX01 (sample SAMN02144231, study PRJEB22623) | gut metagenome | biome: sheep rumen | host: Ovis aries | place: New Zealand | reverse complement strand
CACCCCTTGCTGATGAGGTCGCCCTCGTGGCCGTAGAAGTCGTGCCCGGAGTTGTTGACGAACTCCACCACAATGCGCAGCTTCTCTTGCGGCTCGCTCTCCATGACGAGTGTGCGGCTGGGCGTCATGGTGCTGAAGTTGTTGGTGGCCGAAGCCTTGAAGGCCGTGGGCATGATGTTGTCGTAGAGGGTGTAGCTGTCCGAACCGCCGGGTGTGAAGTCGAAGCGTGCGTGGCGTTGCGTGCCTGCGAAGACGGCTGTGATGGGGAATCCGCCGTCGTTGTATCTCACGCTGGCTCCCTGCTGGTCCTCGAGGGTGGCGCTGGCGCACTTCACCTTCACCTCGAGGCAGGCCACGGCATACTGCACCTGGTGCTTCATGATGACCGACTTCGAGTTGGCACTGACACCTCGGTCCTCGTAGAGGGCCCGGATGTCGTCCCATGTCTTGTCGGCGGTGTAGTTATCGCGCTGCTCCGTGCTGCTGGTCATGACGGGGGTGTTGGCGAAGTACCACAGCGCCGGTGGGTAGACGAAGAATGCCATGTCGGTGGTGTTGAGCGTGGGTGTATAGCCCATGGCATCGTTGAATGTCTTCACCACATAGAACTTCTTGTCGGTGGTGTTCCATGCCAATGCTGCGGCCCCGTCGGGCAGTCCCACGTTGGCGGGGAAGTAGTCGGTGGTGGTGATGTCGCCGAGCAGTGTTGCGTTGAAGCTGAGGTTGCCCGCGGCATCGACGCCGGTGACGTACTTCTTCGATGCGTCGCCGTCGGCACAGGCATTGAGGATAGCGTCCTTGACGTAGCCCTTCAGCTCGTCGTTCTCCCGGCACGAGGTGTAGAGCTCCTGCACCACGGCCTGGGCGTTGCGCGTGGAGCCGGCGAGGGGCTTGATGCCAGTGGGGGTGTTACCGGTGAAGAAGTTGTAGAGGTCGCGCACCACCTGCGTCGGAGCCTCGCTCCATGCCTGGTTGCTGCCATTCCTGGCGTTGGCAATCTGTGTGAGATAGTCGGCGATGTGGAGTGCATAGCCCTCGTCGTCGAGCTTTGCCTCGGGGTTGATCTGGCTCAGGCGGAAAAGGTTGCGGGCGGGGGTATCGTCGATGGCCGTCGGTGTGAGCATGCCATAACGGTGCTTCTCGGCATCGGTCTGCGGGTTGGCTATGGCCTTGCCGTAGAAGAGGAAGGCGTTGGTGCCATTGGGCACGTCCACTTCCTCGTAGAGTGCCGAGTGGCTGCCGGTGAGCAGGTACTGGCTGCCAGCGGGTATGTAGTTGGGTTGCTGTTCGTACTCCATGGGCTTCACCATGCGCTCCAGGGCGATGTCGGGGCCGAGGGGCGTGTCGTCCTGCTCGACGGGCCAGGCGGCGAAGGGCTTCACCACGATGCTCTCCATGCCGCGGAAGGCACTGAGTGCCTGTCCCCACTGCAGCTCGTCATCGCCCATGCGGGTGGTTTGGGCGCTGGCGGCGATGGAAATGTTGAACTGCGTCTTCACCGACCCCTCAGGGCGCACGTATCCCTGCTGCGTCTCCTCGTCGGAGGTGGCGCAGGCACCGATGCAGAGTACTGCCGGCAGGGCGGTGAAAAGTTTCCAGTTCATGTTTGCGTAAATATAGGCTTCTTTTTTAATACGATGTGCTCATTCGCAGATGTTTGAGGTAGGCGCTCAGGCCCTTGTAGTTCTCGGCTGCGTCGGCGTTGCCGTTGTCGGCGGCTTGGCGGAAGTAGCTGAGGGCCTGGTCGTACTGGCGGTCCATGTAGAGACAGACGGCGAGGGCGTTCCACGCGCGCGCGTCTTCGCGTACATTATTTAATATATTGAGGGCTTCAGCGTATCGCTGCTGCTGCATGAGCTGTGTGGCGTCGTTGATGGCCTGGGCGCGGCGGTCGGGCACGCGGTCGAAGTATATGCGCAGGTAGCCTGAGTTGCGCTGGTCGGGGAGCAGGCGGTCGCGGATGTAGGCGTAGGTGCGCCCGCCGTTGAGGCGGCGCAGGCGCTGCTCGCGTCGGGCCAGGTCGGGCTCGGCGTCGATGATCTCCAGGGCCTCCTTGAGTGAAGAGTGAAGCGTGAAGAGTGAAGAGTTTTCCTCGCCGATGGCATCCTGCAGCTGGTCGCGGAGCTCGGCCCATGCCTCGCCGCCGGCGTTGAGCTCGAAGAGCTGGTCGGTGGCTTCGGGTATGTGCTGCTTGATGTAGTCGCGCAGGGCGGCGGCGCGGTTGGCCGAGAGGTCCTCGTTGTGGGGCACGGTGCCTTCTACGGAGGCGAGGCCTATGATCTGTATGAGTCGGACGTTAGACATGGAGTCGGCCATGATCTGGCGTGTGATGTCTACGATGCGGTCGAGGGTGGGCCCGTTGTCGCGGAAGTCGTGGCGCAGCTCCCACTTGTCGAGGGGGAAGTGTACGTAGAGCATGCCTTTCTCCTTGCGGAGCACGCGTGTGCGGTCGTAGGGTCGGTAGTTGGCGTACTCCTCGAGTACGGGGTTGTCGGTGGCCAGCAGGTCGCTGACGGTGGCCGGTGGCAGCAGGTGGAAGGCGAGCACCGGTGGCGTGGGTGGCGTGGGTGGCAGTGGCTTCACGAGCTGTGTGGTGGTGGTCCGGCGTGGGTTGAGGACGATGTTCAGCGCCAGCTTCGGCAGGAGGAAGATGTTGTCGTAGTCGCCGAGCTTGGTGCCGCAGTGCCCGCATTCGTAGCGGTCGCCCCATGTATATCCGATGTCGAGCCCTGCCTCTGCCTCGAGTCGGAACAGGCGGCTGATGCGCCATGAGTGGCCTATGCTGGCACCTATGGCAAGTAGGTCGCCCTGTCGGCGCTCGTCCTTGACGGCGGGGTATAGTGTGGCAACAGGGAATCCGAGGTTGGCGGCGTTGTAGTGGCTCCACACGGCGTTGATGCCCTGGAACCAGGTGTTGTCGCCGAAGGTGGAGTCGTTCCAGTGGCGGAACTCGGGCATGACGAGCAGGTGACGCCACTTGGTGCTGACGTTGTCGTCAGTGGGCCAAGGCCGGTAGCCGGCCATGATGCCGAGGCTGGTGTGGCGGCTGGTGCGCAGGTCGAAGGCGATGTTTGGCGTGAGGGCGGCGTCGTAGAGCAGGTTGTTGCGCACGGCCCATGGTGCCGTGCGGCTGTTGGTGACGACGATGGTGTCGGCCTGCACAGCCTCAGTGCCCGCAGCTACGGTCTGTGCTTCGAGCGTTTGTGCAGTAATACCTGCCATGCCGGTAAGGAGGAGCCTTGCGGCGCGGCAGATGTGGGATGTCATATTCTTCCTTCGCATCGCGCGTGTATTATGTTCAGTACATGTAGTTGCAGTGTTGCTGCTTACAATTAGTTCGCAAAGATACGTATTTTTTTTTAATGTATATTCTTTTCGGAAAGAAAATGCATGTTTTTCGTACGTGTTTAACGTAAGTTAACTTATAGGGGGAAGGTAATTTAGGGTGTCGTTGACTAATTTTAAGGAGAGGGGCGCCCGGAGGTATGGGCGACACGCCGGTTGCTTTGGTCGGCCATCGCGCGCGAGAGATAAAAGCGGAAAATATGTTGCACTACTTGCACTTCTTGCACTACTTGCACCGGAATGACTGACTGGAGCACCAACTGGATGTCAGACGGCAGCTTTTTCAGCAAAACAAGTTGTTTTGCCGAAAATGCGGGCCGCATTTTTTCATGAGAGGGCCGTATTTTTTTGTCCCAGGCCCTGGGATTTTTACGAGCGGGCCGCATTTTTTTGTCCCAGGCCCTGGGATTTTTATGAGAGGGCCGCATTTTCAAAACTCAGTGGGGGCAAGTGGCGGTGCAAGTAGTGCAACTATTTTTCCCAGTGTGCGCGGGGGACCGTCGCTGACGCGACGGGCACTGCGGCGGTGCAAGTAGTGCAACATAAAACGGTTAATAGAAATGGATGCTGACGGCGAGGTAGACGGCCAGCTCGGTGAGCAGGAAGAGCGCTCCGCAGCAGTCGCCGGTGTAGCCTCGCAGGCGGCTCCAGATGAGGCGGTAGAGGAAGTACATGGTGAGGCTGGGCAGGGCTATGAGCCACTCCCACTGCAGCACGTCGCGGTAGTAATAGATGTAGAGGGCGATGGGCGTGAGCCCCTGGATGGCAAGGAGGATGCCTGCACGGGTGTCGATGCGTCGGTAGACGACATGTGCCTTCGACGTCTGCTCGTTGCGTGCGTAGGGCAGCATCATGACCAGCTGCGCCGAGAGCATCTTGGCGAAGGGGTCGGCGGCGAGGATGGTGAGCGCGGCGGTGAGGGGCGTCATGGCATGGAGCAGCGAGAAGAGCATGGCCACATAGACGATGAGGGCAAGCACGCCGTAGGTGCCTATGTGGGAGTCTTTCATGATGTCGAGGGTGCGCTGTCGGTCGCCTCCTCCGCCTCCGAATCCGTCGAAGAAGTCGGCCAGCCCGTCCTCGTGGAGTGCTCCGGTGAGGAGCATCCGTGCCGCTATGGCGAGCAGTATGGCCACGCTGTAGGGCAGGACGAGGCTGGCGTAGTAGAGCGTGGCTGCCATGACGGCAGCGGTGAGCCATCCTACGAGCGGCCACCACTCCACTACTGACTGGTAGCAGCGGCGCGGCGGCTGGTGCCACCGCCACAGGGGCAGACGGGTGAAGAAGAGCAGGGCCGCCCAGGGGCGGTCGTACCATCGCTCGCGGTCAGAAGTATTTAGTGATTCTTGCATCTTGGAAGTTGTTCATTTCGTTTATCATGCGCACGGCACTGTCTATGATGGGGTAGGCGCAGAGGGCGCCGGTGCCCTCGCCGAGTCGGAGGCCGAGGGTGAGCAGGGGCTGTGCGTTCAGGAATTGCAGCATCCGCCGGTGGCCGCTCTCGTCGCCGCAGTGGCCGAAGATCATGTAGTCGCGGCAGGCGGGATGGAGATGGACGGCGGCGAGGGCGCAGGCGGTCATGATGAAGCCATCGACCATGATGAGCATGCGCAGCTCGGCGGCGCGGAGCATGGCACCGATGGCGCCCACCATCTCAAAGCCTCCGAAATAGGAGAGGGCAGCCTCTTTCCCCTTTCCGCTTTCCTCTTTCCACTTTCCGCTTTCCTCTTTCCCCTTTCCACTTTCCTCTTTCCACTTTAAAAAGTTGTCGAGGGCCTGGCGGAGGACGTCTCGCTTGTGGACGATGGCCTCGTCGTTGAGGCCGCTGCCTGCGCCGATGCATTCGTCGAGGGGAATATCGCAGAGCAGGCTCATCCAGATGCTGGAGGGCGAGGTGTTGGCGGCGCCCATCTCGCCGATGCAGATGATGTTCGAGCCTTCGCGGTGGCAGTCGTCTGCGAGGGCGGCTCCGGCGTCGATGGCGCGGGAGAATTCTTCGTCGGTCATGGCGGGGCCGTGGAGGAAGTTATGGGTGCCGGGGGCTATTTTCCGGTTGAGGATGGGGAGGGGGTAAGCGGAGGCCGACGGGGAAACCGCCGGCAACCGACCGGGGGCGGGGTAGAAGGGGGAGAGGTCGTGGTCGACGCCCATATCGACGATGCGGAGGTGGAAGCCGTGCTGACGGCAGAACATGTTTACACCACCGCCGCCACGGGTGAAGTTCACCATCTGCTGCCAGGTGACCTCGCGGGGCGTGGCACTGACGCCCTCGCGCTCTATGCCGTGGTCGCCGCCAAGGAGGAGGTGACAAGGGTGGCAAAGGACGGGGGAGAGGGTCTGCTGGACGAGGCAGATCTGCAGGGCCAGCGACTCAAGGGTGCCGAGGGAACCGAGGGGCTTGTTCAGGTTGTCGATCTTCGCCTGGATGTCGGGCTGAAGGGAGCGGTCGAGGGGGGATATGTGGAATGTGTTCATTGGGGGGAGGAAGATTGGTTGGGGGTGGGGGCGGGCTTGATGGTCAGCGGGATGCCGCTGACCATGAGGACCACCTCGTCGGCGCGGCGGGCTATGTGCTGGTTCATCCATCCCTGCAGGTCGGTGAAGTGGCGCTGGAGGGCGTTCTCGCTGGTGCCTCCGAGGCCTATCTCGTTGGTGACGAGGATGATGGTGGCGCCGGGAGTGTCGGCGAGACGGTCGAAGTCGGCCTTGGCGGTGGCGAGGGCCTGTTCGGCGTCTTGGGTGTCGAAGAAGAGGTTGGTGAGCCAGAGGGTGACGCAGTCGACGAGGACTACGCGGCCTTCAAGGTGGTGGCTGCTGAGTGTGCGCTCCTCCTCGATGTTGGTCCATTGCGGGCCTCGGCGCTGCTGGTGCAGGGCCACGCGGCGGCGGAACTCGTCGTCCCAGATATGGGCGGTGGCGATGTAGACTGGGGTGGGGGAGAGGGCGAGCGCCCTGCGCTCGGCCTCTTCGCTCTTTCCTGAACGCTGTCCACCGGTGATGAGTATGATACGTGCCATTTCAGCGTGCAAAGATACTATTTCTTTGTCAGTTGTGCAAGCGGAGAGGGGCGAAAATGAATATTTTTCGGAAAAAAGAAGCGTAAGTGGGAAAAAAGTGTTACCTTTGCAGCCATGATAGTAAAGAGAATGACAGTGATGGCGGCGCTGGCCGCCATGGCCATGCTTGCAGGCACTACGGGCTGCCGCCAGCGGAGCGGCGAAGAAACGGCTCCGGCCGAGACGTTCATGCAGCAGCCGGGGTGGAACGGCGGAACGGGCACCACGGTCGGCGGGAAAACCGCCGACAGCCAACAGGCTGAGAGGAGGGGTGCCACGGTCGGCGGGATAATCGCCGACAGCCAACAGGCTGAGAGAAGGGGCGCCACGGCCGGCGGGAAAACCGCCGACGGCCAACAGGCTGAGAGGAGGGGCACGGGCCGCAGCGAAACAGGGGGCGGCGATGCTGCCGACCTGCTGCGGCAGCGGGTGGGGCGCGGCATCAGCGAGACGATGCTGCGGCGCACGGGCTATGTGACGAGCTATAACAAACGGACACGGTGCCCGAACTGGGTGGCGTGGACACTGACGAAAGAACATACCTACGGCCGGGAGCTGCGCGACGAGGAACGCTTCGAGGAAGACCTGGACGTTCCGGAGCCACGGGCTACGTACCAGGACTACTACAACAGCCGGATGGACCGCGGCCACATGTGCCCTGCGGGCGACAACAAATGGAGCGCACAGGCCATGACGGAGTCGTTCCTGATGACGAACATCTGTCCGCAGAACCACGGTCTGAACAAGGAGGACTGGAACGACCTGGAGATGCAGTGCCGCACATGGGCGCGCCGCTACGGCGAGCTGACCATCGTCTGCGGCCCGCTGTTCGAGGAGGAGAACCCCCGCCAGATAGGCCGCAACAAGGTGACGGTGCCGAGTGCCTTCTTCAAGGTGGTGTACCGCGAAAAACCCCGGCCTGCGGCCATCGGCTTCATCTTCGGCAACCACGGGCGGCGCCAGCCCTGGCGTGAGCAGACGGTGAGCATCGACGAGGTGGAGCGGCGCGCCGGCATCGACTTCTTCTGGCAGCTGCCCGACGACGTGGAGGACCGCGTGGAGGCCCAGGACGACGGCGATGACTGGAGATAGGGCATAACGGCATCCTGGCATAACACTCCGGGAAATAATATCTTTAGAACTAATATATGGCAACACATTACATCTCGGCCGAGCACTTGACGATAGAGCGCATCGGCGAAATTATCCGTAACGGCGAGAAGCTGGAGCTGAGCGACGACGCCCGCCAGCGCATACGCCGCTGCCGACAGTATCTGGACAAGAAAATCAGCCAGAACGGTGCCCCTGTGTACGGCGTGACGACGGGCTTCGGGTCGCTGTGCAACGTCAGCATCGGCAAGGACCAGCTGTCGCAGCTGCAGGTGAACCTCATCAAGAGCCATGCCTGCGGCGTCGGCGAGCGCGTGAGCAATGACATTGTGAAGATTATGCTGCTGCTGAAGATACAGTCGCTGAGCTACGGCTACAGCGGCTGCAAGCTCGACACGGTGCAGCGGCTGGTGCAGTTCTTCAACAACGACGTGCTGCCCGTGGTGTACCGCCAGGGTTCGCTGGGTGCCAGCGGTGACCTGGTTCCGCTGGCCCACATGAGCCTGCCGCTGATAGGCCTGGGCGAGGTGGAGTATCAGGGCAAGGTGATCAGCGGTGCCGAGCTGTGCCACAAGAAACGCTGGAAGCCCATTGAGCTGGCCTCGAAGGAAGGTCTGGCGCTGCTGAACGGCACTCAGAACATGAGCGCTCATGCCGTGTGGTGCCTGCTTGAGGCCGAGCGGCTGAGCAACTGGGCCGACCGCATAGCAGCCATGAGCCTCGACGCCTTCGACGGCCGCATAGAGCCCTTCCTCGACGCCGTGCACCAGGTGCGCCCGCACCTGGGCCAGATAGAGACGGCGCGCGTGATGCGCCAGATGCTGGAGGGCAGTCAGATCCTGACGAACATCAAGGCCCATGTGCAGGACCCCTATTCCTTCCGCTGCGTGCCGCAGGTGCACGGTGCCGTGAAGGACACGCTCCGCTACGTGCGCAGCGTGATTGACATCGAGATCAACTCAGCCACCGACAACCCCACGGTGCTGCCCGACGACGACCTGATCATCTCGGCCGGCAACTTCCACGGCGAGCCCATCGCGCTGCCCATCGACTTCCTGTCGATAGCCATGAGCGAGCTGGCCGACATCTCTGAGCGCCGCATCTACCGCCTGGTGAGCGGCACGCGCGGCCTGCCGTCGTTCCTGGTGGCCAACCCCGGCGTGAACAGCGGCTTCATGATTACGCAGTACACCGCCGCGTCGTGCGTGAGCCTGAACAAGAGCCTGGCCATGCCGAGCAGCGTTGACAGCATCCCGTCGTGTCAGGACCAGGAGGACCTGGTGTCGATGGGTGCCAATGCCGCCATCAAGCTGCAGAAGGTGATTCTGAACACCGAGCGCGTGCTGGCCATCGAGCTGTTCAACGCCGCCCAGGCCCTCGACTTCCGCCTGCCGCTGAAGTCGTCGCCCGCCATCTGCCAGATACACCAGGCCTTCCGCCGCGTGGTGCCCTTCATCCTGAACGACGAGCTGATGTACCCCCACATTGAGAAGGCCGTGCAGTTCCTGCGCACCTACAGCAGCACCCCCGCCTCCTTATCATAAAGCAATAAAATGAAGGGCAAGGGTAACAAATTGCAGCAGCGAAGCATGTTTTTCTGTAATATTTTGTACCTTTGCAGCCGAATATACTCCCCGCGCGGGGAGCTGGGGGCCTGAACAGGCGCAGATGCCCCGTATAGTAACTATCAACGAGTCTGATATCGCTTGTTCAGACCCCCAACCCCCTGACTCAGGGGGCTTAGAGACATGCAAGACATTAGAAACATTGCTATCATTGCACACGTAGACCACGGCAAGACCACGCTGGTGGACAAGATGATGCTGGCTGGCAACCTGTTCCGCGAAGGCCAGAACCTGTCGAGCCAGGTGCTCGACGCCAACGACCTTGAGCGCGAGCGCGGCATCACCATCCTGTCGAAGAACGTCTCCATCAACTGGAAAGGTACAAAAATCAATATCATCGACACGCCGGGCCACTCTGACTTCGGCGGCGAGGTGGAGCGCGTGCTGAACATGGCCGACGGCTGCCTGCTGCTGGTCGATGCCTTCGAGGGCCCGATGCCTCAGACCCGCTTCGTGCTGCAGAAGGCACTGCAGATAGGGCTGAAGCCCATCGTGGTGGTGAACAAGGTCGACAAGCCCAACTGCCGCCCTGAGGAGGTGTACGAGATGGTGTTCGACCTGATGTTCTCGCTGAACGCCACCGAGGAGCAGCTCGACTTCCCCGTCGTCTACGGCTCGGCCAAGAACGGCTGGATGGGTGAGGACTGGCAGAAGCCCACCGAGGACATCAACTACCTTTTAGACAAGATCGTGGAGGTGATACCCGCCCCGCAGCAGATAGAGGGCACGCCGCAGATGCTCATCACCAGCCTCGACTACAGCAGCTACCAGGGCCGCATCGCCGTGGGCCGCGTGCACCGCGGTACGCTGAAGGACGGCATGCAGGTGACCATAGCCCACCGCGACGGCTCGCAGGAGAAGACGAAGATCAAGGAGCTGCATACCTTCGACGGCATGGGGCACCACCGCACCGACCAGGTGGAGTGCGGCGACATCTGTGCCGTCATCGGACTGGAGAAATTTGAGATTGGCGACACCATCTGCGACCAGGAGCAGCCCGAACCGCTGCCCCCCATAGCCATCGACGAGCCCACGATGTCGATGCTCTTCACCATCAACGACTCGCCCTTCTTCGGCAAGGAAGGAAAATTCGTCACCTCACGCCACATAGGCGAGCGCCTGGAGCGCGAGCTGGAGAAGAACCTCGCCCTGCGCGTAGAACCTTTCGAGGACTCTACCGACAAGTGGGTGGTCAGCGGTCGCGGCGTGCTGCACCTGAGCGTGCTCATCGAGACCATGCGCCGCGAGGGCTACGAGCTGCAGGTGGGACAGCCGCAGGTGATATATAAATGGGGAGCCCCCCCTACGGCCCCCGAGGGGGCTTCTATAGACCAAGCCGCATTAACTAATGTAGCCCCCTCGGGGGCAGAAGGTGGGGCTTGTCGCTATGAGCCTGTAGAGGAGCTGACCATCAACGTGCCCGACGAGTTCGCCTCGAAGATGATTGACATGGTGACACGGCGCAAGGGCGAGATGACCAGCATGGAGAGCCAGGGCGAAAGGACGAACATAGAGTTCGACATCCCCTCGCGCGGCATCATCGGACTGCGCACCAACGTGCTCACCGCCAGCCAGGGCGAGGCCATCATGGCACACCGATTCAAGGAGTACCAGCCCTACAAGGGCGAAATAGAACGGCGTGTGAACGGCTCGATGATAGCCCTGGAGACGGGCACCGCCTATGCCTATGCCATCGACAAGCTGCAGGACCGCGGCAAGTTCTTCATCGACCCGGGTGAAGAGGTGTATGGCGGACAGGTGGTTGGCGAGCACGTGCACGAGAACGACCTCGTCATCAACGTGTGCAAGGCCAAGCAGCTGACCAACGTGCGCGCCAGCGGCACCGACGAGAAGGCACGCGTCATTCCGAAGGTGCTCATGAGCCTGGAGGAATGTCTGGAGTACATCAAGGAGGATGAACTGGTGGAGGTGACGCCCAAGTCGATGCGCATGCGCAAGGTCATCCTGGACCACGACCAGCGGAAGAAGGCCAGCCGGTAAGCCACCCGTGCCCCCTGCCATATAAACACTATAAACTAAGGACTGATGAGAGAACTATTTGAGAAAGCCAAGGCGGCCAGCCGTGTGCTGGCCA
>OCTX012104672.1_pt1 | contig 11232 bp, 9 predicted proteins | sample 1539691 | NCBI WGS metagenome assembly OCTX01 (sample SAMN02144231, study PRJEB22623) | gut metagenome | biome: sheep rumen | host: Ovis aries | place: New Zealand | reverse complement strand
GACCAGGAAGCGTTTTACTCCCAGGCATTTGACTATGTCCTCTCCAAAGGCCTTACCGGTCAGATCACCGGAACAATGAGCACCTATGAGATCGACGCGGAAAAGAAAACAGCGACCATTGAGATTAAGCTGAATAACGGGAAAAGCTTTACGGGAACGTACAGCAAGGATAAAAATTCCTTCAGCTTCTCCGGGCTGTGATGGAGGTGCCAGATGAAGAATAATCATGATAATCACTACAGGGACCTTACGGATGATCCGGACTTCACCGTAGAAGAGATCCGGGCCAACACCGGGGAAATATCGGAAGAGATGAAAGATGCGGGGGAGGAGAATCATCCTCCCTCGCTTCGCAGATGGAACCTTCTTGCTCTGCCGCTGCTTTTATTTATCTGCCTGCTTCTTGCTCTGGCTGGGGGCCAAAAGAAAAAAGAGGATCCGGCAAAAGTAAAGAACAGGCAGGCGACAGAGGAAACGGTTTCCGTTACGGAGGCAGAAAAAGATGATCCGGATGAAAAGGCTCCTTCAAAGGAAGCGCAGGAAAATGATGAAAACAGGGAGACGGCCATGGAAACGGAAAAGAAAGATTTTGCGCCGGAAGAGGATCTCTCCTGGCAAAACGTGATCTTCGGATCTTATGAAACAGACGTTGTTTCCTATCCAATCAGCATCCTTGGCCTTACGGAAAATGAAAAGAACCTCACAGGCTTTCGCGAATCTGATTTTGTGCGGAGCCTGTCTTCCTTTCTTTCGATGAATAACGTCCGTACATCCGCCGTGACCTTTTCAGGATCCATCGCCTGCTCGGCCCCGCACTCAGCTGCCTACAGGGCAACGATGAAGGGAGTCACAGACAGATCGCTTATCGTAGTCTTTTTCCCAAAATACCCGGGGAAATATCTCTTTGCTCTGGAAGATGAAAAGGAAGAAAAGATGGAAACGAAAGCGGCAGAAAAGAGAGCTCCGCAAAGCCAGACGGTTCAAACGCAGCCAATAGCGCAGACCATTCAGGCTCCGCCTCAGACGGAAAACTCCTATGATGCCATGAGCCTTACGCTTACAGGGATTTCCTCAGAACTTGGAAATTATCTGTCAAACCCCTATGAGCTGCAGTACGGCCTTTATGACTATCTGTATAACAAAGGGATCAGAAACGCAAAGAGCGCATCGGTCACATCCTACTATATTGACAGCGATGACCGGTCGGCGGCCATCCAGATCGATATTAAAGGCGTGGGCCATGTGACAGCGATCTATGATCCCGGCACAAACGAATACACATACCAGTAAGGAAGGTGATGAAAAAATGGCAAGAGATCCATTCATTCAGGTGACGCTCAAATTTCCGACCGGGAAGGAACGCTACCGTCAGGCCGTTGAGCTTTTATCCGAGAGGGATAAGGGAATGTACCCAACCCAGGCAGATTACGTGGCGGCGGCGATCCTGGCCTTTGAGGGAAATCTCCTTGATGAGCGAACGTCCTTAAACCTGATCATGCAGGAGATGGTCAAGATCGGGCAGAAAATGGATGAAATCTATGATGAACAAAAAAAGGGAAATCCGTAAAAAAAGGATTCTGCTTTGCAAAGGCGCCGGACTTAATGAAAGCGCCAATGCCATGCAGGATCTTTTAAGTCTCCAGATGCTGCAAAGGCTAAAAATGCATGGCTTTGAGATGGAGGGCGAAAGCCTCTGGATCTGCAAGATGACCTGCGACAGGGCTGATGCGCTTGAGATCATCCAAACAGCAAAAAAGGAGAAAAGCCTTCTTCTGATGAAAGCGGTGGATGCTCCGGACCTGGTTAGAAAAAAGCGTTTTGGAAAAAGCAGGACCATCCCTCAGATGCAGCTTTTTCTTGCAAGCTCGAGCAGGATGCTTACGTACCTTATCGACAAAAACGCTTCGGATTTTGAAATCCTGAAAGATCAGGATGCCTGCCGGGCGGTGGATCTTTTCTGGAAGGAAGGAAAAACGGAAAGGAATGACCCTGAACGGCAGCTGGGAAAGTAAAGCTTCTGTAAGCGTTCTGGCATTCCCGGGAGGGCAAAAAGACACCATCTGGCCTTCCATCTATAGCAGGAAGACATCGGCTGTCCTTCCAAAATGAGCGGATGGGCACCGTCTGGCATTCCAAAAAGAGCAGATGGCCACCGTCTGACCTTCCAAAAGACGAAGGCAGACACCATCTGACCTTCCGATGAGGAAAACCAGACAGCAGCTGACCTTCTATAGCGGCCCGCCGCGCCTCAAAAGGAGGGTCTAAGGGAGAAAAACTCCCTTACAAGATGCCTTTGCAGCACAAAGGCGTATCTTGCAAACACATGGATTATCACGGTTTGGAAAGAAGGTGAACACATGGAAAAATACAATGTAACCGTGCATTTTCGCTGCACCCCCGAGGAGAATGAAAAGATCGAGGCTCTTGCAGCAAAGGAACATAAGGCAAAATCCGCATACCTTCGCGATGCGGCGCTTACCCGGAACATCCCGAAAATAAGCCCTGAAGCGGCCAGGATCTTAAAGGAGTTTCAGGAAAATGAGCTGAAAATCGGCGTGAACATCAATCAGGCGGTCCGGCTTTGCAACTCCAAAAAGAATGTATCGAGGCAGGACTATGAAAAACTGACGGAAATGCTTCTTCGCATCCTGGAGTACCGCAAGCAGCTTAATGATCTCCTGATCAAAACCGCTGTCGGAGGATGAGATGGCGATCACAAAACTTTTGCGGCTTAAGGAATCTGCGAAGGGAAATAAGGCCGCGCATTTAAAGCACAACCTGTTTTATATCTGTGATCCGGACAAATGCGGCGGGGGCGTGTGGATCGGCGGAAATGCCGGGACGCGCCCCGAGATCATTTATGAAACGATGATCGAAAATAAGAAATACTGGGGAAAGGAAGACGGAAGCCAGGGCTTTCATTATGTCATTTCTTTTCCGCCGGAGTTACATGTTTCCGAAGAGCTTGCCTACCAGATCGCGCAGGATTTTGCCGCGGAGCTTCTGGGCGATCGGTTCTACTATGCCTTCGCTGTTCATAACGACCAGCACCATATGCATGTCCATATCACATTCGATTCCGTATCGAAGGAGGACGGGTATAAGTTCCATTCCCCAAAGGGCGACTGGGAGAGACGGATCCAGCCGATCACGGATAAGATCTGCCAGAAATACCATCTGCCTGCCCTGGAGTTTACGGATGAGAAAAAGGGAAAAAGCTATGGCCAGTGGAAGGATGATAAGGAGCAGGAAACGAAGAGAAATCCCGGGGACGTGTCCTGGTACGATCTGATCCGTGATGATATCGATCAGGCGATTATGATGAGTGACACCTTCGATGAGGTCCTATCGTATTTGAAAGATCACGGGTATGAGGTCCGTCTTGGCAAGTATCTTTCCTTAAAGCCATACGGCAGGGAAAGAGCTGTCAGATCAAGCAGGCTTGGCAGGGGATATACGATCGATGAGATCAAAGAGCGGATTTTGTTTAAGGACAAGGATGCGGATCCAAAGCGTTTTATCCGCTATGGTCTTCCGGATGAAATTATTGCGGTCTTTAAGATCCGAAGGGAGAAAGACCCTAATTGGAAAATGACTCCTTTTCAGCGCCGCTACTATCAAAGGTGGCATAACAGTTTCCTTCGAAACAAACCGGGAAGAGACAGGCCCTGGAAAACAAACGCGGATGTTGTCAGGATCCGGCGCTTATCGAACGCGGTCAAGTTCATGGTGGACAGTGATATCCGGGACTTTGAAGCGCTCGAAGAAAAATGGAAAGATCTTCAGACGAGGAGAGAGGCCATAGACGAAGGGTATAAGCACCTGAGGGCAAAACGATATAAAGGGACGCTTAGAGATCTTTCCCGCTATGAAAAGCTTGCGGGGAAATCAAAGGTTGACCTTTCCCCGGATGAAGAAAAGGAATTATCAGTTCTCTTAGAAAGGATCAGCCAAAACGGCGGACTGGAAAACGCCAGGGCGCTTTTTGATGAGACGACTAAGCAGATGGAAATGCTCCGGGAGGAAAAGAAATATCTCTCCCGGGAAGAGAAACTCTTAAACGATCTTTACACCTTTTATTTTGATATGCCGATCCCCGAGAAGGAAAAGGCAGAAAAAGAAAAACCCTGGGAGATGGAAAGGACCCGCATCACGGCTTACAAAACGCTGATCATCAGAAAAGATCCGGATGGATACCTGATCAAAATCCCGGGACGCGATGAAATGGTAAAGCTTGGCAGCGATGATACTTTTCTTTATAAGAGCGGGGAGATCCTTTCCGCTTTTCTTTATGACGATGAGGAATATGAAATCTATGACCTTGCCGGAAAAGAAATAAGAAAAGCTGCCGGGAGCGAAATGAAATCATTCTTTACGAAACAGAAAGACCGTATGCGTCAGAAAGTGAGGTGATGCGTCTTTGGAGAAAGAAGAAACACGCATTATATTTACCAGCCCGGAAGAGATGGCCGGGAGACGGAAACACATCAAGGCATTTAAAAACGTAAAGGAGAGGCCGCAGCTGGTGGAGGACTCAAACGAGAAAGTCCGAAATGTCTGCGAGCTGATGATCCTGGAAGGATTTTCCGATGAGATGATCGATTGGCTGCTCACCCTTTGCTCTGACCCTGACAAAGTGGAGACCCTTGATTTTCTTCACATGGCCGTGCTGGTCATGGGGGAAGATTTTGTCCGGGAAAGAATTGTGGGAAAGGTCCTTACCCTGGAAGAGGCCTGCAGGCTTTTGCGGGAGGACTATCACGAAGATCAGATGAAACCGTATCGGGAAATCTATGAAAACCTGGATGCCAAAATCAGGGCGGCGCTGGAAGGCGAGGATAAGGTCTCCCATCAGATCGAGATCCTAAAGCTGCAGAGCGAGCATGCCGATGAAATGTACAAACAGCGGATGGAAACGGCAAAGGTTCAGTATACTTGTGACCTTAAGATCGAAAAGAATACGGCTAAAGCGGAAAAGGAGCGCCTGGAAGAAAAGATTACTTCCCTGACAAAGGAGCTTGAAGAGGCAAAGGCGGAAAACACCCGGCAAAAAAAGGAATATGAAAAACTCTTAAAAGATGCGGTCCTGTTATCCCGCCGGGAGGAAAAGAAAAAGCAGGAAGCTGCAAAGGGCACTGAGAGGCCGCCCGATGCAGCGGATGGCGAAAAGAAACCCTGGTGCTTTGGCAGGAAGAGACAGGAGAAAAAGCCGGAGGAGGAAAAGGCGGCAGATGCACCTATAAAGGGTGATGAGAAAAACGCGGAAAAAGAAGAGACTCCCATCCTTCTTTCCCCGGAGGATGAACGCCGCGAGTTTTGTCTTTCGGCTCTTGGGAACCTTAAGTTTACCGGCGAGCAGATCGAACTGATCCTGCCGTGCATGCTGGATGAGAACGTTCCGCTCTCAGCGCTTAAACTCCTTTGCCGCCCGGAGCTTCCGGCAGCGAACATGAGAGGATTTATCAGATTTATCGAAGGAGGAAAAAACGAAAATGGAAAAGAATGATTTAAACAGTGTGATTGCAGGGCTGGCGGGGCTTGGCGAAATCTATCTTCGGATCAGCGATAAGATCCGCTCCCTGTATGAAAAAGACCCGAAACTGAAATTTGAAGCAGAGCTTTTGATGGCAAAGGCAGGGTATGCTAAGGCCCCGCTCATGAAAGACCTGGTGGATGACCTGCTTGGCCTTCACAGCGCTTTTGCACCTTCCATGTCCGACCGGATATTGCTTCGCACATACGGCGATAAGTTTAATGACATCGTGCTTTTGCAGGAGACCGTGAATGAATTTGCCGCCGCAGGCGATGAAAAAAAGGAGACTCTCCGGGAGCGGATCCGGCGGCAGCTGTCCATCTTCCCCGATCCCGATCTTGGCTGCGGAGACCTTGCAAGGTTCGGATACAGGGAGTATGACCTGTTCCCGGTAAGCAAAGGGATTGCCATGGAGATCTCTTCCAAAAGCTTCCTTACCGTATACGGGATTTTTGCAGACGGAAAGAAAGCGCCGCTCTCCGGCGAAGATGCCATCACTTCCCATCCGGGGATGTTCGGCGTCAAAAAAAGCGAATGGATCACCTGGTACTTTGAACGGCTTGAGAAAGATGAGCCGATCCCCTTTACCTTCCGGGAGAGTGAGAAAGAATTTCGGATCTACCAGTGGGATGATACGGATAAGGAGAAGGATTACACCTTTATGCCCTACCATATGATGCAGGGCATGGATGTGAAGATCAATATCTCCCGTTACCGCTTAGTCTATGAGAGCAAAATTCGCCGCAGCGCGTCTCTCGATGATATCTTCGAGATCTTTAACATTGACCGCCCATCTGACTTTAAGGGGCATTCTCTCTCGGTCAGCGATGTGGTCGCCATAAAGGAAGGAGAGATCTGGACGGCCTACTTTGTAGACTCCTTTGGGTTTGCAAAGATCGAAGAGTTTTTCATTCCGGATGAGAAAAAGGAAAAAGTGCTGCCAGGGGAGATCATGCCCAAAGAGGCACAGACACTCCCGGATCATAAACAGGCCCTGCCGGAGGTAAATGATGAAAAGAAAGAAACGAAAATACGAAACAAACGAACAAGGTAAGCCGCTTGCAGATGCAGGCGGTTTTTTCATGAAAGGAGAAAGCCATGATGGATTTACTGATTGACGTAAACGAAGAAATGATCCTGGCAGAGGAAAAGATGACGGAGGAGATTTCTCCCGACCGCCTTTTATCCTATGCACAGGAAGCGGCCAAAGATATGCGAAATGATAAGGAGGAACAGTCATGATGAGAGAACAGGATTTTTATGAAAGCGTAAGAGACGCTGTAAGGGCAGGCCTTCCGGCAGGATATGAAGGAGCGGACGTATCCCTTACCAGGCAGGTAAAGCAGAACGATACCGAAAGAACCGGGATCACTATTCGAAGACCCGGAGAAAGTATCTGCCCGGTCATCTATCTGGATGACTTTTATAAGCAGTTCGAAGAGGGGAAAGGGATCGATGCGCTCGCAGGGCAGATCCTTGAGACAAGAATGAGCCTTGACGGGGGCATCGCGGAGCAGATCAATCCCCAGATGTTTGCAGACTATGATGCGGTCCGTCCCCATCTGCAGATGCGCGCCTTTGATACGGAAAAGAATGAAAAGAGGCTCGAGGGGATCGTGCATTACTGCTTCGGTGATTATACGGCAGGCTACAGCATCATGCTTGGAAACAGCGCAGAAAAGTCCATGTCCGTCATGATCACGCCGGCCATGATGGATATGTGGGGGATCTCCAAAAGAAGGCTCCATGATGATACGATCCTTGCTGACCTTAGCCGCGGCCCGGTGCTTGCCGATATGGGCAGCATGATGATGAGCTTTGGGGAAGGGACAGAGTGCCGGAACTTCCTTGATGAAAAGGGTCCGTTAGATCCCGGAGTTCTTGAGATGCCGATGTTTGTCCTGACAAGCAGGGAGAAAATGCACGGAGCCGGCCTGATCTTAAACCCTGTGATCCAGCAGAAGATCGCTTTGATCATGGGGGGCGACTATTATGTCCTGCCCTCATCCATCCATGAAGTTCTGATCGTTCCGCAGAGTGGTGATCACAACGCCAGGGAGCTTTCGGAAATGGTCCATGAGATCAACCGCTCCATGGTGGCGCCCGATGAGGTCCTCTCGGATAAGGTGCAGATTTATGACACCAGACGAAAAGCCCTGGTCAATGCCCAGGATCATGAGAGGATGCAGAAAAGAGTTCCCATGCCGGATAAGGCAAAAAGCATCTGAAATGCCGGCCTGCCTGCCCGAATGCGGGCGGGCCGATTGATACAAGGAGGATACAATGGCAACGACACTTACAAGGATAGAACAGTTATCCCGCCATCTGGCCGATAAGCTGAGCTCTGATCCGGAAGAATGGATGGGATTTTTACGAACTGCCTCGAAGATCTACCTGTATCCGTTTATGGATCAGCTCTTGATCTATGGCCAGAGACCCGATGCCACGGCCTGTGCTTCCATGGAGATCTGGAACAGGCGGATGAACTGCCGGATCCGGAGAGGGTCTGTGGGCATCGCCCTGATCGATGAGAGCTCGTCTTATCGAAGGCTCAGGTATGTCTTTGACATCTCTGATACGGTAAAGCTTCCCGGGATCGGAAAAGAGCCCTTTTTCTGGGAACTAAACCCAGAGAGGGAAAATGAGATCGCAAGGCACCTTCGAAGTGAGTTTATGTTATCGGAACGGGCAGGACGGGCCGAGGAGCTTCCCGGCGTCATCATGGTCTATGCCCTTGAGCAGGCCCAGGAGATGATGAGCGATCTTTTGGCGGATCTTTCGTTCGTATCGGACGGGAGCCGGATCGGACAGATGTCTGAAGAAGATAAAACCAATGACCTTCGCCGGATGCTGGTGATCGGGGCAATGTATACCATCATGGAGCGCTGCGGCCTGCCGGGCACCTTTGATGCGGGCCACTTTGCCCCGATGCGTTCCTTTAATACGCTGCCGGTGCTCTCCGTGATCGGCCGGGGCGTGCAGGAGATCTCGGCCCCGTTTCTTAAGGCAATCGGCAGATACTTAAGGGAATATCCCGTAATCGGACCGGATCCGGTTGAAAAAAGAAGGCAGCAGGTATATAATGAATTTAACACTTTAAAGCGCGAAACTGCAAAGGAGGACCAGGAAAATGATGGAAGGACTCAAATACATCCAGGCGGGCGAAGTGATGATCCCGGACCTTACGACGATAGAGACGAAACCGGAGATCGGAAAGTACGGCTCGATGCGGGAGAAATTTTTAAAGCAGCACCGGCAGGGTTCGTACTGCGCCATGGTGCTTCAGGGGACGCTGGGCTCTTACCTGCAGGGGGTAAACGAGGAGACGAAGGAGCTGATCGAAAAGATCGCATCGGATCTCCTGACAAAGGATCCAGGACCGGACAAAGCATCGGATCAGATGGGCTGGGTCAGACACCAGAACATGGTGCGCTCCCAGGCGGAGGAGATCGCCATCGCTCAGATGATCTACGCATAAGCGCACATACGGAACAAAGCGGACAGATGAGTCTGTTTCCTCTCTCCAGGGTAACCTTTCCCGGAGAGAGGGAGCAGACTCATTTGATTTACGCTTCCCTTTCGCCTGCAGAGAGGGAAAAAATTATCCCCGATGATACCGTGAAAGACATTCTGCGCACCGGCGGGGGAAAAAGGATGAGCCTTCACAGGATCGCGGCAGCCCTGATCAAAGGCGAGCGGGGAAGCGCTCTTGCTTCTTTCCTTAAAGAGGAATACGGCGTGTGCGGAAAAGGATTTACGATTGACGCAGATCCGGTAAGCATCTGGTCTGATTCTTCCGGGATCTATCTGGCACGGGGAACGAGCTCACTTGGCAAAGCTGACCGGTATCTTTCCTGGCTGGACGTGGCCGCCTTTGTGCAGGGCATGTACGAAGAAGGGAGCTTTGTATCAGCCGAGGTTTTTTCAGGTGCTCTTTCCAATGAGAGGAAAGAAACTGCGGATGCCCTTTATTTTCTTCTGCGGGACGGCCTTGGAAAGCTTCCGGATGTATGGAAAACGTCAGCGGACAGGGCCATCGCCCAGATCGCGGATGTTTTAAAAGATGCAGGCAAAGCCGGCATGCTCTATCAGGCATACTTAAAAACAAAGGACCGGCTTATCGAAAACGGCCAGAGGGGCGGATACTTCTTAACGCACTGTGACCGGTGCCTTGAAAGGATCAGGCGTCTTTCCCTGCCGGATAAGAGGATCCTGCAGACCTTTGAGGGGCAGATGCTTTCCCTCTCTTTTATCACGGGAGATGAGGTTGACGCCCTTTTGCGCTCCGGCAGCGGATTTGAAAACGGGAAACGCCGGATCTACCGCTTCTTTAAGGAAGGCCATGAGGCAAAAGAGGAAGCGGAATTTCTCAAAAAAGAATACGGCATCGGCGGACGAAGCAGTGCCCTTCCGGGAAGTGATTCCTTTATGGATCATGACGGGAAGGGCATTACCGTTTCCAAAGGGCAGATCACAAAACCGGACGTAAAGCTCTTAATCCGCTGGAGTGAGGCGGCAAAGCGGATCCGGCAGCTGATCGAGGATGAAAAGTATTTATCCGAGGAAGAGATGCTCTATTACAGGGAAGAAGAAGCCCTTCGCCTTGATAAGGAGCGTGCGGATAAGGAGCGCATGGAAGAACAGGCCAGAGAGCAGGAAGAAGCTCCTTCTGTCACGGCCACGCAGGTTGCCGCGGCATCGGTCATGATCGCTGCCGGAAACTTTCATATCACGGATATGGCCCTGGGCAGAGGGAGCGCTAAGGAAAAGTATGCGGCCAACATCACGGCGATCCGGCTTTTAAAAACGCTGGAAGCAGAAAACCGCCAGGCCACAGAGCCGGAGCAGGAAATTCTAGCAGGGTATGTCGGCTGGGGAGGCCTTCCCGACGCCTTTGATCCGGAAAGGGATAACTGGCATTCGCAATATGAAGAGCTTAGGGGCCTTCTTACCGATGCGGAATATGAATCGGCCAGGGGGAGCGTTTTAAATGCCCACTATACCCAGCCGGTCATCATCGATGCGATGTATCAGGCGTTATCTGACATGGGCTTTACGAAGGGAAACCTTCTGGAGCCTTCCATGGGGATCGGGAACTTTTTCGGGATGCTGCCGCAGAGCATGGCGGGGGCAAAACTCTACGGCGCTGAACTTGATGACATAAGCGGAAGGATCGCCAAAAAGCTTTATCCGGATGCGAGGATCGAGATCACGGGGTATGAGAAGACCCAGTATCCGAGTGACTTTTTCGATGCCGCGATCGGAAATGTGCCGTTTGGAAATTATGGGGTAAATGACAGGAAATATAATGGCCGAGGCTTTTTAATCCACGACTATTTCCTTGCCAAAACGGTGGATCTTCTTCGTCCCGGCGGCGTCATGGCCTTTATCACGACCAAAGGCACGATGGATAAGGAAAATGACCATGTGCGGCGTTACCTGTCAGGCCGGGCCACTTTACTTGGCGCGATCCGCCTGCCCAATAACGCCTTTTATGATAATGCGGGAACGAAGGTCACATCCGATATCCTGTTTTTCCAAAAGCGGGAAAACCTCTCCCTTGAAGAGCAGCCCTGGCTTTCGCTCTCCTCCATCCGCTCGGATGAAGGGGATGAGATCAAAATCAACGCCTACTTTGCCGATCACCCGGAGATGATCCTTGGGAAGATGGCTCTTGTTTCCGGTCCTTTTGGGCCAGA
>OCTX012278986.1_pt1 | contig 11234 bp, 9 predicted proteins | sample 1539691 | NCBI WGS metagenome assembly OCTX01 (sample SAMN02144231, study PRJEB22623) | gut metagenome | biome: sheep rumen | host: Ovis aries | place: New Zealand | reverse complement strand
CCGTCCGAAACTGTCGAATGCATATGCAGGTCGATCTTTATCATTCCTTCATCCCCGTATCTCAAAAGTTACTTCTATATTATACAACGAAACAAATAGCATTTTTTCTTCGTGTAAGAATCAGTTAAGAATTGCACAAGATTTGTGTAAAGCATTTCATGAAGAGAAGTTCTACACTAGAATCATAAGATTGAAAAAGGCCTCGGCGGACGCACCGGGGAAATCTGAAAAACACATCATCCATAAAAGGAGATACGAAAATGCAGACAACCATTCAGACGAAAAACAATGCAGCTATGCAGGATGTAAGATCACTCAGCACTAAGGAAGTGATCCTGGAGGCCAGGGATCTTTGCAAGACCTTCAGTAACGATTCGATCCAGCAGCACGTGCTGAAGAACTTAAATATCCAGATCAGAAAGGGAGACTTCACGGTCATCATGGGCGACTCCGGCGCCGGTAAATCCACACTCATGTATGCCCTCTCCGGCATGGACCGTCCGAGCCTCGGCTCGATCTCATACGGCGGTGAAGAGATCTCCAGATATAATAACGACAAGCTCGCTCTTTTTAGAAGAAATCACTGCGGATTCGTTTTCCAGCAGAACTACCTTAACGACACGATGAGCGTTCTTGATAACATCATGGTCAGCGGTCTTCTGAAGCATAAGAATAGAAAAGAACTCGCCGAGAAAGCCAAGAAACTTCTTTCCCAGGTCGGTCTTGATGAGAAGAGTTACGGCAAATTTCCGAACCAGCTAAGTGGCGGCGAGCAGCAGAGAGTCGCTCTCGTCAGATCCGTCATCAATGAGCCGGAAGTGCTCTTTGCAGATGAACCGACAGGTGCTCTCAATTCCCAGAACACAAATGCCGTTCTGGATGTCCTTTCCGGGATGAATCATAAAGGACAGAGCATCGTCATGGTCACTCACACCATCGCAGCCGCCGAGCGCGGAAACCGCATTCTTTATCTTCGCGACGGTGTGATCTGTGACGAGATCGAGCTGACACCATATAGCGGTCCGGACAAAGAACGTCACGCAGCACTTCGGACATTTCTCTCGAACATGGGGTGGTAAGATATGTATTCACATTATTTCATTGCAAAACATAATCTCAAGAAGCATAAAGGCGAGGTCGCGATCCTTTTTGTCCTGATCTATCTGGCTGCACTCCTTCTCTTTTCCAGCCTTTCCCTGATGCTCTCCGGAAACGGAGCTATCAAAGAAGCCGATGAGAAATATCATGTATCTGATCTTATGATCTTTAGCACGCCTGAGATCGATAAGGATCTTGAGGGGACGATCAAAAAGATCGAAAGCCTTCCGGAGACTCAGCTGGTTGATTCGATCCCGATCGTTAATTATGTAGGCGATTTTTACTACGGAAACAAGACGCAGGAAGATGCTGTATCCTATCAGTTCTTCCTTGCAGATAGCAGTCACCCGACTTATCTGAATGCTTTTCCGAAAGAGTATCAGGATCTGAAAGAGGACGAGATCGTCCTTCCCTATTTTCTCAAAAGCACCATCAAGACCGGTGAGACCCTCCATATCTTCACAGGCAGTACAGATCATGTTTTCAAAGTCAAGGGATACCTTGAGCATCTCTATTTCGCTACTCCCATGAATATCTCCGGATACTATTGTCTCATCAGCCATGATGTTTTCGGAAAGATCGCTTCTACTATAAATCCGGAGCTCGTCGGAACATTCATCAACTGCAAAGTAAAAGAAGGTACGGATATCGATGCCTACGACAAGGAAGTGCAGCATCTTTTTGACGGAATGACTACTCCTGTTACTATTGCCCGTCCGCTGATGGAAATGTGCACACTTTCCACCGCCAATATCGCATCAGCGATCGTACTTCTTTTCACCTTTGTTCTGGTCGGACTGGCCGTGATCATCATGTACTTCTCGATCAAAAACTTCATCGAACTTAATATCCAGAATATCGGTCTTCTCCAGGCAAACGGATATACGGCAAAAGAACTCAGAAGAGCCTGCATTCTGGAAGAAATGCTGATCTGTGTGATTGCGACGTTCCTGGCTTTGGTAACGGGATTTCTGATCACCACACCGCTTAACTCTATCGAAGGTATGCTGATGGGTCTTTCCGGATTCTCCGGTGTATGTATCCCGGCTCTTCTTGCGACACTGATCGGTATTCCGTTTCTGGTATTTCTCGGAACTCTCATCGCGTCCAGAAGCTATAAGAAACTGACTGTCCTCGAGTCTTTGCGCTCCGGCATCTCCAATCACAACTTCAAGAAGAACCGCTTTGCGCTGGATCGAAGTTCCCTTCCGATGAATCTCGCGCTTTCCGGAAAACAGATCTTCGGCAGGCCGAAGAAGAGCATCTTTATTGCCCTGATCATCGCACTTCTGACGTTTGCCAGCCTGCAGGGATTTACGATCTATCAGAACTTCGCACTGAATCAGGAGCATCTTCTGAAGCTGGTCGGATTTGAGGCGGCAGACGTCCAGTGTGACTGTTCGAACCATCCGGAAGTGATTTCCGAGCTTCAGAATGATCCGCGTGTCGAGAGAACGCTTCTTCAGAGCGGATATATGAATGTGGAAGTTAAGTCTGCCACCAAGAATGTGTCTCTGGGCGTTGATGTCTATGATGACCTGGAAGCACTTAAGTATGAATATCTTCTTGACGGTCACCTGCCACAGAATGAAAATGAGATCGTACTGACCACTGTCAACCAAGATAAGCTCGACGTCAAAATCGGCGATATCGTCACCGTAATGACTGTAAAGACGGGCGAACCTGTATCTTATACAGTCTGCGGCATCGACCAGAAGATCAATAACATGGGAAATAAAGCCCTGATGACAGCAGAAGGTGCAAAAAGATTCAACCCTGAGCACAAGTTTGTCACCTGTATGGTCTATCTTAGCGATGGGGTCAACATAAAAGAATTCCAGAAGGAGTGGAACAGCAAATATCCTATGGATTCATTCCTTTTAGTTGACGATCTCATCGGCTCCACGATCGATACTCTGGTTATGGCAATGAGTGCTATCTGCTTTATCTTCATCGCCCTGACATGCTTCGTCGTCATCTTAACCGAGATCCTCCTGACCAGGTCCCAGATCATCAGAGAAAGATCCGAGCTTGGTGTCAGCAAAGCCATCGGCTACACCTCCGGCGAACTGATCCGGAGAATGATCATGAGCACACTTCCGATCGTGGTCATCGGTGTACTTGCCGGATTCGTCCTTCAGATCCTTCTGAATGACACGATGATGTCCATCGGCCTTTCCTCTTTCGGCATCGCGAAGTCAAATCTCACGATGAATCCTCTATGGTTCCTCGTAACTGCAGCAATCATCCTGACCTGTGCCGTAGTCACAAGCTTCCTGAATTCCCGTTCTATCAGCAAGCTCGAACCGGTAAAGATCCTAAAGGAAGAGTAATTATCTGAAACACTAAAGACCAGAAGGAGCCGGATCAAAAAAGAACCGGTTCCTTCTTTTTATTCGGTAATTCTCTGAAAATTTGGAAACAACTGTCACGAATATGTGTCAAAAAAATAGAATACTATCGGATTTAATTGACACGCAGATTAGACAAGGTTATCATTCTTTTCGGTACATGGCACACACGAAAATGTACCGAAATGACTAGAGTAATAAGGAGATAATCAGTATGAAAACAACAATGAAAAAGGTTGCTGCTATCGTTATGGTAAGTGCTATGGCTCTTGCTATGGCAGCATGTAAGAAGGGCGCGAAGAAAGTTTCCGTTGACGACTTCAAGAAGGCTTGTGAAGAAGTTGGCCTGACTGTTGAAGATCTTGGCGGTGGAGACGGCGCAAAAGAGCAGTATGAAGCTAAAAACGCAGATGGCTCCCTTGAAGTAACTTATGTCGTCGCTGAGAAGTCGGATGATGCCAAGAAGGCTTTTGAACTTTCTTCCAAGGGCACAGATTCTCTTGAGAAACTGGGTGCCGATGTTAAGAAGAGCAGTGGCAAGCTCGTGGTAACCATGGAAGACAAGATATATGCTGCTGCTGTGTATTCTGGAGATATGTTCCTTTCCATTTCTGCTTCCGCTGATGCAGAAGCTGTAAAAACAGCAAAAGAACTCGCAAGCAAGCTTGGTATCTGATCAGCTTCCAGCTAAGATCAAATTATCAACCAAATGATCAAAGAAAGATGGCCTTCAACGTGAGACCATCTTTTTCTTTGCATTCCATGGCAAAAAGAAAACCCTCAAGGTTTTCATTCACCTTGAGGGGGTATTCTTTAGTCCTTATGGACTTTTACAAACTCAAAAGATTAGAGAGAAACTCTTCTTATTTCTTCACTCAAGCAGTGGGAGGATTCAACAGACCCCATTGCCTGAGTTGTATGTTCGTCCTGCATCGGTCTGTCCTCCTTTGTTCTTTCTATGGCTTTATTCTAAAGAAGAAAAGTGTATGCACTATGACTCATTTGTTAACAAACTAAAAAGAAGTGTTTTTAATTGTGGCAGATTGGTTCTTCTTTTAACAATTTATACGTTTATCCCTGTTCACCTGTCTGCGTCGCATCTTCGTTCAGCTGGCTTCTATAGTATGCTTCCAGCGCCGGCCGTGCAGCGATATAGTACTTCTCCAGTGATGGATCGAACTGGGTTCCCATCCCGTCCAGAATGATCGCATCCGCTTTTTCAAAAGGCATCTTCTCTTTATATACACGTTTACTTACAAGCGCGTCATATACATCCGCTACCGCCATGATCCTCGCCTCCAGCGGGATATCATGCTCGGAGATCTTTTCAGGGTATCCTTTGCCATCCCATCTCTCATGATGGTAATGCGCCACGTTGACCGCGATACGGCGGAACTCTTCATCATCCGTGTCCTTCAATATCTCATGAACGACTCGTGCGCCCTCTGCCGAGTGGGATTTCATGATCTCATATTCTTCCGGCTCGTATCTGCCGGGCTTCAGCAAAACCGCATCCGGTACAGCGATCTTTCCGATATCATGCATTGGCGCCGCTTTGATCATGCACTGGCAGAATTTCTTCGACAGGGTCAGTTCCGGATCCTTTTGCATCTGTTCGATCAGAAGCTTGACACCTTCACTTGTCCTCTTGATATGACCGCCCGTGAACGGGTCACGGCTTTCAACCATCGTCGCCATGCTGATCAGAAGATGGTCATTCATCTGCATGATCCGGGCAGTCTTCTGGTCCACTTCGAAGCGTAGAACAGTGTTAAATTTCTCCTGAAACTCGATATTTTTCACATCTGCGGTATCATCTGTGATAAACAGCTGATACCCTCTTTTCCGTCTGCCGTCATAGAGGTGATTCACATCAACATGAACGATCCTCTTGTCGTTTTCCAGATGATAATGGATATGATTCTCATCATCGATCTTCCCCTCGTTAAAGTCTCTGATCCACGATAGGATCGTCGCCTGACATTTCGGATTTTCTTTGACCGGCTTATCCACATGAAGTTCTTTTAGGAACGGGAACCACATCTTCGCCGTCTCATTTGATCCTATATACTTCAGACGGTAATCGAGAGAAATAAACGCAGTATCCCCCTTCTGCACCAGAGACTCCAGCGCGGACTCATTGATATCGTAGAGTTCGAGACGATGCACGATGAGAAGGTAGGCAAACTGGGCAAAGACATAAGATGCGGCTGCCAGCTCGATCCTACTTGAAATGATCCTTCCGGTAAAGAAGGTCAGCATCGATGTAACGACCGGAATAAACAGCATAAGAATGATCCTGTGGGATACATCGTTTTTCTTGATCAAACTGTATACCAATGCGATCAGGCACAGGAAAAAGCAGACAAAGATCCACAAATACAAAACACCATGCCACGGGCCATAGTTCTTTTCTGTCAGCATGGAGACACCGTTTTCCACTTCGAAAGAGACATTCTTGTAAAACATATCCGAATGACCGATCGTGAGTACCGGAAGATAAAAAAGCATCGTCAGTCCGACCAGGCATCCGCGTATCGGCTTCGGAAGATGGAAGTGGCAGAGTTCCACGATCGCAAGTAATACAAACAGGATATTGAATAGCACCGTCAGGTAAATGACCTGAGTTCCCAGGATCGCGGTCTGCTGATTCGCTGCCCGTGCTACAGCAAGATGCGAAAGGATATTCACAGGAACCAGAAAAAACACCAAAGTGATATTGGCATCGAAATGCTTGTTCCACATGAACACATAGATCAGCGAAAACAAAACAGAAATACCAAAAAGGATCTCATAATACAACAGCATGGACATCCCCCTCCATATGACCATTATATCATGCAATAAGCATAAAGATCGGAATCTCTCTATAAATCAGATAGATGATAAGCGATCACTCGATAAAGTCAAACTCCAGATCAAAGATGCGCACCGGATCGCCTTCTTTACAGCCTGCTTTTTCCAGTGCATCGATAACGCCGTTTTTGCGGAGAGCTCTCTGGAAGTATGCAAGCGATTCCGGATCATCAAAGTTGGTGGACTCGAGTACCACGCGGATCCAGTCGCCAAGCACACAGTACACGCCGTCTTCGATCTCGATAGTGAACTTCTCTTCCGGCTTGAACTCATAGAGAGTTTCTTCCTTGGCTGCTTCAGTGAGGATCGTCGGCGGGAGCTTCTGGATCTCCGATGCGACATAATCTACCAGTTCTTTTGTACCTTCAGAGATAGCGGCGCTCATCATGAATACCTTATATCCCCGATCTTCCATTTCCTTCTGGAATGCTTTCGCCACTTCTTCGTCCGCCTGGTCGATCTTGTTTCCTACGACGACCTGCGGGCGTGTCTCAAGAAGAGGATTGAACTGACGGAGTTCTTCGTTGATCTGATCGAAGTCGGAGATCGGCTCTCTTCCATCCTGCGCGGAAACATCCACGACATGGATCAGAAGACGTGTCCTCTCGATATGTCTTAAGAAGTCGTGACCGAGGCCGTTTCCTTCCGAAGCACCTTCGATGAGACCCGGAATATCGGCCACAACGAAACTGGTATCGCCTACGGAAACGACACCGAGCATTGGTTCAAGTGTCGTAAACGGATAGTCTGCGATCTTCGGTTTTGCAGAAGTAATAACGGACAGAAGCGTGGATTTTCCTGCATTCGGAAATCCGACCAGTCCCACGTCCGCGATAAGTTTCAGTTCGATCGAAACATCTCTTTCCTCACCCGGGATACCGGCACGAGCGAACTTCGGAGCCTGACGGATCGCGTTACTGAAATGAATATTTCCCTGACCGCCGCGGCCGCCCTTGCAGACGACTTCTTCCTGTCCGGGAGTTGTAAAATCGGCAATAACTTTTCCGGTCTCCAGATCCTTCATGACCGTTCCGACAGGAACTGCGATACGGAGGTTCTCTCCGCCTTTCCCATACATCTTGCGGTTCATGCCGTTGCTTCCGTTTTCTGCGACAAACTTGTGTTTGAAACGGAAGTTCTGAAGAGTCGTTAATTCTTCGGAGGCATAAAAAATGATATCACCGCCCTTACCGCCGTCTCCGCCATCAGGTCCGCCGTTGGTGATGTACTTTTCCGTATGAAAAGAAACCATTCCGTTTCCGCCGTCTCCGGCCTTAAGATGGATCTTCGCATGATCGATAAACATGGATCGCGCCTCCTTTTTCTCGGATTTTTCCAGATTTTGTCGTTCAACGAGAAAAAATCGGGAAAAATCGCACTTTCGCTGATAAATCAGGTGTTTTTCTCGAATTTTTCTCAAAAATAGTCCTTTTCAGGAAAAATGCGAGAAAAGTATAAGCAAAAATAAAGGTCTGACCGAATATTCTTCAGGTCAGACCCTTTGATCAATTCTTTTCCATTTCCAAGGGAAAGTCCCTGAATATCAGGTGAGAGATTACTGCTCTACCGGATATACGCTGACCTTCTTCTTGTCACGGCCCATACGCTCATACTTAACATGGCCGTCGATACGAGCATAAAGTGTATCGTCGGAACCGATGCCTACGTTTGTACCCGGGTGGATCTTTGTGCCGCGCTGTCTTACGAGGATGTTACCGGCAGTTACAAGCTGTCCGTCACCCTTCTTAGCACCAAGGCGCTTAGACTCAGAGTCACGACCGTTCTTGGTCGAACCCATACCCTTTTTATGAGCGAAGAGTTGCAAATTCATCTTTAACATGGTCAAGCCCTCCATTTTCTCATTTAGTCTTCGTTGTCACCTGAAGATAATCCGATCCGTATTCTTCTCTGACACTCTCTTCCACATCGAGGATACCTCTGATGATGGTCTTAAGGATCACATTGGCGGTCTCCCGCTCCTTGTCCGTGATGCCTTCCGGTGTCCATACCTCACAGAAATTACTTTCGTTTCCTGTGACCATATAGAAATCCTTCCACGAAAGCTGCTCTTCCAGTGCATTTACAGCGGTGGTAAAGAGTGTCGAGATCGAAGCGCAGATGATATCTTTTCCTTCTTCCTCGTATCCCGCATGTCCCTCACTTGAGAAACCCAGGATATTACCTTTCGTATCTTTCCATATGACGATCCGTATCATGATACAGGTACAACCTTCAAAGTTTATCCGAATCAGCCCTTGATGCCGGTGATGCGGACGCGTGTGTACGGCTGTCTGTGGCCATTTGTTCTTCTATAGCCCTTCTTAGCCTTCATCTTGAATACGACGATCTTCTTGTTCTTGCCCTGCTTAACGATCTCGCCCTCAACGGAAGCCTTCAGATCAGCTCCAGCCTTGATACCGTTATCGTCTGCAACAGCGATGACCTGATCAAATGTGATCTTCTCACCAGCTTCGCCAGCGAGCTTCTCTACGAAGATCTCGTCGCCCTCGGCAACCTTGTACTGCTTGCCGCCTGTCAGAATAACTGCATACTGCATAAAAACGTTTCCCTCCTGTTCATCCAGTCTCGCTGTATCACTCAAGGCACTGGCGCTTTTTCTTCTGCAAAAGCACTGAAAAAGGCACAGATTTAGAAGCCCGGCACATGCGGTCACCGCACTAGAATAGCACGCGATCTGCGTATCGTCAAGAGAAAAATCGGCGTTTCGGCGCCTTTCAGCGTAAAAAATAAGATGCCGGGTTTCGCTTTTGAAAACTATTTGATCTTTTTTACTGAGGCACCGAAATCGATGACGGCTTTGAGACGGATATTTCTGGGGTCTCCGGTGTATTCTTCCTTCATGCGCTCGAGAAGGAGACGGACAGCGGTCTGGCCGATCTTCCGGATCGGCTGGATACCGATCGTAAGCGTCGGGTTATAGACATGCGCGATCGTCTGGTTCTCAAATCCGACAAAGGAAACATCGTCCGGTATCTGGAGGTGCTTCTCGTTGATATACATGACCGCACCGCAAGTCAGGTCGTTTCCGCTGGCAAAAACAGCCGTCGGGCGGTCCTTCTTCTGCATAAAGTGCATCATGGCCATAAAGCCGCTCTCCTCAGAGACATTTTCCAGATACAGAAGATCCGGATCGATCGGGATCTTGGACTCTTCCAGTGCTTTTTTATACCCTGCGACACGGTCATCCGTGGTATTATATCCCTCTGCGCCACCGATAAAACCTATGCGCTTGTGTCCGTTCTCGATCAGGTGTCTGGTGATACGGTACGCGATATCCACATTATCGATCGTGACGGAGTCGCAGGATACCGTCGGGTATTCCATATCGACGAAAACGATCGGGACATCCGCCTTTGCTGCGCGGTCGATGTCCTCCTGGCGGACATTCATCGGCTGCATGATGATGCCGTCGATCTGTTTGTTGATAAGGAAATTGATCTTGTCGGACGCACCGGACGGATCTCCCTGGTTGTAGTCACAGATGATCGTACTGTAGCCGGCGGCATAAAGTTCCTGATCTATATAAGAAAGAATAGATATTCCGTAATAATCCGCAAGACTCGGGATAAGGACACCGACAGACATGGTCTTTCGGGTCTTCATACCGCGCGCGACTGTATTGACCTGATAATTCAGCGTCTCGATCGCCTGCTCGATCTGCGCTCTGTTCTCTTCGAGAACGTTTCCGCCGTTGATGAACTTAGAAACAGTCGAGATCGAGACTCCCGCCATTTTAGCAACGTCTTTAATCGTAGATGACATAGGCCCTATCCTCCCCGGTCAGAACATCATCCAATAAAGGCACGAATACAATACTACAGACAGCACTTCCCCGAATGCACCTCTCTTGATCACCCTCCGGAGATAAGAAGCTCCGGCAAGAGATGCTGTCAGGACAAAGATCCGGTAAGCACATAATCCTCTATTTATTATAAGCGAGAAAATGAAAACTATCACCATCGGAACGAAACGTATCGCGGAAAATTTTATCGAATCGACCACGCTCTGTCTGGTTCCCTGGATCCTGCCGAAAAAGTTATCGCACAACTGCAGCATGATCACGGACACTCCCGTCATCACCGAGAGCAGAAGCGCCACCAGGAGCATCAGGTCCGGCTTTAGGAATCCCGCACCTTTCCAGAAAAGTGTCAGCATAAAAATCACACTGCCAAGAAGGATCGTGAATGCGATGTGGATCCCCCACATGGAGCGGTTCGATCTCACCTTTCTGTTCCGGATCCTGCGGATAAAAGGCAGAAGAAAAAACGCGGAACTTAAAAGAGAGATACAGATCCACAAGAGCAGCACGGTCTGGAACGACTGTTGCTTCTTCGAGATAAAGTACATCGCCGGAAGCGACATCACACATCCGAGGAAGATCTCTAATGCGAGAAGATGGTTCAGGGAACTTCTGTACTTATCCGCGATGGAACGCCCGCGGATCCTGCCGTCGCGTCCTCTCTCCTGTTCCTTCGGAGCGGATGGTATTTCTGTCTTCTCCTCGTCTTCCTCGGCACTGTTCTTCTTCACCGGCGCGAATCTGCGGTTGGCAGGAAGCGTCGCCGCATAGAGGAAAAATGCGATAATAGCCAGTACGGTCGAGGACGTTTTCATGATCCAGGTCAGAAGCGAGGCGCGGGAAACGCCTTCTTCCTCCAGGACATGATTCTTAACGTAGTTTCCCAGATATGTCTGCATCACGGGATTATTCATCGTCATCAGTGACGCGATCTGCGGATCGCTCCAGTCACCGCGGCGCGCATAGTAACGTCTGGCATCAGATGACAGGAAGAGCTCCGGCGCCTGGCTTCCCGCGCGTTTGCCGGGAGTGAACTTCGTATCTTCTCCCGAGAGGCGCTCATAGAGGGTATCTGCCGTCTTATTCTGTTCTGAGAAAAGAGCGACTCT
>OCTX012175611.1_pt1 | contig 11237 bp, 10 predicted proteins | sample 1539691 | NCBI WGS metagenome assembly OCTX01 (sample SAMN02144231, study PRJEB22623) | gut metagenome | biome: sheep rumen | host: Ovis aries | place: New Zealand | reverse complement strand
TCGTACGTCTCGTCGAAGTTGCCCGTGTACCACGGGTCTGCGACATCGCGATTCGACCCGGCGAACGAAAGGAGCTTTTTCAGCTTGCCGCGGTCCTCTGGGCGGACAAGATACTCAAGGTCCGACATGTTGTAGCGATCCATGCCGATAATCAAGTCGTATTCTGACGCCTTTTCGGCAGTAAGGAGCCACGCCTCGCGCCGCGGATGCGGTATGCCCATCTCGTCAAGCTTGTTCCTCGTGCCGCGGTGCGTGTCGCAGCCGATCGCGTCTTCGTGCATCGCGGCAGACTCCACGACGACGTCGGATCTTCCCGCCTTGGCGAGCAGGTCCTTCATCACGAATTCCGCCATTGGACTGCGGCAGATGTTGCCGTGGCAAACGAACAAAATCTTCATCGCCGCAGATTATACCAAATCGTGGCCGACTTTGCGTCGCCATCGGCCGGAGCCGCCTCGGCTGGAAAGTGCAATATCTAATGGAACACTTTTCCATGATTTGTTCACTTTTGTGTTCCCTTCTACTTTTTCAGGAATGTGCAGGACGCAAAGCTGACGATGTACTACAGGATTTCTTCATCCCATATTACACTCTCATATCGAAATCTTATGCGTGATTTTCAGGTCTGCTGAGTTTCGCGCCAGCCGAAGGCATGGCCACAAACAACGTATAAAGACAATCGGCTTATATTTCAGACAATATCTTTCCCACACTTTTCATAAACAAATCATTCCACATATTCAAAAGTAGCGCTACTGATCTTCAGCATCTCGCTTTCAGGAAGCTCAAGCCAGAGATACTTTTGAAAGATCTCGGCGCATCCGCGTATATATGGCGAAACAAACCACACGCTTGATCCATTACCGCTATCACGAACAAAACCTGTATTCATCAGAGCGCACGAACCGGACTTGAAGACAGCGCCCCTTCCGACTTCCTCATTCTGCGCATTTTTTAGAACGATGTCATATGTTGACGAATCGGCACACATCTTTGATTGCCAATCGGCAATCACTTTTGCCGCTGCAGCATCAAGTGAATAAACATGCGCACGAAGTCCCAACGGCGTTATCCCTGTCACCAGAACAACCTCAAGTCCGTTTTGACTTCGAGCCCCAGGACATTGAGCCCCTTCCATAACCGTGAAGTGCAGCATCTGGCTACCGTCAGGGAAAAACGAATCAACCACCCTCCATCCGCACAAGACGTCAAGGCCATAAACAAAGTCATGTCGGGACCAAACATAGGCATGTCGTTTCACATAAACACCATTCGCACGATTTCCATCATCACGATTTCCTTTATCATGGGCATAGTTGCTCACATCATACAACTCAATCAACTCGGGTTCCCTCACTGAAATCTGCCCGAGGATCAACTTCAACTTCGGCAAGAATTCATTCCAGTATCGCCGCTTGTTGATTCTGGCCTCAACACAGTAACGAAGACGTATCCGGCCACTCCCTACGCCTACTTCCTCTACCTCGGGAGTGGAAGATACGAGCGAGACCATCACAAGCTGTTGAAGTACGTTTATTTCGCCAATAGCATTCTCCAACAGCGCAGCACCATCGACACTACGAATGCGATTTGAGGTCCGTTGCGCATGGATGTTATTCAAGGCACTTCCAATGTCACACGACCCTTGTTTCTGCGCACCCCTTATTCCGACAATTGGAGCGCGTTTTCGCACCACGGCCACAATACAAATAGACACATCACCATCCTTGTCTTTGGATTCCTCCACGATCTCATACTTCTCAACATAAGCATTGGAACCTGTAAGGACCTTGTTCTCTACAAGTTCTTCGTCCTGCATAGCAATTTTTGTTTCCACGTAGGCTCCGACAGCCTTTTCAATTGCGTTACGATACGCATGCTTGAGGGCCTCATCTCTCGTAGAACCATAGCCTACGGCTTCCACGACGGCAAAGTCTCGAGGCGCGACCTTTTTCGCGGCACCCCCAGTCGGCCTATTATTCATGCTCGTCGGCGCACATCCGAATAATACACATAAGACGACAAATAATAGAATTGTTTTCATCATCTTTTCCTCGCTGATTCCCTATCTTTTGTCACTAACAGTTGCGAGCGACAGTCGCAACAATCATGGCAATGACTATACACACTGCTTTTCTAACTGACGGCGTCGTCAGCAAACAACCTAATGCAGAATCAAGCTCATGAAACATGACGCCAGGAGCAACGAAATGGCAATAGCTGTTCCCGAACCTGCCGCCTCCCACGCCGCGCCACCCCTGGCTCATTGCCCACGTCAAGAACGCAAACAAAAACATCAGGCCAAATCCGCCGAGAATCTGGCGAAAGGCATTTGCAATGGCGACCATGGACGTCAATCCGATCATTTGATCGCCACTCCATAAACTGAAATGTACATCTTACATCCGGTGATCGGATGCCGCTTCGTCACCGAATACACCTCATGTGCCATGATTGTCATCTTGCACTTTGCCAGCACCTCGGTCGTGAATTTCGACCACGACACATCCGAGCTTCCACCAGCCGTTTCAAGTTCACGCAGATAGCGCGTTGCGGTGTCTTTTGCTATACTATCGGAATGAAGAGAAAACGCCAAGTTGCCCTTTGCATTCAATTGTGCCCTTAGCACTGCAGAATCACGCTCAACACCCTTGGCACCTTCAATATTAGCTGCTCCAATCCCGACATACCGTTTGTGTCCTTGTGAATCCGTAAACTGACGACAACCAACCATAGCAGAAAGGTCATTCTTCGCACACCAACCCTCCCACTCCTCATCATCATTGTCCAATCGTAGAACTTCGAGCTTCTCCGAGTCGGCCATCGCATTGTTGGCAACATCTGCGGCTTTCTCACTCCATCCAACAGCAACTGTCACCTGAAAGAGGTTCTCCGACTCATCCCACGATTCTGCCGAGCAAAGAACCTTGCACCCCCGAAGATCCATCGTAGAAAAGAGTTTCATAATTGACACTGTCAACTTTGCGTTCTTATCGTTTATTGTCGTACTTGCAGAACAATCCATGCCAGACGCCGAGAGCGAAAGATTAAACATCACTTCTTTCTTGGCGTTAAGCACGGCTATCTTCGACAATTCGCTTCTAACCTTGTCGAAACCAGGATTCGTCGCCGGCGATGAAACCTGTCGTTGGGCGACACCAACGGCGACAATCCGTTTCCCTTTCTTGTCATACCCGATCTTCAGCCCGCTGTCTTTCAGCATTTGCCTGACGGTCGCCTCCGAATCGGCAAGACATGCCCCGGCAGATGCAAGGGCAAGCAGGACGACCACTACTCTTTGCACAAGACTTCTCATGGCAATTCTCCTCATTTCGCAAGCAACGCCTCGGCGTGTATCACGCACCATTTGTCTTTAGCCACCGCCCTCGCATATGTTGCCAACCCCACCGCAAGGTTGCGCATCCCAAGGGCTTGATATGCTTCGGCAAGATTGACCAGTGCAAATTCGTAATCTCGATCCAGGCGTAGAGAAACCTTGAAACAAATCGCCGCCCCGACATAATCCTCCTTAGTGGCCAAGCACTTGCCGTAAAGATTCCAGAGTTTCGCATCTGCCGGATTCTCCCGCAAGGCATCAACAAGTTTTGCCTCCTTAACCTCAATCGTCGATGATGCAAAGTACATCTTTGACGCACCATCTCCCAACTTAGTCGTGGTCCTTGCCTTGTCGGCAATCAGTCCACCGCCAAGGAAGACCTCCTCAAATCGCGCCGCCCCTCGAACCCGCGACACAGTTTTACGCCGAATGTATTTGTGCGTCTCAACCACCGTTCGCGTCAAGGTTTCAACGACTTCCTCTTCATCTCCGGTTTCCGTTTCCACTTTCACAGTCGAATTGCAAGAACGACCAAGATTCTCAACTTCCCGATTCGTTTGCGGACGTTCTTCCTCCGCATTCTTCACAACCGCCTTCTTAAGTTCATTCGTTTGCGTTGTCGAAACAACGTTGGTCACCACCTCATCGCTTCCGGGAACATTGCTCCAAGCGACATCTTCGGACGGCCCCGAAATCCGAGACTGAGCCTCTCGCATCGACCTCGCAAGGTCAGCCGATTCCAAATACTTCTGGATCGATTCCTGCTCGGCCTTGAATTCCGCGTCATCAACCTTGGTGATGTCGGCAAGCGCATCCCACGCCGTGCACTTCGCCACAACCTTCTCCCGCCCATCCTTGGCAACGCCGCGCTTAACTGCGGCCACGAGAGCGTCGGCCCAATCCTCTTGGGCAAAGGGCTTGAAGAATGACGCCGGGATGTTCTTGACGACGTCATCCTTGGCGACCGACTGTCCGAGGACATAAAAACCCTCGTCCGTCTTATGCGGAAATTCCCGCATCTTGAGCTTCGGCGACCATTCGCGGAACTGCCACTCCGGCAAATACGCAAATGCTATGTTCTTCGCGAACCTGACACCCTCAGGTGCATCGTCGCCCTTATTCCGCTCTGGTGCCGAATAGTCAATCGCCCACCTCTTCAGTAGATCATAAGCAGCCAATACGACTTCGGTCTTTTTCTTCTTTAGATTGTCCTTGCGCCGGTCGAACGGCACCTTGACCTGTATGTACAAAAGGCCGTTGTCTTCATACACACCAGAGTCTTGCGGCTGCACCATGTTCTGATAATGGAGGAAGACCATGTCCTCCTCGACATCATCAGCAATCCCAAGAACGGGGAGGACTGCCGCCGCCAAGCCAACGATCAACGACCAAATAGACATTTTGATTTCCACGACAGCAGTCCTCCCTTGCTAATTAGAAGTCGGTATCGACGTTGGAATCACCCGTGAAGGTTCCGCCATTGCTCTGTCCGGGCTTCTTCTGCTGAGTGGATCCCGCCCCGCCAACCGAAACCGGCTTCTTCATGGCGCGACGAACCGGCTCCGCCTTCTCGATCTCTTTCTCGACGGCCTTCTTCCCGTCATTGACACCACGATTAAACTCGGCCTTCGACTTACGGACATTCTCAAGTGCGGCCTCCTGACCGGCATGAACACCTCGCGCATACTGGGTAGCTTTGACGGCAAGTCCAGCATTAGCATAAGCCTTCTTCATGAGCTCAATCGCCTCCTTATTCAGCGCCGGGTCAATGTAGTAGACCGAGATGTAGGTCTTGCGTCCGGTGATCGGATGTTCACACTCAACGCTCGTCAGACGGCTACATCCCTTGAGGTTGACGTCGTGCCTTGAGGTGGTCACATCCGCCAGGCGCTCCTTGCTGTCCGCAAGATCATCGGTGTACTCCTTGAGATTCCGGGACGCTTCCCGATAAGTGTCAACATCGGAAATAAGCGCACGGGCAACCGCCTGAATCGCGTCAGTGTCAGCAAGCGCCTTCTTCGCCTTCCGGTTCATCACCGATCCGGAAATGTCCTCCGCGCCTATGCCGATATAGATCGAATGCCCCTCGTTGTCAGTAATACGGCGAGAGCCGATCATGCACGGCAGATACTGCTGTTCGACCCATTCATCAACCGAGAACTGGCCCTTATTCGCGGACGGAGCGATATCCCCCTGAATGAACTTGAGCGCGTTCGCCTCGAGCTTCGGGCTCCAGACAACAGCCATCGCGACCTCGTAGACGCCCTCGTTCTTATCCCACGACTCGGCCTGAAGAAGAACGCATGCGCCAAGAAGCGGCATCTTCGAGGTCATGACAACATCGTTCTTGATCTCGTTGCTCGGATACTTCGGGATCGAGTTTGCATCCTTCTCGAGCGCCTTATACTCCTCCTGGAGCGCCGCGACATAATCCTTGACCTGTTCGTAGGCGGCCTTCTTATCCGCCTCGATCTGCTCCTTGCTATAGGTGCTATCGAGTTTCTTCGCGATGCCGTCAAGAATTGCGTCAAAACGATCAGAAAGCGTCACGCCAGCAAGAGCGTCGGCCTCTTTCGCGTCGAGGACCGCCAGCGCCTTGGCGAGCCGTTCCTTCTTCGCCTCGAACGCCGCCCTCTTCTCGGCGTAGACCTTCATCACGTCATCCGCACCAGCAGCATACTGACAAGCCACACGGTCAACGCCTTTGACGTCATTGTTAATCGATCGGATGATCTCGGCCTTTGCCCCAAGGTAAGCCTCAAGCGCCTTGGTGGCGCGAATGTTCATGAACGTCTTATCGGCGGCCGGATCGGGAATCTTCTTCGCCGCCTCACCGATGACGATGATGGCCTTTTTCTTCCGATCATACCCCTCTTTGAGCTTGAGCTGCTTCTTCAGCATCGTGCGGACGGCTTCACCGGCCGGGATGAACTTCTCGGATTCAGCCTGCGCCTCTTCCGCAGCCTTGACTTCCGATTGCTTCGCCTCCGCCTCCTGAACGATCTGAGGCCCCTTGTCGGGATCGATCTGTTCGGTCACCGTCTGGGACTCTTCAGTGGCCGCCCCCATTTCCTGTGCAATAAGGGCACTCGCGCCGATGGCGACGGAAGCCGCCAAGGCAAGTTTGATCATTGAGCACTTCATGTTTTGCTTCTCCTTGTTAGGGTTGACTTGTTGTTTCTTCACTCCATATTACACTATGGAATAAAAATTTACGCGGGAAACCACTGGATCTGTTCGACCACAATGCTCCGCACATTGGGCTGGACTTCGCGCCCAACGGCTGTTTCCACCGCATCGCGATAGGCATCCTTAGGTGCTTCATTCAGCCTTGTCTGCCCCGACGCCCTTTGCCTTGACTTTGACAACCTCGTCTATCGACGATGCCGACTGGGTGCCACCGCCAATTGGATACAGAAAGACCGTCCCAGACCAAACAGATGCCGCGACTACCGTCAATGCAAATGCTGCCGCAAATTTGATGTTCATTGTTCCTCCTTCACTTGTCGAACGGAAGCTTCACACCCCCTTGCACCGGCGGCGGCTGTTGCTGAATAACAGTGACATTGACCGAGGCATTGGCCGAAGCCATCGGTGCCGTCGCCGTTTGAGCCGGTGCTGGTTGCGCCGCCTGTGGCGGAGGATCACGATACAGATTGTTGGCAAACGCCACACCAACCCGTCTCGCCACCGTTTCCAAAAGCGAAGCGTAAGCCGCACCGGGACGTCCATAGCATTGCGCCAGTGTGCTGGGATCAAACTCAAGATCGACATTCTCTGTCCACGCAATCTGCGCCGTTGACACGACGACCACCCGATATGTCATTCGCAATGTGGCAAATGAAAGCATGGAACGGCTTTGCCCCGTCAACTGACTTGTTGTAGTCACAGGCGCACCGACATGGATATTACGCAAGGTCCCGGTGACAAGGTAATCCGCGCCAAGCCTCTGGCCGATCTTTACCATTTCCTCGACCGGTGCGTTGTCCGCAATGATCTTCTCTTCCGAACGGATCGCCTCCTCGTCTTCACGGCTCAACACGCCAAAACGCCCAGACTGGACGATGGCCGTAGTAATTCGCGACGACAGTTCCTCAACAACAAGCGGGGCCGGTCGGTAACACTCCTTGCCCTCCCCTCCGATCTGGAATCCGGCGACCATCGGCTTGATCATCATGACCGCAACCTTCTCGCGGCTGTCTTTCATCGGAGCGGTGTATTTCGCCACATCAACTTCAAGACGCACCTCGATCAGCCCATCCTCGCGGCTGATCTCCTTTTGGACGCGATGGCCGAGAACGACGCCCTTCAGCACCTCGTGGAAATCGTCGGTCAGACATTCCTGATCAGCCGTGACCTGCCCTTCGCCAACGTCAACACTCTGCAAGGTTAGCCTTGTGTCGCCAGCAAATGCCGATCCATTGACTTGTCGAACTGCGTCCTTCAACGCGCTCTGCACGGCTTCGTCGTATGTCTTGGCAACACCTCGACTCGAAACCGTCACCTTGTCAGTGGCCATCACAGCCGAAGCCATGATGATCACCAGCAAAACACCTACAGACTTAAGACAAGCCATTGACACACCTCCCACCTTACCAAGTGACTGTCTTGGACGACATGCTCTTGACGATGGGCGTTTCCCCTTCCCAAAGGGCAAGGCCCGTCTTCAAGTCGGTCAACGTCAGCTGGAGATAGTATTCGACCCGCTGCGTAGAGGAATCATAGTACTTAGCCGTGCCAATGATTTTGCCCGAAAGCGAAAGATCGGGATTGACACTCTGATTCTGAACGCCCAGTTCCTGCTGCGCAATATTTGTCATTTCATCTTCCGAACCGCCAAGCTTGTATTTTGTCGTGACTACGACCTTGCCGCTCTGCAAAAGCGCGATGCGGATCTTCTTGACGAGCTGATCAGGGTCGATATCGCCCGTCGTCTTGTTGATGATGCGGCCAATTGCCAGCACATAACGGCCACCGCCCGGATGGTTCACAGCGCCAGACGCCAGCATGCTCTTGATCGCCTCGTCGGCAGCCCGATTGAAGTCTCGGTAGTCCAGCCCTGCCGTCGTGTGGCCTGTATCGTTTGACTGGTCGATTAGTTCAGGCACCGTCTCACACCCTAAAAGCATTGCAACTGCACACGCAGCGGACATGAGTTTAATTGAGTGGTTCGTCATGATTTCATTCCTTTCTTCCATTTACCGTGAATACCGTGGCCCGATTAGCCGCCGTCGGCAATTTCAAATACACAAATGAAGGTGCGTCTTTGGGCAACTGCACCTCTGCAATGGATGCACCCCCATATGTGTCCTTGACCGACAAAACGCCGCTTTGTGGTTTGGGCACAATGGCCGCCTGAAAGTTCTTCGGCAAGGTTGACCACATCCGCAGATCACTTCCCATCGTCGCCGAGCAAACCGCGCTCAAGACCGCACCGCTTGCGGCCAAAGTGAGGTCACGCGCAAACGGGGACATCTTACCCTCCTTCACCTGACGATCCAATTGCGCCCGCTCGACTTCCATCAAAGCAATCTGAATGCCAATGCGGACGATTGCCGCAAGATAGGCCTTTCGGGACTCCCACTTGAATTCTTCCGCAAACTCCTTGGCAACCACGCGCTCGAAGTCGCAGACCATTTCCGTCGCCCCGAGCGCATTGCCGCCATCCCAAAGCGACAGACGCTCATGCGCACCTCCGCGATGCACAAGTCTCGGCATGGAGATTCCGGCATGGATCGGATAGCGGTAGGGAATGATGATCTCCTTGCGGATTTCCTCCTTTTCTGGGGCCATGCCATTCTCAAAGAGGACAAGGACAAAGTCCCGATCTCCTGGCATGACATGACCGGATGCCTTACGCTCAAGAATTTCTATCGCCTTACGCGCCGCAGATGAAGACTGCATTCCGGCTGCACGTTTGAAATAAGTAAGGCCGTGTTCATAGTCGGAACTATCTTCTCCCCAAAGAAGCATGAATGCACCCGACATAAACACCGCTGCCGGATTCATATAGTCCGCATAGGGCGACCATTGGGCAAGTTCCTTTTCAAGTTCATCAATTCCCGGGCAGGATGCATCGGCTACGATCTTATTGCCTTCGGTCTTTTTGCTGCGGGCCTTCTCGGCCCTCGCCGCAGCCGCCTTTGCCTCGGCTATCTTCGCCTCGTTTCGCTTCGCTGCCCGTCCCTGTCGCTCTACGACGCGGTTGAATTCGACCCGCGCCCGATCAACTTTTCCGCCGGCAAGAAAAGAAAGCGCCTGATAGAAGTTCATCATCGTCTCGTCGTATGTACGGGCAAGATAATCGCCACCGGAAAAAGTTCCGCCCAGAAATTGCATATTCTGCAATCTAAGGCACGACTCAGCCGCTGTGAAATCTGCGACCGTCGCAGGGTGATTGCCAGAGGCAAAATCACCGCTACCAATATAAAGCCAGTCGAGAAGATGAGACGATTCGATCCTGGGTTCGACGGCTGTCCGTACACGGTCAGCCGCCCCTTTGTAATTGCCCGCGACAAAGAGGCCATCTGCTTCCTTGTAGACGTTCACGGTCGAACATCCACAAAGAGCCGCTCCAACCAGCATCACAAACCATACTGCATTTCTCGCTTCCACTCGTTTCCCTTCTTTGGCCCATCTCGGACACCATCAGAAAAGTCGAGGGCTGGCGGCTCACTGACGCCAGGAGGTCCGTAGTTTGTACATACAAAAACAGCACACTCCCGAAATTCTGTTTCACGAGAGGCACTGGAAAGAGACTATCAGAAACATGAATATGAGAGTGCGCCGCATGATTGCCACGCGAGCGCACAGTCGCATTTCGCCTCTGCAGTGAAAATTTCCGGTTTTCTCATGAAGCTACTATACGCTGTTGCGTACGCCCTGCAGTCCCGGCTGGGATCCTGCAGCCCCCGTCAGTCGCCTTGATGCACGGCTAACGAGGTTCTGGCCTTGCGCTTGCGCGCTCGACCCGGCAAGCTGGCCAGGTTGGCGACCAGCCCAAATCAAAGAGCAACGCGGTTGTCCGCGGCACCGCCGTAGCCACATCAAGCGGTACGCGTGCATTATACCACAAATAGTCTGACGAGTGTGGGAAAAATTATAGACAGCCGAGTGTGGCCTCAGACAAGCCCTGTCAAAAAGAGATATTTGCCGCCAAGACCACGACGACTGCGGCGAGCATCAAGGCCGAGACGAGCTTCAAGGTGGCCGTCGCCTTCACCGAGCCGACGAGCTTGGCGCGGAAAAAGTCGGCGGCCACAATCGCGGGGAGATAGACAAAAGGCACGAGGGCGCAGAAAAGCGTGCCGAGGAGAAGCGTCTGCACGGCCGGCGCAAGAGTCGAGTCCTGGCGCGTGAAGCTCGGCAGGAACGCGAGGAAGAAAAGGATAGTCAGCGGATTCGACATCGACATCGCAATCCCGCGAAGGAAAAGCCGGAAACCCTGTCCCGTCGCGGGACGGAGCGCGTCAGGCGACGCGGCGCGGAAGCTGCGAATCGCGTCCGCAAACGCGCCGTAGGCGAGATACGCAATATAGGCGGCTCCGGCGATCTGTATCGCGGACATTGTCGCAGGGTGGGCGGTGAAGAACGAGGCGACACCCGCAGTCAATAGGAGTATCCAGAGCCAGCAGCCGGCGACAAGCCCCAACATCAGCGTGGCGGCGCGGGCCTTGCCGTCCGAGAGCGCCGTCGCGATGGTGCAGGTCAAATCTGGCCCGGGCTTTACGATCAGCGCCAGCGATCCAATGATATAAGTTGTCAGCATACTGCTTTCTTTGCGCCAACGGAATAACCGGCCTGGACGGCAAGATGCCTGTCGTCGTCGAAGTCTGCGCCGGGCGTCGTGAGAAGCGGCCCCGCGATGCCGGCCGACATTCCGACATAGATGCACTTCGCC
>OCTX012266548.1_pt1 | contig 11238 bp, 10 predicted proteins | sample 1539691 | NCBI WGS metagenome assembly OCTX01 (sample SAMN02144231, study PRJEB22623) | gut metagenome | biome: sheep rumen | host: Ovis aries | place: New Zealand | reverse complement strand
GGTAATCCGGGCAGAATAGATGGTCGCTTGCACTCCTTCGGCGCGCTTCGACATAAGCGAAAGAACCATGTCGTTGGCGTATGGATCGATAATGATAAGTTCCTTTTTCGCGGAACGCACCAGTTGCACGGCGAATTCGTAGCCGCTCCATTGGGCGTGTGCGGGCAGTAGGCCCTCGCTCGGCGGCAAGTTCGTCTTTACGAAGAAATCCACCTGCTTTTCGAGGTTGATTATGCGAGAATCATGGTCTTCCAGCCTATTTTCATGTGAAATTAGTCGCTGATTGACGCTGAAACCCTTGAGCATGTGTTCCTTTAGCACTTGGTTTGCCCATTGACGGAAGCGTGTCCCCTGAATGGAGTTGACCCTGTAACCAACAGAAATGATCATGTCCAAATTGTAATAGGGCTGGATTCGCTTGATTGCTCTTTCGCCCTCCATACGAACCTGTGCAATTTTTGCACAGGTTGACTTTTCGTTCAGTTCCTGCGTTTGGAAAATATTCCGAATATGCCTATTTATGGACGTCCTGTCCGTAGCGAACAACTCCGCCATCTGCGCTTGCGTGAGCCAGACTGTCTCGTTTTCTACCCGTACTTCGATGTGGAATTCTCCGCCCTCCGGCTGGTACACGATAATCTCGTTCTTCTCGGCAACCGGCAGCGCCTCTTTTTTATTCATCTTTCGCTCCTCTCCGCCTACATGCTTGAAAAGGCGGGGTTTGGTTCTACTCACTTGTGCACTAATATAAATTCTCGGCGGCGTTCCGTCAATACTTTTTTCAAAATTTTTTTGAAATCCTTTGTGCTAAATGACAAACCTGCGGCGGAGGAGCGTTCTTGCCCTTTTTCTTACAGAAAAATTACCTATATTTACCCAATATGTACGCCCGCTTCCTCAAACGACCCCTGGACTTCTGCTGTGCGCTGGCCGCGATTCTCGCCCTGAGCCCGCTGCTGCTCGTGCTCACCGTCCTCGGCGCCGTCAAGATGCATGGCAACCCCTTCTTCACGCAGCCCCGCCCGGGCAAGGGCGAAAGGATATTCAGGCTCGTCAAGTTCCGCACCATGACCAACGAGCGCGACGCGCAGGGGAACCTGCTCCCCGACGACGTGCGGCTGAACGCCTACGGCAAGTTCCTCCGCTCCACCAGCCTCGACGAGTTGCCCGAACTCTTCAACATCCTCAAGGGCGACATGGCCGTAATCGGGCCCAGGCCCCAGCTCGTGCGCGACATGGTGTTCATGACCGCCGAACAGCGCAGGCGGCACACCGTGCGGCAGGGACTCAGCGGGCTTGCGCAGGTGAACGGGCGCAACGCCGTCACCTGGGAATCGAAAATCGCCTACGACCTGCAGTACATCGAGAAAATCACACTCCTCGGCGACATCAGGATAATCCTCACCACGCTCGGCAAGGTGTTCAAGCGCGACGGAATCACCGAAGAAGGCTCCGACACCGCCACCGACCTCGGCGACTACCTGCTCGCAAGCGGCAAGATCACCCGCGAACAGTACGACCGCGGACAACAGGAGGCCAGGCGCCTCATCGCGGAGGCCCTATGACGAACATTATGTGTCATCTTGAGCGTAACGCAGTTTCAAAAGCCTTGCGTGTCATCCTGGGCGAAGCAACGCTGGTTGCGAAGTCGAAGGATCTGGGCGGCCCGGCGCTCCCGCGCCGTCACGCTCTATTTTACGGGTCCGCGGCTTTCAGGTCCCTGAGCCTGCCGAAGGGCGCCGCGGCCCTCGTAAAACCGAGCCGGACCCCGCTCGGCGTCATTCCGGCCCTTGAGCCGGAATCCAGCCTCGTGGCTCCCGTCTCGGCACTTGCGTGTAACGATCGTTGTCGCGAAACTCTGGAGGAAACCGCCTGATGTACGGCCTCGTCTCCATAATCATGCCCAGCTACAACACAGGCCGGTTTATCGCCGAGTCGATACAGTCCGTATTGGCCCAGACCTACACGAACTGGGAACTGATTATCGTTGACGACGCCAGCACCGACAACACCGATGAGGTTGTTGCCCCCTATTGTCATCCCCGCGAAGGCGGGGATCTCCCGTCATCAAAAATCCATTATCTCAAAAACGCCCATAACAGCGGGGCCGCAGTCTCCCGTAACCGTGCCTTGGCGCAGGCTAAGGGCAAATGGATAGCCTTCCTCGACAGCGACGACCTCTGGGCCCCCGAAAAACTCGAAAAACAGCTCAAGTTCATGGCCGAAAACGGCTATGCCTTCAGTTACACCCGCTACGAAGAAATTGACGAAAGCGGCAACCCGACGGGAACGCTCGTGGGTGGCCCAAGACGCATCACCAAGACGGGAATGTTCAACTACTGCTGGCCAGGTTGCCTAACCGTGATGTATAACCGCGAAGTCGTGGGCGACATCCAGATTGCCGACATCCGCAAGAACAACGATTACGCTATATGGCTCAAGGCATGCCGCAAGGCGGATTGCTACCTGCACCCCGAAACGCTGGCAAGTTACCGCAAAAGGGGCGGCTCAATCAGCAATCACAGCTATGTAGCCCTTATCAAGTGGCACTACAAACTCTATCGCGAAGCCGAAGGCTTGAATCCAATCAGTTCGCTCTGGATTACGGCGAGGAATCTGTTTTTCGGCGTATGGAAAAAATTTAGGTATGTAAGAACTAAATAAAAGATATGGATAGAGTTTTATACATAATAGACCATTTGCAGAATCGATCTGGGATTGCATCTGTAGCAATGAATTATTATCGTTTTTTTCAAAAAGACGGGTTTAATGTTGATTTTTTGACTTATGACGAAAATGATGAATCGCTAGAAAATGAAGTAAGACAAATGGGTGGGAATATAAATTATATTCCATATTTGTCAATAAAGAATTTTTTTCGTTTTTTCATTTCACTTAAGGCCTTTTTTGAGAAAAATGCAGGTCAATATAAAGTTGTTCACTCTCATTTCCCACAAATAGATTTATTTGCTATTCCTATTGCGAAAAAATATGGTGGAGTGTCTCATTATATATCCCATAGCCATAATACAAAGCATGCAGACTCTTTTTTTAAATCTATAAGAAATTTTTGTTTTTGTTTCCCGCTAAGATTTATTTCTGATTATCGAGCAGCATGCTCCTTGAAAGCGGGGAAATTTATGTATGGCCGCGGCTTTTCTAAGTCAAAAAAAGATATTGTAGTTAATAATGCTGTGGATTGCAGCAAATATATTTTTGATATTGAAAAAAGAAAAGTGCTTCGAAAGTCTTTAAATGTTGATGATGCTATAGTGGTCGGAACCGTTGGTGGATTAAGAATTCAAAAGAATTATTCATTTTTGATTGATGTCATGAAAATTCTTTCTCAAACGGAAAAGAAATACAAACTTATAATCGTTGGGGAAGGTCCGTTAAAGGAAAATCTTGAACAAAAAGTAAAAAGAAATAATCTTGAAGAAAACGTGATGTTTCTTGGCCGTAGAAGCGATGTTGATGAATTGTATTCTGCGATGGATGTCTTTGTTTTGCCGTCAATATATGAAGGACTTCCTGTTGTTGGAATAGAAGCTCAGGCTACGGGATTACAATGCTTGTTTAGTGATAGAATAACAAGGGAAGTAGGAGTTGTTAATTCATCCTTTTTGCCGATATCGGATGCTTTTTTGTGGGCGAAGAAAATAGAACTTTTGAATAGTTGTGTAGACAGAAAAAAAACGGCTTCAGAGATTAGAACTCTAGGATTTGATATTGCTTGTGAGGCAAAGAAAATCCAGTCGTTTTACAAGGAGATGATGAAATAATGGATAAAGAAGGAATTGTAATTAAGTTCTACAGAATGGAACGTTTTCTTTATATCCATCATTTTAAGCTTTTGGCGAGGATGGTCTATTACGTAATTTACATAATGTTTAATTGCGTGATACCACCAAGTGCAGATTTGAAGAAAAATGTTAAAATAGCGCATGGAATAGGGATTGTCATTCATCACAATGCCGTTATAGGTGCGAATACGAAAATATATCAAAATGTTACCATCGGGGGCGGGGATGGTATTGTTGTTGGCGAAAATTGTTTAATTGGTGCCGGAGCTGTTCTTTTGGGAAAAATTGTGATTGGCGATAATGTGAAAATTGGTGCGAATACTTTTGTCAATTTTGATGTGCCTTCTGGTTCTACTGTTGTTGGTGTAAAAGGCAAGATATTAGATTAGTTAATAAAAAAATGAATAATTTGGAATTGAAACAAGATATGTGTAGTTTGCATAATAAAGATATTGGTTGGTGCTACTATAATCATTCGGTAGTCCCAACGACTGCACCACATGAGAAACCAAACTTGTCCCCTATTGAGGATGGGTCGATATGGCATATTGACGGACAAAAACCTTTATTTGTACGATATACCACTGATTGGGATTGTGGCTTTGATACAGGCTGGTGGTATGTCATTAAAGACGCTCCTTTTGATATAGAGAGTCTATCCAAAAGTTCGAGAAAACATATAAGGTCGGCTTTGCGAAAAGTTCGAGTGGAACGAATAAATCCGTCCGAACATTTTTCAGAGTTGTTCGAATGCTACAAACAAGCTTGCCAGAAATATAAACTTGCAGACAATTTGTTTTCTTTTGAGAGTTTTAAAAAATATTATATCAATGCAGAAGCTGAAAAGATTGCTTTTTGGGCTGGTTTCAGCATGCAAGACAATAAACTTGTTGGTTATATGACTGTCAAACAGAATCAAGGTTGGAGTGAAATCTGTGCAGCCAAGTTTGATCCTCGTTTTTTAAATTTGCAGATATCTGACGCTCTTTATGCATCTGTTTTAGATTATTATTTAAATAAACAAGGAAATAAATATATCTCCAGTGGTTCCCGGTCTATCAATCATCTTACAAACACCCAAGAATATAAAGAACAGCATTTTAATTATCGAAAATGTTATTGTAGGTTAAATATAGTTTATCGTCCGGATGTGAAAAAAATTGTGAAAATTTTGTACCCGTTACGTTATATAATAAATTTGTTGGGTCGATTTAGTGGTGTTTTTCATCAAATCTCCGGAGTTTTAACAATGGAGAGTATTGTGAGAAAAAATACGCGTACTTGTGTTTGAAAGAAGGTTGGACTTGGAATAAAATTGCAAGAATGTCTGCTGATTTCTATTTGAAATTGATGAACTCAAGGATGAAGTAATGCGTTTTTTCAGTGTGTTGTTTTTCGTTGTCCTTTTGTCGTTACTATCTTCTTTTTTCATATTCTTAGAAAAAAGTCCACCTCCAGGATATGAGACACTTTTTCTTTTGCCGCTAGCCTTTGCTATAGTGTCTGTTTTGTTTAACAAACTTTATTCCTATATACCAGATAATCTAGCTATTACATTGATTGTTTTTTTGAGCTTTTGTAGAATGGTAATTGCACCATTCTTCTTGAGTCTTGGAGGCTATTCTTCACCAATAAATTTGAACATAGAGAATAACTTATTTCATGCGATTTTACTTATGGCGTATGAATTTGCTGCAGTTATGGGGACTCTTTTCTTTGTAAGTCAATCAGGAATTATTAACCAGCAAAAAGTTGTCCGGCATGGATTTTTGTCTCTAAGTAGAAGGGGTAAGTATACATACATCTTCTTTGTTCTGATGTCTATCCTAATTTTGGCTTGTTGTTTTTATATAGCTCCTTTTCTTAAGGAAATGTATAGATCAATAACTCAAATTGGGGATGAGTTTTTTGTGAATTATGAAGATAGTTATATTATCACTAAATATGCGACGAACTTTACGTCAAGGTTAGGTGTTGTTGTAGGGATGTATTTGATGCGTGCTATGCTGATAATTCTTCCTGCGTTGATTATCGTTCTTTGTCATGAATCAAAGAGTCAAAATGTGTTTGTGCGTTTTATTTCTGTTGTTTGTTGCTTTGTGCCTTTCTTTTTTATTGGAGGCGCAATAGCAAGAAGTTTGATTTATGTGGTATGCTTACTTTTGTTGAGGGGATATTTGTATGGTTCAGGTAAGTTTGGAAATAAAATTTTAGTATTAGGGGTGCTTTGCGTCATGTTAATACTTGTATGGTGGCTTGTATTTAACGTGAAAACGTCATTATCTTTTTACGAAACGATGTCAACACGATTGAGTGCTTATTTTTCAGGAGTGAATATTGTTTCGGGCGTGTTTAATTTGCCATATGAGTTGGATTATCGTATTAAGTATTTTCTATATGACTTTATGGCAACTATTCCCTTTGGTCATACGATTTTTGGAGTTAGTCATCCAACTATACAGGAATTTTTCAATTCGTATAATTATTCACAGGGGCAAATTCCCACCACGATTGGAATGGGTTATTACTATTTCGGTAATATATTTGCACCTGTTTATTCTATGATTTTTGCATACCTTGCATATAGGTCTTTTTATTTGCTTGAAATGGGGAAAGTTTACTCTCCATTTCAATATATAAGGCTTTTATATTCAATATTTGTTTTTTCTATGGGAATTGTGATGTATAATATTGAAATAACAATGATTCTTGTTTTTAGTGTTTTGATTCCCATGTATATTTTAGAAAGGTTGGCGTATGACTCTCCAAAATAACATTCCTAAAAAAATCCATTATTGTTGGTTTGGTGGAAATCCGCTGCCGCCAATGGCTATAAAGTGTATCAATAGTTGGAAAAAATTTTTTCCTGATTATGAGATAATTGAGTGGAATGAGCAAAATTTTGATGTCAATAAATATGAGTACACCAAAAACGCATACGCTGCAAAAAAATATGCCTTTGTCTCGGATATGGCAAGACTCTTTGTTCTGTCACAATATGGTGGAATTTATTTTGATACGGATGTAGAAGTCATTAGACCTTTTGAAGACATCCTTGAAACAGGTGGATATTTGGGTATAGAAGTGCATAAAAAGCAATTTTATGTGAATCCAGGACTGGGTTTTGCTTGTGTTAAAGAGTCTCCTGTAATCGAAGGGATTTTTGATGTGTACAAGAACCAAATCTTTGACGAGGCAAAACTGAAAGATTGTAATATCGTTACGATAACTACGGCTTTTTTGCTTGAAAAAGGGTTGCAAAAGACAAATGAAATCCAAAAAATTGACGATATTACGGTTTACCCCCAAGATTTTTTTAATCCCCGCGATATGAGTACCGGAAAACTCAATCTTACAACGAATACAAGGTCGATACATCATTTTTCTGCAAGTTGGGTTGATAGGGAAAAATTGCTTAGAGGAAAGATTTATCGATTTATAAATCGGCATTTTGGTAATAATGTTGCCACTTTAGTACGAAATTTGTTTGGACAACGAAAGAAGTGATTGTGATTGGCTAAATAGAATATGATATCTAGAGAAAAATGTTAAACTTTGTATATGAAAAAGATAGCGTTAATTACATTCTTTAAAAATAACTATGGCTCGATTTTGCAGTGTTTTGCTACAAAACATTTTGTGGAGTCTATGGATTGTAAATGTGATGTTCTTTGTGATCAATCGTTGAATAATCCAAGTTTTTTTGCTCGAATAAAGAAAATACCATATTTTCTTTTGAAATGTTTAAACCCTCTTTTTTTTAAAGAGTATAAAGATAATCGATTTGGTCAGAAATGTATATCTTTATCATCAAATTCAAAAAAATGGATGGATGATTTTCTTTCTTGTTATCTTCAGGTAAAAAAATTCTCTGTTGCGAGAAAAAAATCACAGTTGTATGACAGATTCCTTGCTGGTAGCGATCAAATATGGAATGTAAAAACGCTTTTTTATCCGTTCTATTTTCTAACATTTGTACCTCGTCAAAAGCGTATTGCTCTTGCTCCTAGTTTTGGAACCTCTGAAATACCCAAATATAATCAAAGGGCTTTACGCAAGGCATTAGCGGGCTTCGATTATATATCCGTTCGAGAAGAAACGGGTGTGAATATTGTAAAAAAGTATTCCAATGCAAAAGTTTGTCGCATTGCTGACCCGACTTTTATCTACGATGCCGATGAATGGCGCGGTTTCGCAAAAGATGGTGCCGTTATATCACAAAAATATATTCTGGTGCATTTTTTGAATGAGCCAAACGAAGTTGCCCTGGAATCAATGAGCTTGCTTTCTGAACAGTTAAACCTTGATGTTGTTGCCATTGGATACAGATACGATTCTTTTAACCGTTTGAAAAGATTTGTCTTTAAGGATGGTGGCCCATGGGATTATGTCACAATGATTGATAAGGCGGAATATGTAATCACAGACTCGTTCCATTCGTCGCTCTTTTCGATTAATTTTAACAAGCGTTTCTTCGTGTTTCATCGTAATTATTTAGCCTCAAAACAGACAAGCAGGATAAGCGATTTGCTGGAACGGTTTGGCATGGGCAATCGATTGATTGCTGATATAGAGGTCTTGAAGAATCTCTATCAAGAAAACCTTCCTGTATCTTCGCGTTTAATTCTAGAAAGGGAACGGGCGACTATCCGTGATTATATACAAAAGTCTATTTCCGGTCAGGTTCCGCAATGTTTTATGACAGAAAATAATGGCTAGGTGACGGATGATTAATGTAAAAAACAGGAATGAATGTTGTGGATGCGGGGCTTGTGAGCAGGTATGCCCTAAAAAATGTATCGCGATGAAAACCGACAAGGAAGGTTTTCTTTATCCCCTAGTCAATCCAAATAATTGCATAAATTGCGGCTTGTGTGAAAGAGCGTGCCAGTATGCAAACCTTAGCAAAAAGAAAGACTCGCCTCTTGCACAGTATTATTTTATAAATGAAGATAACGATATCCGTAAAAAATCTTCATCGGGGGGCGTTTTTATTTGCCTTGCCGAAGAGACTATAAAAAAGGGCGGCGTGGTATTTGGAGCCTCTTTCGATAAGAACTTTGATGTGGAGATTTCATACGCACAAACACTTGACGAGTGCTGGAAATTTGTTGGTTCAAAATATGTGCAGGCGAAAGTCGGAAACGCTTATAAGCAGGCAAAGAGTTTTTTGAATGAAAATAGGCTAGTTCTTTTTTCGGGAACGCCTTGTCAAATCAATGGCTTGCAGCATTACCTTGGAAAAGAGTATGACAACCTGATAAAAATGGACTTTACTTGCCATGCAATTCCAAGCCCGATGATATGGAGTAAATATCTCAAATCCATAAAGGGAAAATGCTCCATTAAGTCTGTAAATTTTAGAGACAAGGAAGTCTCGGGCTGGAATAATTACGGACTGACAATTGTGGGTGAATGTAGCAATATGGAAAAAAGGCTTGTTTCGGAAGGAAACAAGCAAAATGCTTATATGAAGGGGTTTCTGCAGTATTTGTATGATAGACCTTCGTGCTCAAATTGCGTGTCCAGAAATTTCGCTTCTGCAAGTGATGTCATGATTGGCGACTTCTGGAATGTCGAAAAGTATCATTCTGAATCCTTTTTTAATGACAACAAGGGCGTTTCTATAGCCATGGCGGTTTCTGAAAAGGGGAAAGCCGCTTTAGACGCCCTTGGTGCGTATGGAAAAATGGGGGAGATTCCACTCAATGAGATGGAAATGGATAAATCTCATGATTGCATTTTAAAGTCTGCGCCACAGCACCTTTTCAGAAATGTATTTTTCTCTTTGAACCGGATAGGAATGCCTTTGAAAATGAACATATGGCTGTGCTTGGAGCCGCTGTCGTTTGCCAAGAGATTGCTTAGACCTTTTAAAAGGATGATAAAGAGGTTTTAATTTTTCCCAAAATATGAATAGCAATAGTAAAAGAATCGCCAAAAACACGATATTCCTCTATTTTCGAATGATGTTTACAATGGTAGTCGCATTGTATACGTCTCGAGTGGTATTGAATGTTTTAGGCGTTGATGATTTTGGAGTTTACCAAACCGTAGGCGGCGTTGTTGGCATGCTGACATTTGTCAACAATGCCTTGGCAATCGGTTCTTCAAGGTTTTTGACGTATGAACTTGGTGCGGGAAACTTTAATAAACTGAAAGATACTTTTTCTACGGTGCTTTCTGTTCATATTCTTTTGGCGTTAATCCTAGTTGTTGTCGCTGAAACTGTAGGATTGTGGTATATCTATAACAAACTGGTTGTTGCTCCGGAGCGTATGGATGCGGCCATATTTGCATATCACATAAGTGTCCTGACTTCTTTTATAACCATAACCCAAGTTCCCTACAACGCATCTATCATTAGTCATGAACGAATGGGAGTATATGCCTATGTCAGCATTGCCGATGTGTCCTTGAAATTGGGTGTTGCTTATTTGTTGGCTCTTGGCAATTATGACAAACTAAAAATGTATGCACTTCTTTTGTTTTTGGTCCAATTGGGCGTCGCCTCCTTTTACAGAGTATATTGCATCAGATCCTTCAAAGAATGTCGTTATTCCTTAATCCTGAAAAAAGATATCTTTAAGGATGTTCTTTCCTATTCTGGCTGGAATTTGTTCTCTTCAACAACGCTTGCCTTGTGTAATCAGGGCGTCCTCGTGCTTATAAATGCGTTCTTTTCACCAGCAGCCGTTGCGGCAAAGGCCGTTGCGGGCCAGGTGAATATGGCTGCAAATTCCTTTGTGAATAGTTTCAGGACTGCGGTAAATCCCCAAATTGTGAAACAATATGCGGCGAACAATCGCGAAGGTAGCAGAAATCTGCTACTGGATTCAACAAAGTTCTCTTTTTATTTAATGTTGATGCTGTGCATTCCCATTTATTTACTTGCAGGGCCGCTGTTGAAGTTGTGGCTGGGCGTTGTTCCCGAATACGCCGAGCCTTTCTTGAAAATAGCGATATTGACTAGTTTAATTGATGTTTTTAGTCAATCATTTTATACGGGACTGTATGCGAAAGGACAAATTCGTGAGAATGCTGTGATTTCGTTCTTTATTCTATTGCCTAGCTTTGGCTTGATATTTTTGCTTTTTAAGTTGGGCTTTTCGCCGATATCGTCTGCATGGGTGATGTTTGGCGCAATGTCTGTAATAAGCTTGATTGTAAAGCCCTTGCTGCTGATTAAAATTGTCGAGTATCCGATAAAGCCGATTATCGGCGTCTATGTTGTCTGTTTGAGGGTTGCCTTGCTTTCTGTACCTATTCCGTTCCTGACATTTGCCGCTCTTCAAGACGTTAATGAAATTTTCAAATTTACTTTGATTGTCATATTGTCTATAATCTCCGTTTGTGCATCGACCTGGTTCGCGGGACTTAATGCCGATATGAAAAATATGGTGAAACAAGCGGTTTTGAAGAAATTAAAAAAGGC
>OCTX014574868.1_pt1 | contig 11239 bp, 8 predicted proteins | sample 1539691 | NCBI WGS metagenome assembly OCTX01 (sample SAMN02144231, study PRJEB22623) | gut metagenome | biome: sheep rumen | host: Ovis aries | place: New Zealand | reverse complement strand
CAGCCGAACTGGGCATCCGCAACATTCCTACAATCATCTTCTTCAAGAATGGTGTTGAGGTTGACCGCCACGTGGGCTCTGCTCCCGCAAACGTGCTCCGCCAGAAGTTCGAGGCACTGATTTAAAGAACAGTAATGGCATAACCGGACATCGGTTCATAACATTCCTAAAAGTAAAATAGCCTATTTTGGTCACCAAAATAGGCTATTTTACTTTGCAATTTAGGCTATTTTACTTTTCGGCATGCGTCGTGTCGCTTTCCCGTTAATCAGAAAGTGATTACTCTTGAGCCGTCTTCTGCCTCCTCGATGGTTACTTTTGTGGCATCGTCGGGCAGCAGGTCCTCAATCAGTTCGGGCCATTCGATGAAGCATAGGTTGCCGCTATAGAAATATTCTTCGTAGCCCATGTCGTACACTTCGTCGAGTTTCTTGATGCGGTAGAAGTCGAAGTGATAGATGGTTTCGGCCTCTGCGGTTTCGTACTCGTTGACGATGGCGAAGGTTGGGGATGTGATGACGTCGTCAACGCCCATCTCCTCGCATATCGCCTTGATGAATGTTGTCTTGCCGGCTCCCATCTTGCCGTAGAATGCGAACACTTTGCCAGCGGGCATGCCGTCTATGAACTGGCGTGCCGCGCTCCTTATCTGGTTGATGTCTTTAATTCTTATTTCCATTATTGTTTGCTGGTATGCTGATGTTTTTTGTTCTTGTCCTTATAGTGATAGGGTGGTCGCGCTCTTATTTCCTCTTTCTTCCGCGCAGCGTTACGAGCGGCACAATCATCTCCTCCATTGATATTCCGCCGTGCTGGAATGTGTCCTTATAGTAAGAAACGTAGTAGTTGTAGTTGTTGGGGTAGGCGAGGAAAGAGTTGCCTGTGGCGAAGACGTATGACGTGCTGAGGTTAGGCGCAGGCAGTTGTGCTGCTGCGGGGTTCTTTACGGTGAATACCTCCTTGGGGTTGTAACTGAGGTTTTTGCCCAGTTTATACCTGAGGTTGGTGTTTGTGTTGCGGTCGCCTATTATCTTCACGGGCTTGCTGGCGCGTATGCTGCCGTGGTCGGTGGTGATGACAACGGTGAAGTCGGTCTGTGCCAGTGCCTTCAGCAGTTCTGACATCACCGAGTGGCGGAACCAACTGAGCGTTATCGAGCGGTAAGCCGACTCGTTGTTTGCCAGTTCGCGCACCATCTTCGACTCTGTTCGGGCGTGTGAGAGCATGTCGATGAAGTTTATCACCACTACGTTGAGGTCGTTCTGCTTAATCTGGTTGAACTGTGCGAGGAATCGCTCGGCTCCCGTAGAGTCGTTGATTTTATGGTATGAGAATGTGTCGCGGCGGCGGAATCGCTCTATCTGAGTGCGCACCAGCGGCTCCTCGTTGAGGTTCTTGCCTTCCTCCTCGTCCTCATCTACCCACAGTTCGGGGAACATCTCTGCTATCTGTGTGGGCATGAGGCCGCTGAAGATGGCGTTGCGTGCATATTGTGTTGCCGTAGGCAGGATGCTGAAATAAGTGTCTTCCTCGATGTCGAACATGTCGCCAATCTCCTGTGCCAGCACGCGCCACTGGTCGTAGCGGAAGTTGTCTATGACGATGAAGAACACCTTCTCGTCGGCAGAGAGCAGGGGGAAAATCTTCTTCTTGAAGATGTCGGGACTCATTGTAGGGCGGTCTGCCGTCTGCATCGTCTTGGGGTTCACCCATTCGAGATAGTTGTTTTTGATGAATTTCACAAATCCGTTGTTGGCTTCCTCCTTTTGCATTTGCAACATCTCGTTCATGTTGCTCTCGGCGCTGGTAAGTTCCAGTTCCCAGCGCACCAGCAGTTTGTAAATGTTTGTCCAGTCGTCAGCGGTGCTGCAGTTGGCAATTTGCAATGCAATGTTCTGGAAGTTCTGCTGGTAACCGCTCTGTGTGACCTCCGCCACAATCTGCCTTTGGTGTATGTTTTTCTTCAGCGTGAGCAGAATCTGCACGGGGTTGACGGGTTTTATGAGATAGTCGGCAATCTTCGAGCCTATGGCTTGGTCCATAATGTTCTCCTCTTCGCTCTTCGTGACCATCACCACTGGCGTTGCAGGCTGAATCTCCTTCAGTTTCTGCAGCGTCTCAAGTCCGCTGATGCCAGGCATCATCTCGTCGAGCAAAACGAGGTCGAATGTGCGCTGGTTGCACTGGTCGATGGCATCGGTGCCGTTGGTCACCGTCACCACTTCATATCCTTTTTTCTCGAGGAAAATGATGTGTGCACGAAGAAGTTCTATCTCGTCGTCAACCCAAAGTAGTAGTCCGTTGCTCATGCTCATTAATTATTAGAAACCGTCGAGGTCGTAGTATTCGTCCTCAAGGTTGATGTCGTTGTTCTTGTTGTTATTGTTGTTCTGAGGAGTTGCTGGTGTATCGCCGAAATCGTCGAAGTAGAAGACATCCTCATCAGTCTCTGTCTGCTGAGGCTCTTCTGTCTGTTGCGGCTCCTCCTGCTGCTGAGGTTCTTCCTGCTGTTGCGGTTTTTCTGCTTGCTGAGGCACTTGCTGCGGCTGTGCTGTTGTTGCGGGCTGCTGCTGTTGTGGCGTCTCAACTACTGTTGGCTGCACCTCTTCAATAACGGTTTCGGTTTCTGCCGGTGCCGGTTCTGCAGTTTCCTCGATTACGGTTCCTGTTTCCTCGATAACGGTTCCGGTCTCTTCAATCACGGTCTCGGTTTCGTCGATAACGGGAACGTTGGTCTCTGGCACAACAGTTTCTTCGGTTGCGGGCTGAGTTGGCTCCACATTCTCGATTACGGTGCCTTCGGTTGTGGGCTGTACTGGCTCGGTGTTCTCTATTATAGTGCCTTCAGTTGCAGGCTGTTCATTCTCGGGCATTGCCACTTCGGTGCCCTCGTCGATGATGGCGCTGTTGTCTTCGCCGTTGCCGTAGATGCCGTCTTCGTCCTCTGGCAGTGCGGGCTGTTCCACAGGAGGCTCATATTCTATCTCGGCGGGTTCGGTGAGCAGTTGCTGCGTTGAAGGCTTCAGCGGACTGTAGTTCTTGTCGAAGAACTTGTCATAGTCTTTGTAACTGAAGTTAGTGCCGAGCAACGGCAGGTTCGCCTCGCTGATAATTATTCCACGAGCCTTCTTTATGAGTCTCGTCACAGGCTCGTACTTGTATAGCATGCGTGCATATTGCAGAGCCTCGTCGTATGTGCGAAACCCTGTAATCTGCATGCGGTGCAGCCCCTCGAAGTCGTCGATGGTCATGTCGAAGTTGCGCACCATGAAGTTGGTGAAGTTGTAGCGCGCCATCTCGAAGAGCAACTGGTTCTCCTGAAGAGAGTCGGGACTGTAAACGAGCATGAAGAGATGGGGTGTCAGCCGGTCGGCAACGAACTTGCGTGCCTGTATTGAGTCGCTGTCGTTGAGCACTATGCTGCGTCGCTCCCATACGTCGCCGATGTCGAACTTGCCGCCTCTGAGTTGTCGTCCTGCCTTCACTCCGTTGATAATCATTCCCGCGAGTTCGCTGATGCGGCTGTTGGGATAGTTCTTCACCACCTCGTTCATGTCCTTGAGACATCCCTCGGCATCGCCGCTATTCAGTTTGCTCAGTCCTCCAATGAAGATGAACTTGTCGCGGTTTGCACCCAGCGGGAACCGCGATTCCGATGTTTCGGTGTTCCTTCTCACCTCGCCCAGACGGTCGGCTTTGAATGCCTCGTATGTTGCGGCATAGAGAGAGTCTTCAATCATGGTTCCGAAGCGTGCGTTCTCCTCGTATTTGGGGTCGGAGAGAAGTGTCGTCCACTGACTTTCGGGGTATTTGTTCTGTAGTTTCGCGAGATACGACTGTGCCACTCCAGGCATTCCCATGCGCTGGTAGAGCAGATAGAGATGATAGTATGCATCGTCCATGTGCTCGTATTCGGGGTAATGGTTGTCGAGTCTGACGAGATGTTTCTCACTCAACTTCAGGAAGTCGAGTTTGTCCTTGAAGATAACGCCAGCATGATAGAGTCCGTCCATGATGATGAGGTTGCTTGCCTGCACTTGTTCTTCTGTGAACGGAATCTGTGCAAGATAGTACTCACGCTTGTGCGGATCGTTCTGCGCACTGTCCACCTTACTCTCTGCAATCGAGTCGGCAGCAGCCTCTGCCGCCATCAGCGAGTCGCGCTGTTCGTCGGTCAGTTGGGCGAGGTCGTCTTGTGCCACCACCGTGCGGTTCACACGTTGCCAGTCGTCAACATTCTCACGTCGTCCCCATTGCTTTTGGAAAGCCGCCTTTCCCTGGTTTACGGCCATCTGGTTGTAGAAGTACCATTGCCCGTTTTGCGATTGTGATGTCTGCTGTTGCTGCTGGTCTCTGCCAGTGTTTCCCTGGTTCTGAGCCTGCTGTTGTTGAGCCTGTTGCTCCTGTTGTGCCCTGCGTTCCTCTTTCTCTTTCTTTTTCAGAGCCTCAATGACGCGGTCGATGGCGGCATTGCGGTCGGTCTCAGACATCTTTGCCAGTGCCTGCAGTGAGTCTTGCAGATGAATGGCATCGGTGTAAGGCACCAGTTCGTCGAGCACCTTTGAGCGGTAGGACAGAGCCTCGTAGTCCTTGCGTTCCTTGTCGAGCAGACCAATAGCCTCGCCGTAGCATCGCTTGGCATCGCTGAACTTCTCGCGTGCCCAGTACAGGTCGCCTAGTTTGAGCAGCAGCACTCCCTTCTCTATTCCTGCTCTTGTGGCTTTAGTGTTGCCTTTCTCGTAAGCCTCTATGGCTTTTGTTGTGTCGTTGTCCAGCAGGTAGATGTTGCCCATGGCGTAATAAACCTGGTCGAGATAGTCCTTGTTGTTGTCCGAGGCCGCCATGCGTTTCAGTTTGCTTATCATCTGCTTCGACTTTCCCCTTGCCATTACCTCGGTCATTGCTATGCGTGCGTTGAAGTCGAGTTCGTATGGAGGGTTCAGTCTCAGTACGCGCTTGAATGCCTTGTATGCAAGGTCGTTATGTCCCAGTTCTGCCTCCAGTTGTCCCATGAGATACCACTCGCGTGCCTTCTGCTTGCGTCGCATTTCGTGCTTTATCACCTTGCGCAAGTAGGGTATAGCCTGTTCTATCTGGTTGGTGTGGATGTAATAGTCGGCGTAGGTGTAGTCCCATTCCTTTACGGCTCGCCAGTCGAGCGAGTCGCGTCTCATCTTTGTTATCACGTCCTCGGCATCGTACATGAAGTCTGACTCGATGTAGCATTTTGCCAACCATGCACGAGCCTTGCCGTAGATAGCGGGCTGAGTGGCGTAGAGTCGGCTCATGTATGAGAATGTGGAGGCTGCCTCGTCGAAGTCGCCCTTATGGAACTGCGCGCGTCCCATGAGCATCCATGCTTTCCAGAGGAAAGGGTTATACTCTCGTCGTGCGAGCCATTCCTTGTCCTTGTCGGTCTTCTTGCGGCTCTTGTTCCATTCAGGCTTTCGCTTTATGCTGTGCTGTTTTATTGCTTTTTGTGCTTTCTCTATGGCGCGGTCAAAGTTTCCTTTGCCTATTTCTCGGCTGTTTTTGTTGCTTACGGTGTACAGTGGTATTCGCTCGGTGAAGTTGTCCTTGTTGCCCTGTTCTTTCTCGAGCGAGCCGTCAATATATGCCATCGCGCCGTTATAATAAGTATTATATCGTGCGTTGAAAGAATGCCACCAACGGCTTGCCGACGTGTTCTTCTGAGTGGAACATGCCGTGAAAACGAGTGCCGCCATGATGGCAACGGCAATATATTGCTCTCTTACCTTCATTATCTTCTTTTCAGCGTAATCACATCAACTGTCTATTATCACCATCACCTCGTCCTTGACCTGGTCGGGCAGGCTGACGCGGCGCAGTGTGAGGCTTCGGCACCAGTCTTTCACCTCTTCTGGCTTCATGGTGTAAAGCACTTCTCTGAACATCTCGGCCTCGTCGTCGGTGTAACTGTCAGAGCGTCGTTCCGCGAACTTGTCCAGTTCCTCGTCGTCGAAATACTCTATGGGTTTCGTTGCTGCCTCCATCATGCACTCCTGTTCGCAGCGCGGGTCGCTGCCGTTGCATGTTGCGCAGGTTGCTGTGTTATTATTAATAACGTCTGGACTGCCGTCTTTATTGTGTGACAGCAGTCCCAGCATGGCGGCGATAGCGCCCAGCACTACTAATGCAATTACGAGATAGAGCATATCTTTTTTGTCGGGCAAACGCCAACTATCGGTTGCCGGTTGTCAATTATCTATTTCCTCAATCGTGAATCCAGCCTGCTTCAGGTGTTCCCAGAAGTCGGGGTAACTCTTTGTCACCACCTCTGGGTTGTTAATCATCAGTCCCGGGAATCTTATAGACGCGGCGGCGAATGCCATTGCCATGCGATGGTCCTCGTAGGTGTCGATGGGCTCCATTGTCGGTTCGCAATGCTCGCCGTCCCATATCAGTTCGGAGTCGTTGGCGTCCTTGACCACAAAGCCCAGTTTGCGCATCTCCTTCTCCAGAGCCTCGATGCGGTCGGTCTCCTTGATGCGCAGCGTGGAGAGTCCGGTGAAGTGGAACGGAATGTTCATCATGGCGCAAGCCACGACGAAGGTCTGCGTAAGGTCGGGCTGGCCAGAGAAGTCGAAGTCAAGTTTCGACAGCATAGAGAGCGTCACTTTCAGCGTTGCCTCGGTAGGCTCGGTCTTGATATTGTCCTTGAACGATGTCTTCACGCCGAGCATCGAGAACAGGTAGCGCAGACCAGAGTCGCCTTGCCGCGAGGCATCGATGAGTCCCGACAGTTTTACGTTGCTTGTGAAGTCGCCCATGATGGCCATCATCTCGTACCAATAGGAGGCTGCACTCCAGTCGTTCTCGATGACAAACTGCCGCTCGCGGTAGCCCGTGGGCTCTGCCACTACGGTTCTCACGTCGCTCCACTCAGCCTTTGCGCCGTAGTCGTGCATTGTATGCAGCGTGAGGTCGATGTATGGTCTTGATATGATGTCGCCCGTTAGTTGCAGTTCCAGACCGCCTTTCAGCACTGGACCTATCATGAGCAGAGCCGAGATATACTGCGAACTGACATTGCCTGGAATCTGCACTCTGCCGCCGTGAAGAGCCTTTCCCTTGATTTTCAGCGGCGGGAATCCCTCCTCGCCTAAGTATTCTATATCTGCTCCGAGATACCTCAGCGCGTCAACCAGCACCTTTATCGGGCGGTGCTTCATGCGCTCGGTGCCCGTCAGGATATGCTCGCCAGGCGTCACCGAGAGGTATGCCGTCATGAACCGCATAGCAGTGCCTGCCCCCTTGATGTCTATCTCGTAGGGATTGTCGCGCAGCGCCTTCACGATAACGTCGGTGTCGTCGCAGTTGCTAAGGTTGTCGGGCATCTTCTTCGCCCCCGCCAGCGCGCTTATTACCAGTGCGCGGTTGCTGATGCTCTTGCTTGCCGGCAGTTTTATGCTTGTCTCAATACGGCTTGGCGCCGTAATCTTGTATGTCATTTCAATAGTTATTCTATATTCGTTTATTGTTTCCTTTTGCCATGCAAAAATACAAATAATATTTCTAATACAAACATCTTTTGTCCAATATTATTGTGCTCTTCTTCCACTTTAATGCTTTTTCGCATATCTGGCAGAGCATTTCCGCAATACGCATAAAACCACCTCTAAGACTGGGAAGTGTTAAATTTTATTATCAATTATAACATTTTATCACAAAAATAATGATACTTATCATTTTTTTTCATATATTTGCGGAGTAAAACTGCTTGCGTTCAAAATCTAATTAAGTCTTATTATGAAAAAACAGAAGCCCACACAGGGCGCACTGAAGCGCCTGCTCGCTTTGTACAACGGGGAAGAGTTGACACTAAGCGAGACACAGACTCGGCTGTTTGACAAAATGAAGCGCGAGGGAGTCATCGTGCCTGCATCGCAGCATGGCTCGAGAACAACATTCAAGGCAGTGGGCCTGGAACGACTGAAGCAGTATCTCTCTGAAGAACTCAGCATACAAGACCTGCAGAGTTTCCACGACTACATTTTCTCAGAGTCGGACAAGCAGCAAGCACCCGAAAACCCAGAGACGCTGACAGAGCAGCGCAACGTCAAGCCCAGTCCGATGGACGGTTTCCTCGTCACGTCAGTAGAGCCCATCAAGGCACAGGTGGGCGGCAGGCACTTCACCATTGAGCCGCCGCAGGGAACCTATCTTTACATCTATGAATACAAGATGTTCAGCGTGCCGCGCGACGTGCTCGTCGTGGGAGTGGAGAACGCTGAGGTGTTCCACCGCATACGCAGTTTCCTCAACCTCTTCCCGCAGAAGAAAATACTCTTCGTGCACCGGCATCCAGGCGGTGGCGAACTGGCACGATGGCTGAAGACTGTCGGCAACCAGTATATCCATTTTGCCGACTTCGACTTCACATCCATCTACACCTTCCAGCACGACATCTACTCACGCATTGGCGAGAGAGCGTCGTTCCTCGTGCCCCGAAACGTGGAAGAACTGATAGGGCGGGGCAGCAGGATGAGATATAACGCGCAGCAGGCTCTCTACCATAACGTGCCCATAACCGACCTGCGCCTGAAACGACTCGTGGAACTAATAGACGCGCAACACCGCTGCTACTCGCCAATGGACGACTTCAAGTAACACAAAAATACATACAGCAACAAACCGAAAGTAATGCCCGTTGCGGCAGTTACTCTTGCTTTTATGCTTAACAACTGCAGCCCTTTTGAAAAGTAAAATAGGCTATATTGTTCAGTAAAATAGCCTATATTGCTCAGTAAAATAGCCTATTTTACTTCCGTATATCACGTTGGTATATATCGCATGTTTGCTTTCGGCGCTCCTGTGTTGTACCTTTGCGGCAGAATAATTAAAACTAACAAAACAGGAGAGAACAGATATGGCAATAAGGTACAGACTTGAACAGTGTAAATTCACGAATGACAAGAACTACGGTAAGTATTATGCACGCACGGTGAAGAACACCGAGGTGACAATGGAGGAGATAGAGCGGGAGATTCAGGAGAACTGCTCGGCGAAGGTCTCTGACGTGAGGCTGGTGATGACCGAACTCTTCGACACTATACGGAGGGCAATGCTCGACGGGCATGTGGTGAACATGGGCGAGATGGGGAAGATGTATATCGGCGTGAAAAGCATGCCCGCAGACACGCCCGAGGACTTCCACACCGACCGCAACATCACGGGATTCCGCTGCATCTACACCCCCTTCGGACAGCGTTTCGGCAACGCCGACGGCGACATGTCGCACAAGATTCATCGCAGGCTGACTGATGGCTGCACGGCGAAGCGCGCGACATCGTGAATGAAAAAAGTGTAAAAAATACGTTCGTTTCAAAAAATAATAGTATCTTTGCACATTGAATGACTTACCTATATTTATTATGTACAAAAAATTACTCATGACAGCGGTTGCCGTGGCGGCATGCCTGCAACCGAATGCACAAACACTAGCCCCTGACTACAAGGGAACAAGTAGTAACAACCCAATTAGCGCCTGCGTGTTCTGCGCAGACCCCACAGCCCTGGAGTACAATGGCCGACTGTATGTATATGGCAGCAACGACCATCAGCAGTTTGTTGCCAACGGCAAGAAGGGCGAAAACACGTACGGGAGTATCAAGTCGATTGTGGTGTTCTCGACCGACGACATGGTGAACTGGACTTTCCACGGCACCATCGACGTGGCAAGATTATGCTCTTCGTGGGTCACCCGCCCATGGTATCAGGGCTTCGGCGTATCGTGGGCTCCGTCGGTGACATGGCGCACCACTGATGACGGCAAGGACGAGTTCTTCCTCTACTTCTGCAACAGCAGTCACGGCGTTGGCGTGCTGAAGGCCGAGTCGCCCTTGGGACCGTGGAAATCGCCTAACAACAGGTTGCTGGTGCATTACGACACACAAGGTGCCAACCCGCAGGGAACCAATGCCAACTTCGACCCGGGCGTAGTAATTGACGATAACGGCGTGGGCTGGCTTTCTTTCGGCGGACTCGGTCCAAGCACGATTATGCCCGAGGCTGCACGCATCGTGAAGTTGAAGCCCTCGATGACAGAGGTCGATGGCGCTGCCGTAAAGATACATGCACCGTATCACTTCGAGGCGAACGAACTGAATGTTATTGGCGGAAAGTATGTCTATACCTACTGCTCTAACTGGGCCGACCGTGTCGATGCCGATTGGAACGCCTACAAGGCGGAACATGGCATCAGCGCACCAAAGCCAGGCGTTTGCACCATGTGCTATATGGTTTCAGACAACCCCACCGACCCTAACTCATGGGTTTACAAGGGAGTCTATGGACCGCATCCCGGCATGGGAACCAACAACAACCACTCGCACCTGCAGAAGTTCCAGGGCGAATATTACCACATATATCACGCTGCTCCGCTGATGCAGAAATGGAGAGAGGCAGGTGTCATTGACAATGACTGTGGCATATTCCGCTCGATCTGTGTGAACAAAGTCTCGGTGAACGAGAGCACTCAGAACATTTCTCAGGTAACGCCAAACATTGAGGGCGTGACGGCAATCAAGAATCTGAATCCTTTCCAGTGGCAGGAGGCAGAGACCATGGCAAGTTGCGGTGGTGTGGAGTATGAGGACTTCACCAATATCACTAAGAACACACGCATCAGCAGGCTTGGCAACGACGCTTCGGCAAACATGCAGGTGAACATGAAGGGTGGCGCATGGATATCTCAGCGCAAAGTTGACTTCGGTGCCACCGGTGCAGGTAAATTCACTATTCGCGCCAAGGGAACCGCTAAGATAGAGTTGCGCTTCAGCAGGGCAGGGCGTCCGGTGGAAACAATAGAGTTCTCATCGACAGAGATGGAGGATCAGACCTTCGAGGTGAATGCCAGCAAGTTCAAGGGCGAGAAAAACAACTTCTTTGTGGCAGTCACCGAAGCCACCGACTTCTATGTGGATGGATGGCAGTTTGTCGAGGATGGTGCTACGGGCATCTTTGAGATAGAGAACGGCACTCGCGACAATGTCATGCGCTATGACCTGTGGGGACGCCGCTTGCCAGAGGCTCAGCAGCACCGTGGCATCGTTATTGAGCGTTACACCGATGCTAACGGCGTAAGTCGCACACGAAAGACTCTGTCGGAATAACATCAGAATCCGACTGTACAGAAATAAGAAATCCCGTCATCGACACTCGATGGCGGGATTTATTGTTATGTATTGTCAAGTATGGATTAACGCTCCATCATGAT
>OCTX012183997.1_pt1 | contig 11239 bp, 10 predicted proteins | sample 1539691 | NCBI WGS metagenome assembly OCTX01 (sample SAMN02144231, study PRJEB22623) | gut metagenome | biome: sheep rumen | host: Ovis aries | place: New Zealand | reverse complement strand
CGCGTCGCAACAGCACCGACCTGGAGGACATCTTCATCGCCCACGTCGCTGCCATGGACGCCATGGCCCACGCTCTGCTCAGCGCTGCCGACATCATCCAGAAGTCGCCCATCCCGGCAATGGTCAAGGAGCGCTACGCAAGTTTCGACAAAGGCAAGGGCAAGAAGTTCGAGCAAGGCAAGATGACACTCGAAGAGGCCTACGAATACGGCAAGAAGGTCGGCGAGCCCGCTCAAACCAGCGGCAAACAGGAACTCTACGAAGCCATCATCAACATGTACTAAGACTACGAAAAAAATCCCCGCAGGCGGCGTTTTAATTTCCGCGTGCGGGGATGGCCAACGCCGCACGCGGGGATTGCAATCTCCGCGTGCGGCGTTTTTTTGCCTAATTGATGAGGTAAATCTTCTCCTTGCCCTGATAGGTCGCTTTGACGGTGGCGCGACCATCGGTGATGGAGCTGATCTGGAACTTCACTTCGGGGTTCGCAGAAGTTGCCTTCAGCACGGAGTTTGCCTTCAGCGGAGCATAGACCTGATAGTGGGTAACGTCGGTGTAGCCGTTGGCGTTGCTGCTGAAAAGAGGTGCCGTTGGGACACTGACTCGCTTGCCATCGACGGTGATGTTGACCTGCGGAACTTCCGGAGCCTTCATGCCTGCGCCTTTGGAGAAGCCTATTCCGTGAAGGTCGAAGAGACCTTGCGGGCGTTGTGGACCTTGGCGGCGCCCAAACTGTCTGCCCTGCTGCTGGGGCTCCTCTACTTCAGGCCCTTCAACAACAAGATAGATGGCGTGCTTGCCCGTGAGGCCTTCGACATCAGGCACTCGCAAGCTGCACGTCATGGGCTCCTTGCGAGCCGCAGCTGGTACATTGACAACGCCTATTTCCTGACCCTTCCAAGGATTGTCGAGACGCACGTGAATCGTGAAAGCCCCGCGACCGCTCGGCGTAAGGAACAGGTTGAGGTTCGTCGTGTCGCCCTTCTTGGCGCCTTCGAAAGCTGGCAAGCCTTTCGTATCCTGAGCCAAGCCGCCGAAGCCGAAGTACTTGTAGCCGATGATGGTGCCGTTCTTCAGGCCCGCAAGGTCCATCGAGTTGTTCCAGACATCGTGGTTGTCCTGCATACACTCATTGCTGCCAGGGCCTGCCAGGAAGCAAGCGATGCCTGCCGAATAGTATGCGTAAGGAGGCAAGCCAAAGATTTGGAAGCCCTCGCTCGTCACTTCGGCTCCCGTATATTCGTTGCCGTCGGAGGCTTTGGCTGTCCATTCGTTCTTAACGGCAAAGGGGTCGTAACCGGTGATGCGCACCTGGCCGCCCTTGCTGACAGGCTTCTTGTCCCACTCAATCTTGACGGGTGCCACCATTGCCTGACGCGCATTGGCAAAGCCACGAGGCGGACGGTGGTAGAAGACGTACCACTGCCCGTTGATTTCCTGCAGCGAGCCGTGCGTGTTATGGGCGAAGTTGGTGGTTATCAGGCGTGAGCCGTCCTCGTTAAGCACGACGCCTCGGCTATCAACCAACACGCCGCCGGAACGCCAAGGACCAAGGGGAGAATCGCCATAAGCGTAACGCAGAGCGCTGTTGGTGTTGCCCAGGCCGTACTCCTTGCCGCTGTAGCCCGAAAAGACCATCACGTATTTGTTGCCCACCTGACGGATGGACGAAGCCTCGAAGAAGTTGAAGTCGAGTGGGTTCTGCCCTTCGTAGAGAGCCTTGTACTGGCTTCCCTCTTTGTCGAGGAGACGTCCGTCGTGGCTGCTGGCAGGGATGAAGGGGTCAATCAACTCTGTGCCCGGGCGCTTGCTGAACATCGTGTTCTGGTCGAGCTCGCAAGCCGTGGAGTGCTGGAAGCCATAGAAGACGTAAGCACGGAAGCCTTTGTCGAAGTCCTTGTCCTTCTTGTCCGTGATGTTCTCAACGAAGACAGAGGGGTCGAAATCGATGAGCGAGCCCTCCACACAGCGCGTGCCGTCGGGCGTGAGGTTGACGGGCGTGAAGGGACCATTGGGGCGGTCGCCCTTGCAGACCATCGCCACGCGACCCCAGCCTCGTGAGTGCGGGTAGAGCCAATACGTCTTCTTGCCCGTCGCCTTGTCCTTCACCTCGACAAGGTCTGGCGCGTACATCGTGTCCCATTGTCCGTTGACGTACCACGAGAAGATGGGACCTTCGTCGCGCCACTGCGTCAGATCCTCCACGGGAGCCGACCACATGCGGATGTCGTTGCCGCAGTATTCGGAATAGTGTGTGTCGTGCGAACCGATGATGTAGGCACGCAGTTTCCCTGGGTTGTCGGGGTCTTCGAAAACGCGAGGCTCACCGTCGGGCAAGTGTTCCCACAGAGGGAGATAAGGGTTCTGGGATTGTCCTGCCATTGCACCAAGCAGGAAGACTGATAGAACGAATAGCTTTTTCATATAGGGATAATTGTTTTAGGTTTCATTCTTTTGTCACCTCGATGATGTGGCTCACAAGGTCGTTTGTCGATGTCACCTTGATGCCGACCTTCATTAGATAGTCGCCCGTATAGACTTTGTCGTTGCATGGAAGCCAGCTCTGCTTGCCGGGCATCAGGCAAATCTCCTTCACCCTGTACTTCGCTTCTGCATCAAGCCCTTGCAAACGCGTGGGCAGAATGGTCTCGCCATAACGCGGATGAACGTCGTAGGCAAAGACGATGCTCTTGCTTTTTGCATCATCAACGCGTTGCACGACACAATGCTGTCCCTCGTAGGGCGAGACGAGACGGTAGAGATTGGGCGACCAAATGACGTCCTTGAGGCGCTTGTACTCCTTGATTGCCTCTCGACAGTACTGCCTGTCATCATCCGAAAGGCCTTTCAAGCCGATGTCGAAGCCGAGCTTTCCCTGGAAGGCCACATCGACGCGGAACTTGATGCTCGCCCTTCTGTTCCACTCCGTGACGTGAGCGCACATGGCCTTGGCGGGCATGAAGTGCGAATAACCCCATTGGATGAAGAGGCGTTCGATGGGATCGGTATTGTCGCTGCACCAGAACTCTGTGAAGTAACGCAGCCCTGTCACGTCCGACCTGCCGCCACCGCCGGAGCACATCATCATGTAGAGGTCGGGGTACTTGGCCTGCACTCGGTCGAGCACCTTGTAGAGCCCGCGCACATAGTCGACATAGATGTTGCCCTGGTTCTCCTTGAGGTACGGCGAATAGATGTTTGTGATGGGCGAGTTGCAGTCCCACTTCATGAAGCGTATCTCGGGGTTCTCCTGCATCAGCCCGTCCACGATGCCGAACACGAAGTCCTGCACCTTTGGGTTGCAGAGGTCGAGCACCATCTGGTTGCGGAAGTAGTAAGTCTCTCTGGAGGGCAGCTGGATGAGCCAGTCGGGATGCTTCTCCGCAAGCTCGCTCTTGGGGTTGACCATCTCGGGTTCTATCCAGATGCCGAAGGCGACGCCGTTTTCCTTGGCTTTCTTCACCAAGTATGGAATGCCCTGCGGCAGTTTGTTCTTTGTTACCTGCCAGTCTCCCAAGCCTGCGTGGTCGTCTTTTCTGGGGTACTTGTTGCCGAACCAGCCGTCGTCGAGGAGGAAGAGGTCAACGCCGAGGTCCTTTGCCTCGCCGAAGAGTGCGACGAGCTTCTCCTCGTTGAAGTCGAAATAAGTGTTTTCCCAGTTGTTGAGGAGCGTCATGCGGTCGTCCTTTGCCTTGTGCAACTGGTGGTTCAACATCCATCGTTGGAAGCGACGACTGCCTTCGCCCACACCGTTTTGGCTGAGGGTGAAGAAGAAGTCGGCTGTGCGGAAAGTCTCTCCTTTCCGTAGCAGATAGGTGGAGGCATCGTGGTTGATGCCGCTTATGACACGGAGGACGTGCTGATTGTCCACTTCGAAGGTGAAGCGGAAGTTGCCCGTCCAGCCCAATGTGCCCATGAGGACGGAGCCTTCATTCTCGCGGACAGGCCCGCCCAGGCCAACCTCGAAGAACGGCTGAGCCATGAGATTTGCCCTGGTCCCCAAGCGGCTGTCGACGACTTTCTTGCCGAACTTCAACTCCTGGTCTTGCATCTGCATCTCCTTTGCCCAGTCGCTTGCGAACTCAGTCAGGTAGTAGTTGGGCGACTCAAAGTAGAGCATCGAAGAAGCATACCTGCCAAGATAGACTTTCCCCTTCTCTTCGTGACGTATCTCTGCCCATTGCTGAATGATATCCTCCTGCGGGAACGTCTTATAATAAAGCGTCACCTCGACCGGATAGACCTCGTCGCGAAGCAGGATGGAAGTGAGGTCGCCCTGCTGGGAATGCTGCTGATACTTCAGGACAGACGTGGGGTTTCCGTCGGCGTGGCGTATCTCGAAGGTCGGTTCATAGTAGTCCTCCGTGCCCATCACCGGGTAAGCCTCGAGGCCGCGGATGCAGGAACTGCTCAGTCCGGCTTGGGGCATCGAAAGTTGCGACAAGTCGGTCTGACTCGAAAGGCGCTCTCCAAGATACGTCTGACAGAGCCGTTTCTGTGAGTTCACCTGCAGAACCAATTGTGTATGGTCCGTCGCTATGCTTATCGTCTGCGACAATATAAAAAGAGAAAAGGTGAAAAATTGAAAAAGGAAAAAGGCTCTTTTTGTCATGATTTGCTTGTTTGTTAGTTGTTTCTGCTGCAAAGATACGAAATTCTCTAAACTCTAAACTCTAAACTCTAAACTTTTTTCGTACCTTTGCGGCAAATAAAGATTGATTTTATGAAGAAATATCTCTATACGCTTGCAGCACTCTTGCTGATAACCATAAGCGCGAAGGCACAGAAGTTAACGGTCGTGGACAGCGATGGCAACGGCATTCACTTGGTAACGGTCCTCACCGAAGACGGCAACATGATAGGCGTAACCGACCTGGACGGCACGCTTCTCGACGTGAAAGGGGCAAAGAAAGTTGTCCTCACACACGTTGCCTTCAAGTCGAAACTTGTGGATATGTCGGCTCTGCAGGCCGGCAAAGTCACGATGGAAGACCTTGACTACAACCTTGCAGAGATAGTCGTGAAGCCCAAACCACTTATCTATGTCGAGACTTATTACAGGGTTTATGCCTTCGCCAACGACTATCTTCGCTATTACTGCGCAGGCATCATGCCCAATGCCTACAATAAGGACAAGAAGGAAGTCAAGCATGGAAGCTACAACAATTGCTACGGCGACTTCGGCCGAAACCTGGATATTCGTACTACTTGGAACGTTAGAATGCAGAGTCTCCACGGCGGCTTGATACATGCTTGCATGGCAAGGGATTTCCAGAAGGGTGGCGAGTTAAGTAAGAAATTCTTCGTCACGCTCGCAGATGCCGGCAAGGGAAGGCAAAGAGTCAGCAATCCGGAAGGGACCGTGGGCTTCATCGAGACCGACAAAGACATGATACGAATGACGGTCGACGCCGGCAAGATGCAGATGTATCGCAATAAAGCGCTCGGACAAGACAGGCAACTCAAGGGTCGCGAAAAGGTGGAATACGACTACGAGTTTAACGAAGTCTTCCATCTCGTCGAGGAAGGAAACGCAACTATGGCAGAATATGTGATGGCTTCGGACCATTGGGAATGGAACGGAAGCAAGGGACGCATGAAGTTTATCATCGAGACATACGCTACCGAACATGCCTATATCGACGCGAAAGACTTTAAGGAGAAGAAGAAAGAGCTGAAGAAAAAGTATGTTTCGATTATGAAACTCGACGACCTCGAAACGTATGCCACCTCTCATGGAATCCCTGCGTTGATGCCTTCAATGCGTCGCGCCATCGAAGGACTAAAGAAGCAAAAGTAAAGACGCTATGCCACGAATCAAGGAACTCGACTTTCTGAAGGGCGTTCTGATACTGCTCGTCATCAGTTTCCACCTGGTGTGGTTCGAGCAGCTGCACCCCGACATCAAGCAGGTGGTGTATTGTTTCCACATGCCTGGCTTCCTGCTCATCTCGGGTTACCTCATGAACATTGCCAAGCCACAGAAGGAATTCCTGAAGACCCTCTTGTGGCTCGCGGTTCCGTATGTCGTTATGGAGAGCGGGTACATATACATGGCTTCGATTCTTCCCATAAATGAACACATCGAGCAGCTCACTCCTTGGGTTTATCTGGACCGCCTGCTGCTACATCCTCTTGGCCCGTATTGGTACCTGCATGCAATCATCCTTTGCGGAGCCACGTACTATTATATATATAATAATGTAGAGAAGAGTCCGGTAACGCGCTTCTTGTTGATTGGCATAGCCTATTACATTCTGGCTCGCATCTTTGGCATTCTGTCGTTTTCGTCTGCTTTGTACTTCCTTGCAGGAGCCTGCTTGAGGCAAAGCGGCACGAACTTCCTGACATTCTTCCTGCCCACAAGGCTCTCCGTAATAGCCTTCGCCTTGCTGGCCTGCTTTTCAAACAGTCCGAATCAGGCAAACCTGAACGGCGTTTTAATAGCCTACTTCGCCATTTCCTCCCTGCTGTCCATCTACAATCACTTGCCCGAAAGACTGCATGAAGCGTTTCACTTTATGGGTCGCAACAGCCTTCCCCTGTACGTCTTCTCGCCTGTCTTTACCGTCCTTTGCAAGCAACTTGTCCCCTACCTCAAGTTCGATCCGACGGGACTCCTCTTCCTGATTGTCTCCGTCGCCTTTTGCTTGATTGGAAGCCTCCTGATTGCCAAGCTGATGGACCTCGTCGGCATCTCGCGCTTCTTCTTTGGCAGAAAGGCACTCAACTGACAATTTGTCCTACTTTGTCCAGCTTTGTCCACAATGTTGCCACTTTTCGAATTGGCACGCATGTTGTCGTTTATGTCTGTGAACAACGTTCAACGAAACAACATGTTTAACCAAAAATATAATTAGGAGGTATGATTATGTTACCAGTAATGTTTAGAAACAATTGGATGCCAACATTGTTTGAAGATTTCCTGAACACAGATCTGATGCCTCGAACGGGCAGTACCGCTCCGGCAGTCAATGTGAAGGAGAGTGAAACGGCTTACACGATGGAGCTCGCAGCACCCGGTATCAAGAAGGAATACTGCCGAGTCAACATCGACGACAACGGCAACCTGGCCATCGCAATTGAGAACAAGTGCGAACACAAGCATGAGGACAAGAAGCATCACTACTTGAGGCGCGAGTTCTCGTACAGCAACTACGAGCAGAGCTACACACTTCCCGAAGACGTGGAGCGCGACAAGATTTCCGCTAAGGTTGAGGACGGCATCCTGACCGTCACGATGCCCAGGGTGGTGAAGGAAGAGAAAAAGCTCAGCAAGGCTATCGAAGTCTGCTAACCTGACAAGGCGTCTAAAATAAAGGAGCAGCCATCTTCGGAGGACTGCTCCTTTTTCGTCTCTAAACTTAACACGTTAAGTGAGCAAACTTAACACGTTAAAATTGCAAACTTAACACGTTAAATTTGGAATTTAACCACGCTAACTTTTCCAACTTGACAGGAGGCGCCTGAAAACTTACCTAAGGGCTTGAATCAAAAGAATTAATAATAATTCTTAATTCTGCACGCTTAATTCTTCTTTTTTTTGTACTTTTGTAGCATGAAAGGCGAGAAGTTGGGCATAAGACGAACTATTGCTCTCGAAGCTTCGAGACTCTTGACGGGGAGCCTCAGGCAGGAGCATCCGCTCAGGCAGCTCTTTTGGGAGAGCACTGTGCGCTGCAACATTCATTGCCGCCACTGCGGAAGCGATTGCCGACAGGCTGCCACAGTGCCCGACATGCCCAAGGAAGACTTCTTCCGAGTGCTGGACAATGTTGCCTCGAAGCGCAATCCGGGCGAGGTTTTCGTCATCCTCGGAGGCGGAGAACCATTGGTGCGGGAGGACGTCGTGGAGTGTGCAAAAGGCATCTCGACACGCGGTTTCCCTTGGGGAATGGTGACGAACGGCCTCTATCTTACTGCCGAAATGCTCTCCAAGCTGAAGGATGCAGGGCTTTGCTCCGTGACAATCAGCCTCGACGGGCTCGAGGAACAGCACACCTGGCTGCGTCGCCATCCCGACTGCTTCCGCATGGCAAGCCAGGCAATCGACATGATAGTGGCCGACAGAACACTCGTCTACGACGTGATGACCTGCGTGCATCAGCACAATTACGACACGCTGAAAGAGCTCAAGGAGTTCCTCATCGGCAAAGGCGTCACGGATTGGCGGCTCGCCACCATCTTTCCGGTCGGCAGAGGAGCACAGGACAAGGACCTGCAACTCACGGGAAAACAACTCCGAGGGCTGCTCGAGTTCATCCGCGAGACTCGGAAAGAGGGCAGGATTCATGTCTCCTATGGCTGCGAAGGCTTCTTGGGAAAGTACGAAGGAGACGTTCGCGACTGGATGTTTCGCTGCGTGGCTGGGGTCACGGTGGCTTCCGTGCTGGTCGATGGAAGCATTAGCGCTTGCACGAGCATCAGGCACAACTACAAACAGGGGAACATCTACGAGGACGACTTCATGCAGGTCTGGGAGACTCGCTTCCAGCCTCATCGCGACCACAAGTGGATGAAAACCGACGACTGCAAGGGCTGCAAGTACTGGCGCTACTGCGAGGGAGGCGGAATGCATCTCAGGGACAACGACGGCAAACTGTTGCTCTGCCACATGCTTAAAATGGGAAAAAAATGGAAGTAAAATAGGGAGTAAAGCCAGCCAGCTGGCTGGAAGTAAAATTGGACAATACCTTATATGGCGAATAACACTATCGTCCGCTTTAACTTCCACGAGCAAAGCGAGTTAACTTCCACTTTAACTACCCTTTTTACTTCATAAATAATAAGAACTATGGCAAAGAAAATTCGTTCAGCATGGCGGCTGATATTGGGCTCGCTCATCACCCTGTTGGGGTTCGCAGCCTGCAAAACTGCCAAGAAAGTACAGAAGGGAGACGACACTATCGAGCTTTACGGACCTCCTCCAGGCATCGTCGATAAGCAGAATCCCATTGATCGTGTGCGGGTTCTCTATGGCGTGCCGCCCATTAAGGTTGAGAAAGTTCAGAAAATAGACCCGCCTACTTCACTCGAATAATGGTGAGTCCGTCGCGAAGCGGCAGGATGACTTTCTCGACGCGACTGTCCTTAGCGACCAATTCGTTGAAGTCCTGTACGCCTCGCGTCTGCATATCGCTGTCCTTTGGATGCTCCAAAACATGCCCATACCACAGGGTGTTGTCAGCAACAATAAAGCCTCCGGGACTCATCAAGGGCAGCAGCATCTCGTAATATGCCACGTACTCGCGCTTGTCGGCATCAATAAAGGCGAAGTCCCAACGCTGCTGCATCTGCGGAACAAGCTGCAGGGCATCACCGATGTGAAGGTGTATCTTGTCCTTGTAGGCACTTCCCTCGAACCAATGCCGCAGGAAGTCTTCGTTTTCGTCGAACACCTCGAAGGTATGAATCTCAGCGTCTTCAGACAAGCCTTCCGCCATACATAAAGTAGCATAGCCGCTGAAGGTGCCCAACTCGAGCACGTTCAACGGCTTTGCCATCTGTATGAGCATCTTCAGCACACGTCCCTGCAGATGTCCGCTCGCCATTTGTCCGTACGAGAGACGCAGTTGTGTGTCGCGCCAAAGACTGTGCAAGTAATCGCCTTCAGCGTCGATATGCTGAAGGATGTACTCGTCGAGCGACATTACTCGGCCTTTGCCTGAGTCGTGTTATCAATGAGAGCCTCGATGGCGAGACGATAGCTGTCGAGTCCGAAACCGCCCACAAAGCCCACACATCCCGGGCTGATGATGCTGCGACGGCGGAAGTCTTCGCGCTGATAGACGTTGCTGATGTGCACCTCGACTGTGGGAGTGCTTACGCTGCGGAGTGCATCGAGGATGGCGATGCTGGTGTGCGTGTAAGCTCCTGCATTGAGGACGATGCCGTCGCGGTCAAAGCCTACTTCGTGAATCTTGTTGATAATCTCGCCTTCCAGGTTGCTCTGGAAGTAGTCGATGCGTACCTTCGGGAAGCGTGCACGCAGTTCTTTCAAGTAGTCTTCCCAAGCACGTTTTCCATAAATCTCAGGCTCGCGAACGCCCAAAAGGTTCAGATTTGGGCCATTAATAATTTGAATTCTCATAATAATGTTGTACTTTTGTGGTCGAATAGCGTTAGTTCCTGCTACAAAAATAGTAAAAAGATTAGAGATTAGGGATTAGAGATTAGGTTTTTTTTCCTTAAATGACGAAAAATGCACTACGAACTGTCGAATACCAATGTTGTGGGCAACGCCATCCTTCGCCGTTACTTCCAGTACCTGCGGCTTGAGAGGTCGTACACACCGAACACCCTCGATGCCTATCTCAAAGACCTGCAGAAGCTCCTGAACTATTATGCGGACGAGGGCATCGACTTCCGAAAGGTCACGCTCGAGCAGTTGGACCGGTTCGCGAAGGCTTTGCAGGAGCTTGGCGTAGGGCCCCGTTCTGTAGCACGCATACTGAGTGGAGTGCGTTCGTTCTATCGTTTCCTGACCATCGAGAAAGAGGTCGAAACCGACCCGACCGAGCTCTTGGAGAGTCCGAAGATTGGCAAACACCTGCCCGAAGTGCTGAGTCTGCCAGAGATTGACGCAATAGAAGCCGCCATCGACCTCAGCAAACCGGAAGGCATACGCGACCTCGCCATCATCGAAGTGCTGTTCAGTTGCGGACTGCGCATCAGCGAACTCATCAACCTGAAACTGAGCGAGCTCTATCTCGAAGAGGGATACATCCGCGTTCACGGCAAGGGAAGGAAGGAAAGACTGGTGCCCATCGGCGAAAACGCCATACAGAAACTCCGCGACTGGTTCGTCGTAAGGCAAGGGATAACAGTCAAACCTGGCGAAGAAGACTATGTCTTCATCTCGCTCCGACGCGGCAAACACCTCAGCCGAATATCGCTTTTCGTCTATATCAAAGGGTATGCCGAGCAGGCAGGCATAAGGAAAAGCATCAGCCCGCACACCTTCCGCCACAGTTTCGCCACGCAGCTCCTGGAAGGCGGAGCCAATCTACGAGCCATCCAAGCGATGCTCGGACACGAAGACATCGGCACAACCGAGATCTACATGCACATCGACAAGAGCCACCTGCGACAGGAAATCCTCGAACACCACCCGCGGAATCTCAAGCCCTGAAACGCCACGTTTCCAAACACGGCACGCCGAGTTGATTATAGATACATGTATGTATAATTAAATGTACATGTATGTATAATTATAGATACATGTATGTATAACGAACGC
>OCTX012254809.1_pt1 | contig 11241 bp, 6 predicted proteins | sample 1539691 | NCBI WGS metagenome assembly OCTX01 (sample SAMN02144231, study PRJEB22623) | gut metagenome | biome: sheep rumen | host: Ovis aries | place: New Zealand | reverse complement strand
TTGCAGCTTGCTTCTGTAGCTTTTGTAACAGGCTGTTTGTGCTGCGTCGGGACTGATGGGGCGGGTATGTGCTCATTACCGGCCGGTGCAGGACTTGCAGTTTGCGGTAGAAACATATGGATTTTACGCAACAAAGACGTTGGGACAGGTTGTTTATACCTGTCGGTCTTTGTTGCTTTTTTGTTTTGCGGGAATTGCCGGGAAGGATTGTTGCTCCTTTGCGGTTTACAAAGGGATTGGGCGATTAAGGGAGCGCAGGGAAATTTGACTGCGCTCCCTCGGTAACCGCACAAACTCATTTAATCAGCGGTTCCTTAAGGACGCGTTCAATAATACCGGGGAGGTTGTTTTTATGTGTGGAATAGTGGGGTTTACAGGAGCGCAAAGCGCCGCGCCCATCCTGTTGGATGGATTAAAGAAACTGGAATACCGGGGCTATGATTCCGCGGGGATCGCGGTCATGGCCGGCCGTGAAATTTCGGTCCACAAGGTTACAGGGCGGATCGCCAATCTGTGCGAGAAGACGGATGACGGTTTACGCGTACCCGGGACAACGGGTATCGGGCATACCCGCTGGGCCACCCACGGCGCGCCTACGGAGGAAAACGCCCATCCCCATGTAAGCAACGACGGACGGTTTGCCATCGTTCATAACGGCATCATTGAAAACTATATGACACTGCGGGAAGAGCTGATCCGGGACGGGTACCGGTTTGAAAGCGAAACCGATACGGAGGTTATCGTCCACCTTATCGAAATGTTCTACCGGGGAGATGTGCGGGAGGCGCTGATCAAGACCACTAACCGCCTTCGTGGATCGTATGCGTTAGGCGTGATCTGTTCCGAGGAACCGGGGAAGATATACGCGGTGCGGGAGGCCAGCCCGCTGATCCTCGGTATCGGGCTTGGGGAGAACTATTTTGCTTCTGATGTGACTGCGCTGGTAAACCATACGCGAAATGTGATTTATCTGGAGGACGGCGAATTTGCGGAACTGTCAGAAGAAACGATCCGGATCTTTGACTGTACCGGACAGGTTATCAGCCGCAAAGCCACCCGCATATTGTGGGATGTGCAGGCGGCGGAAAAAGGCGGCTACGAGCATTTTATGCTGAAGGAGATCATGGAGCAGCCCGGGGCTGTCAGGGCAACCATTGCGCCGCGGATTAAAGCGGGAAACGTCGAGTTTGAGGAACTGGGAATGTCGGTTTCGGAAATTGCAGACATCCGCAATATTATCATTACGGCCTGCGGTTCCGCCTATTATGCCGGCTGTGCGGGAAAATACGCAATCGAACGCCTGTGCCGCATACCGGTCAAGGTGGAACTGGCAAGCGAACTTCGCTACAGCGATCCGCTGATTGACGGGCACACGCTGCTGATCGTGATTTCCCAGTCGGGGGAAACGGCGGACACCATTGCCGCGATGAAAGAGTGCAAAGAAAGGGGAGCGAAGGCTCTTGCCATTGTGAATGTAGTAGGAAGCTCGGTAGCCAAGCTTGCGGATTATACGATATACACCTGGGCGGGGCCCGAAATCGCCGTGGCGACTACAAAAGGGTATACCACGCAGGTGGCGGTCCTGTATATGCTGGCTGTCTGTCTTGCGGACAAGCTGGGCCGGATCGGCCAACAGAAAGCAAAGCTTGTCCGGGCGTTGCAGGCGCTGCCCCGCCAGATCCAGCAGGCGTTTGACCTGAACTCTTCGATCCCTGCGCTGGCCAAAAAATACCATGGAAGTAAATCCCTGTTCTTTATTGGAAGAAACACCGATTATGCTGTGGCGCTGGAAGGCGCGTTAAAAATGAAAGAAATCTCGTACCTGCACGCGGAAGCATATGCGGCAGGGGAACTGAAACACGGCACCATCGCCCTGATCGAAGAACATCAGCCTGTCATCGCCCTTTGCTGCAATCCGTCCATTATGGAGAAGACACTGAGCAACATCGTGGAAGTGAAATCCCGCGGCGCGGAGGTACTGGCGCTGACCTTCCGGAATAATCACAAGATTTTGTCTGTTGCGGACGATCTGCTGTTTGCGCCGGATATGGATCCCCTGTTTTCCGCGGTGGTGGAGATCGTTCCGCTGCAGCTGCTGGCTTATTACGTAGCAAAAGAAAACGGCTGTGATATTGATAAGCCGAAGAATCTGGCAAAGTCCGTTACCGTAGAGTAAAAATAAAGGAAGCGCCGATGAATCAGCGCTTTCCAAAGCAAAGCGAGGAGGATGAAAATGATGAATGTCCCGAAATTATTTGGCAGTCTTACGTTTAATGAACGGGTGATGAAAGACCGGTTGCCGGCAAAAACGTTTGCTACATTCCGTAAGATGGTAGAGGAAGGGCTGCCTCTGACGCGGGAACTGGCCGATATGATGGCTTATGCCATGAAAGACTGGGCGCTGGAGAACGGCTGTACGCATTTTACCCATTGGTTCCAGCCCATGACCGGTATTACGGCGGAAAAGCACGACAGCTTTATCGCGCCGGCGGCAGACGGACGGGTCATCATGGATTTTTCCGGCAAGGACCTGATCCAGGGCGAGCCGGACGCATCCAGTTTTCCTTCGGGCGGATTGCGCGCCACCTTTGAAGCCCGGGGATATACGGCCTGGGATCCTACCAGCTATGCGTTCATCAAGGATGGCTGCCTGTATATTCCTACAGCCTTCTGTTCTTACACGGGCGATGTGCTGGATAAAAAAACACCGCTGCTGCGTTCCATTACCGTATTAAGCGAAGCGGCGAAACGGCTGCTGGCGATCCTGGGAACGCCTACGGAAAAAGTCATTACCAATGTCGGGCCGGAACAGGAATATTTCCTGGTAGATAAGGCCATGTGGGAAAAACGGAAAGACCTGGTCTTTACGGGGCGGACGCTGTTCGGCGCCAGACCGCCAAAGGGACAGGAGATGGAGGATCACTATTTTGGAGCGATCAAACCCAGGGTAAAAGCCTTTATGGAAGAATTAAACGAAGAACTGTGGAAACTGGGGATCCCGGCCAAAACGGAGCATAATGAAGTGGCGCCTGCCCAGCACGAACTGGCGCCTGTATACACCACTGTGAATCTGGCCTGTGATTACAACCAGCTGACCATGGAATTCATGAAACGTATTGCGTTAAAGCATAACATGGTCTGCCTGCTGCACGAAAAACCCTTTGCCGGTGTAAATGGCAGCGGCAAACATAATAACTGGTCCCTTTCCACACTGGAAGGGAAAAACCTGCTGGACCCGGGAACCGATGTATACCACAACAACCAGTTCCTGCTGTTCCTTGCGGCAATCATCAAAGGGGTGGACGAATATCAGGACGCGCTGCGGGGCACAGTAGCCAGCGCAGGAAACGATCACCGGCTGGGCGCCAATGAAGCGCCGCCCGCTATCGTCAGCATCTTTCTGGGCACGGAGCTGACAGGGGTTCTGGAAGCCATTGCGGCAGGGGAGGAATACAAGCCGCATGGACATATCCAGATGAAGATCAGCGGCAATACGGTTCCGGCCCTGAGCAAGGATAATACAGACCGCAACCGGACTTCGCCCTTTGCCTTTACCGGAAACAAATTTGAGTTCCGCATGGTTGGCTCCCAGGCCAGTCTCGCCTGTCCCAATGCCTACCTGAACACCATTGTTGCAGAGGAACTGGAATGGGTGGCGGAACGGATGGAAGGAACGAAGCAGGAAGAAATGGACAAGGCAGTCAAAAACCTGGTGAAGGAAATATACCTTGCCCATAAACGCATCGTGTTCAACGGCAACGGATATACGGACGAATGGGTGAAAGAAGCGGAACGCCGCGGGCTGTACAATAACAAGTCTACGCCGGAAGCGCTGGCCTGCATGTGCAGCAAAAAAAATGTGGACCTTGTAGTGAAGCACGGAATTTTTACCAAAACAGAAGTATTGTCCCGTTGCGAGATCCAGTACGAACTGTACAACAAAACGCTGAATATTGAAGCGCTGACCATGCTGGATATGCTGTACAAAGATCTGCTGCCTGCGTCGAAAGCCTATTTGAAAGATCTGGGAGCGGTTGCCCTGAGCGAAAATGAACTGGGCCTGCAGCCGGACACAGCGCTATTTAAAAAATTACAGAAAGCGACAGTGGCTATGTATAAAGATGGCGAGATGCTGGCAAAAGAGCTGGGAAAAGCGGAACAGATCGAAGACCAGAAAAAAGCCAGCGCCCTATATCACGATAAGGTGCTGCCGGCCATGGAATCGCTGCGGCGCAGCGGCGATGCGGTGGAAGCGCTGCTGGGTAAGAACTATTTGCCGTATCCGACCTATGGGGAATTGCTGTTCGGCATCAACAACTAAAAACAAGAAGGGAGCGCCGCGTTTTCAATCGGCGCTCCCCTGAAGGAAAAGCAGACGGAACAGTCTGTTGCCATAATCCTCCTGCTTGAACGACGCTGTCGGGAAGACGCACCCCGGCAGTGTCGTTTCATTGTTGTAATTGTAAAATGAGAACCTTTCTTAAGGAAGCGCTGATTAATTCGTCTGCACTTCCTTAATTTTATTTCGCGTCAATCGTGGATATGCCCATCGTCATTTCCTCCAGCACATCCAGCAGCATCCGTACGGTATCAAGAGAAGTGAGCATCACCGCGTTGTTTTGCGCGGCTGCCTGCCGGATGGCCACGCCGTCGCCGTAATGGACGCCGGAAAGGATGGCGCGGGTGTTGATGACATAGCTGACATAACCGGCGCGGATGGAGTCGAGGATCTCTTCGCTTCCTTCGCTTGGTTTGTGCCGGATCCGCGTGCGGATGCCATGCTTTTTCAGTACTTCGCCCGTCAGCGTGGTGGCTTCGATATTGAAGCCCATGTTGTAGAACCGACGGATCAGCGGCACGGTTTCTTCTTTATCTTCATCAGCCACGCTGACCACGACGGTACCATAGTTTTTCAGGGTCAGGCCGGAAGCGATCAGCGCTTTGAAGGCGGCCCGGTGCAGCTTATCGTCGTAGCCGATGGCTTCCCCGGTGGACTTCATTTCCGGAGAAAGGTAAGCGTCCATACCCCGGAGTTTGGAGAAAGAAAAGGCGGGGCACTTCACGTAGTACCGGTTCTTTTCTTTCGGATACCGTTCAACGATTCCCTGTTCCCGCAGGGATACGCCCAAAATGGCCAGGGCGCCGATGTCCGCCAGGCTGTAGCCGGTGGCTTTGGATAAGAAAGGAACGGTCCGGGAGGAACGGGGATTTACTTCAATAATGTAAACCTGTTCGCTGGCGTCTACGATGAACTGGATGTTAAACAGTCCTTTGATGCCGATTCCCAGTCCCAGTTTTTCCGTATAATCCAGTATCGTTTCCTTCACTTTTTGGGAAAGGCTGTAAGAAGGATACACGCTGATGGAATCGCCGGAATGGACGCCGGTCCGTTCCACCAGTTCCATGATGCCGGGCACAAATACGCGTTCCCCGTCGCAGACCGCGTCTACTTCCACTTCTTTGCCCCGGATGTATTTGTCCACCAGCACGGGCCTGTCTTCATCAACTTCCACTGCAGTCTTCAGGTAATCCCGCATATCCTTTTCCTTGCCCACGATCTGCATGGCCCGGCCGCCCAGAACGAAACTGGGGCGTACCAGGACAGGATATCCGATGCGGCGGGCGGCTTCCATGCCGGCTTCGATGCTGGTGACCGCTTCGCCCCGGGGCTGGGGGATGTGCAGGGAAAGCAGCAGCTTTTCAAACAGGTCCCGGTTTTCCGCCCGGTCAATGGCGTCGCAGTCCGTACCGATGATCTTCACGCCCCGTTCCTTCAGCGGCTCGGCCAGGTTGATAGCGGTCTGTCCGCCTAAGGTGGCGATCACTCCGTCCGGTTTTTCCAGGTCTATGATGTTCATGACATCTTCCGGGCAGAGGGGTTCGAAATAGAGTTTGTCCGAACAGGTATAATCGGTAGAAACCGTTTCCGGGTTGTTGTTGATGATAATGGCTTCGTAACCGGCTTTCTGGATGGTCTGGACGGCATGGACGGTGGAATAATCAAATTCCACGCCCTGCCCGATACGGATGGGCCCGGAACCCAGTACGATGATCTTCTTCCTGTCTGAAACGCGGGACTCGTTTTCTTCTTCGTAGGTGGAATAGAAGTAGGGGATATAGCTTTCAAATTCGGAAGCGCAGGTGTCAATCATTTTATAGACCGGCGCGATCCCGTTCTGGCGCCGCAGCGCATAAATTTCCCGTTCCGGCCGGTTCCACAGCAAGCCGATCTCTTTATCGGAAAAGCCGCGCTTCTTGGCATACAGCAGCGTGGGAATGTCATTCGGCCTGTTGCGGATCTCTGTTTCCGTTTCCACGATATTCCGGATTTTGCGCAGGAAAAAGCGGTCGATGGCCGTCCGGTCTGCAATGCTGTCCACGTCGCAGCCAAGGCGGAACAGTTGCGCAATGGCATAGATACGGTCATCTGTGCCGATGCGGATGTAGTCCAGCAGGTCTTCTTCCGAAACAGCGTCGAATTTTGGCAGATGGATATGAAAGGCGCCAATTTCCAGAGAGCGGATGCCTTTCAGCAGGCTTTCTTCAAAGGTCCGTCCAATGCTCATGGCTTCGCCCGTGGCTTTCATCTGGGTGGACAGGGAATTGTTGGCGTCTGCGAATTTATCAAAAGGAAAACGCGGCAGCTTTGTCACCACGTAGTCCAGCGCAGGCTCAAAGGAAGCCGGTGTGTTGGCGATCTGGATTTCGTCCAGCGTCATGCCGACGCCGATTTTGGCGGAGACACGGGCGATAGGGTAGCCGCTGGCTTTGGATGCGAGGGCAGACGAACGGGAGACACGGGGATTCACTTCAATCAGATAATACTGGAACGAGTTGGGGTCCAGGGCAAACTGCACGTTGCATCCGCCTTCGATTTTCAGCGCCCGGATGATCTTCAGCGCGCTGTCCCGCAGCATGTGATACTCTTTATTGGTCAGGGTCTGGGAAGGGCAGACCACGATGGAATCGCCTGTGTGGATGCCCACCGGATCCAGGTTTTCCATGTTGCAGATGGCGATGGCGGTATCGTTTTTGTCCCGTATGACTTCGTATTCGATTTCCTTGAATCCCCTGATGCTTTTTTCAATCAGCACTTCCCGGACGGGGGAAAGCTCCAGGGCATGTTTCATCAGGGGAATGAATTCCGTTTCACTATCCGCAAAACCGCCGCCGGTCCCGCCCAGGGTAAAGGCAGGACGGAGGATGACCGGATAGCCGATTTTTTCTGCTGCTTTCAGCCCGTCCTCTACGGTGCCTGCAATGTCGGAAGGCAGCACCGGTTCCCCCAAGTTTTCGCAAAGCTCTTTGAACAGTTCCCGGTCTTCCGCCTGTTCGATGGAATGGCTGCCGGTTCCAAGGAGTTCCGTATGGCATTCGGCAAGGATCCCTTTCTTTTCCAGCTGCATGGCCAGGTTCAGGCCCGTCTGTCCGCCGATTCCCGGCAGGATGGCATCGGGGCGTTCGTAGCGTATGATCTTGGCAATATATTCCAGCGTCAGCGGCTCCATGTAAACCTTGTCCGCGATGCTGGTATCGGTCATGATAGTGGCCGGATTGGAATTACAGAGAATGACTTCATATCCTTCTTCTTTCAGGGCCAGACAGGCCTGGGTTCCGGCATAATCAAATTCAGCGGCCTGCCCGATAACGATGGGCCCGGAACCGATGACAAGGATCTTTCGGAGGTCTGTTCTTTTAGGCATGGCGCTTCCCCTCTTTCTCCATCAGCCAGATAAAACGGTCGAACAGGTAGCCGCTGTCCTGCGGTCCCGGCGCGCTTTCCGGATGGTACTGCACGCTGAATACACGGTCCTTTTCACATATTACGCCCTCTATCGTATGGTCCAGCAGGTTTACGTGGGTTATCGCCAGCGGTGTGCGGGCCAGGCTGTTTTTATCTACGGCATAGGAATGGTTTTGTGAGGTGATTTCGATTTTTCCTGTGTCCAGGTTTTTAACCGGGTGATTGCCGCCCCGGTGCCCAAATTTCAGTTTGTAGGTTTTGGCTCCGTAAGCCAGGGAGATGATCTGATGGCCCAGGCAGATGCCAAACAGGGGAACGGTTCCCAGCAGCTGCCGGATGGTTTCGATAGTCTGCGGAACGTCTGTCGGGTCGCCTGGCCCGTTGGAAATGAAGATTCCGTCCGGATGTAACGCTTTGATTTCTTCCGCGGAAGTATTCCAGGGCACGACTATCACTTTGCAGCCGCGCCGGTTCAGGGACCGCACAATGTTCTGCTTCATGCCGCAGTCAATGGCGACGACATGGAAGCGTTCCTGTTTTGCATGCGACACCCATAGACTTTTGCAGCTGACGCGGGAAACGGCATCGGCGGGAAGCTGGCTTTCTTTTACTATGCGCAGTCCTTCTTCCAGCGGCATGGCGGCTTTTGTAACCAGCGCCCTGCAGCTGCCGAAGTCGCGGATCGCCCGGTTCAGCCTTCGGGTATCCACGCCCTGGATCCCGGCAATACCATACTTCTTCATTACGGAATCCAACGTGGCGACGCTGCGGAAGTTGGACGGCTCGTCATTATATTCCCGCACGATCAGCGCGCCGATACCGGGCTGTGCCGACTCATAATCGTCTTCAGCCATGCCGTAGTTGCCGATCAGCGGATATGTCATTACCACAGCCTGGTCGGTGTACGAGGGATCCGAAAGGATCTCCTGATAACCAACCATGGATGTATTGAAGACGATTTCCAGTACTTTGTCCCCTGCTGCGCCAAAAGCATATCCGTAATACTCCTGCCCGTTTTCCAGGATGATTTTCCGGTTAAAATTCATGACCATAATCGCCGCCTCGTTTTCATTTCAAAAAAATAAAGGCGCTCTTTGCCGTACACAAAATTGCACGGCAAAGAACGCCTTTGTTATCTATAAAATTGTAACACTGTCAGCGGGACTTTGTCAAATAAATCATGAATAAAAATTCATTTTTTAATTTTTCTTTTTTCCCGTTTCTTTCTCGTGTATCTCCGCACTGGCGATGACAGCTTTGGCGACTGCCTTCAGGGAGAGCCTGCGGTTCATACTGAGTTTTTGCATGGCCTTAAACGCATCGCTCTCTGTAAATTTGTACTGATCCATCAGGATGCCCTTGGCCCGGTCCAGCAGTTTTCGCGTTTCCAGATCGTCCTTTGCCTTGTCCAGCTCAGCGTTTAGCCGCTGGAACGCGACAAACCGGTTCATTGCGATTTCCATGGCGGGGAAGAGTTCTTCTTCCCGGATCGGTTTCACCAGATAGGCGAATACGCCGGAATCGGTGGCCTGCTGCACAATTTCACGCTGGCTGTAGGCAGTCAGCAGAAGGACAGGCGCCAGCCGTTCATCCCCGATGGCTTTGGCCGCTGCCAGTCCGTTCATCTCCGGCATTTTTACGTCCATGATCACCAGGTCAGGCTTTTCCTGTTTTGTGATATCTACGGCTGCTTTTCCGTTTTCCGCTTCGCCGACAACCACATGTCCCGCTTCTTCCAGCATCTCGCGAAGGTCCAGACGCAACAATGCTTCATCGTCCGCAATCAGTATCCTTAACGGTTTCACACATACCCCTCCATTACAACAAAATCACTATTACAATAAGAAACTTACCTTTGCAACCGTCCCTTTGCCTTTCGGACGGGGTTCCAGGCTGAATGTCCCTTTCAGGTCAGACTGCACGACTGTTTGCACGATCTTTAATCCAAGGCTTTTCGTCTTATGCAGGTCAAATCCTGCCGGAAGGCCGACCCCGTCGTCTTCTACCTGCAACAGCAAGATGTTTTCGCTTTCTTTTTTGTTATTGCTTTCGTAAGACAGATCTTTCCCTGACGCCGCCCTTGTTTCGCCCGTTTCTGTTGCGCTGGCCAGATAATGGATCGCGGCTGTGAGCTTTCCTTTTTTACAGTTCTCAAAGCCATGCTCCAGCGCGTTTTGCAGCAGTTCGTTCAGTACCAGCGCCAGGCTTGCCGCCTGCTGGGAAGGAAGCCGCAGGTTGTCTGCGGTGAATTTCATTTCCAGTTCCAGATCCGGGTTCTTCATGCTGCTCATGACGGTACGGAATATGCCGTTCCCCAGGTCGTTTATATCAACGGTTTCCGTTCCCTGTCCGGACAGGTATTCATGAACCAGCGCGATGCTGCTGATACGGTTGATGGAATCGCGCAGCACGACTTTTGCTTCTTCCGACGCGGCCCGTCGCTGTTCCAGCCGCAGCAGGCTGGCAATGGTCTGCAGGTTATTCTTGACCCGGTGATGGATCTCGCGGATCACGGCGGCTTTTACCCGCAGCTCTTCATCCTTCAGTTTCAGCTGCGTAATGTCTTCAATGACGACGATGATCCGCTGGATGTTTTTGGCAATGCGAAGCGGTATGAACCGGCAGTCAAGGAACAGTCCTTTTTGCTGCAGTTCCTGTTCTTCCGCTTCGCCGGTCTGTAATACGCTGTCGACACCGTTCCAGTAAATTTCCGGACTGTTTGTGTAGCGGCCTACCAGGGAGCCGACGCCAAGCACGCGGTAAATGTGTCGGGCGGCGTTGTTCGCCGCAAGGATGCGACGATCTTCCGCGTTTACCAGGACCAGTCCGTCAATGCTGGACAGACGGCGGTAACAGAGGTTGGCCGCATGATCCTTCTTGCTTCCGCGAAGAAAATCCATGGTGATGTCCCAGAATACCACGTCTGCTTCCCGGTCTTCAAAAGCGGCGGCCGCGAAACACCGGTCCTGCGCATCGCAGATGGGATACACCTTCAGCCGCGCGAAATGGCCTGTTTCAAATTCCCGGAACCCTTCCGTCACGGCATTGGCTTCCAGAGCCTGGGTAATCAGCGGCTCATCTTCCGCCCGGGTAATTTCCTCCGGCTCTGTGTTTTCTGATCGGGTCAGAGGCTCGGCCTGATCAAATACGCTCAGGAAGACGATGTTCCCGGCTGCATTTGTCTCTGCTTTCTTTTCCGGTCCCGCTGCGGAAAAAATGAAGCGTCGGCTGCGATCCAGCGGCAGGACCAGCGATATCTTCGCCTGGGACAGATCGGCTGCCAGCCCCAGGTTGCAGCGCATACCGTCCAGAATGTTCCATTGTTCCTGTGTCAGTTGTGTTAGCATAATGATTGTCTCCGTATTATGGAAGCGCTGATTAATTCGTCCGCACGCTTACTCTGTATAAGCGATAGCCTGAAGGCATAAGCGATTCACACGCCGCTAAAGCGTCGGTTCTCTGCTTATCGCTCGCAAGCAAGCTTGCGGCTCTCTGCT
>OCTX012271094.1_pt1 | contig 11242 bp, 5 predicted proteins | sample 1539691 | NCBI WGS metagenome assembly OCTX01 (sample SAMN02144231, study PRJEB22623) | gut metagenome | biome: sheep rumen | host: Ovis aries | place: New Zealand | reverse complement strand
GTCTGTTTCAAGATTGTTGGCTGTTAGAAAAATAATGGGCACGTTTGAAGCTGCTCTTATTTTTGAGCAGAATTCAAGTCCGCTGCCGTCAGGAAGCGATATATCAAGTATGATAAGGTCTATTTTGTTATTTTTGAATATATCTTCAGCGGTTTTTAATTCATGTGCCTGAAATGTGTTGTTTTCTTTGCTAAGGTATATGGAAAGTCCCTGATTTAATGAAATGTCGTCTTCAATTATTAAAATGTTGTGCATCGAGTTTTGCTCCTCTATATTAAATGTGGTGAGTGTGTTTTGTGTTTAAGACATTTATTATGCCTTATAGTTTAGTGTTACTGTGTGCTTACTATATATAAATAGCGATAATAAGACAAAACATTATTGTAATTATAACACTCAGTGTTTCGAGTGTCAAGCGAAGAGGGTTTAGCTTCAGATAATAAAAATATAAAAACTATAATGTTAATTTTCCCTGAATGTGGCTGCATTACGATGCAGTCTTTTTTATTGCACGAAAGATAGAAAATAGTGTTATAGTATTGTAGAAACTGATGAAATTAATGAGCTGGGCATAAAATTTTGTTAGGTATATTGACATAAAAAGATGAATAGTGTATAATAAATAAAAAGTGCAGTTTTATTAAGTAAAAATAATTATCTTAATATGTGAAGATAAAATCCAGATCAGAAATAAGGTGTCAGGACTATGAAATTTTTAACAGCCGTACATACCGATGTAGGCATAAAAAAAAGAACGAATCAGGATTCTGCTTTGATAATGGAGGCAGAAACAGAAATAGGAAGGATCCTTATGGCTGTTATATGTGACGGCATGGGAGGTCTTGCAAAGGGAGAAGTTGCAAGTGCAGCTCTGATAAACGCTTTTTCTGATTGGTTCAAAAATAAACTTCCGGAGATAGTGCAGAACGGAGTAGATCATCAGGCAGTATTCAATTCATTTGGAAGTATAGCCTTTGATATGAACCACCGTATAGGAGAATATGGTGCGAAGAATGGAGTAAGTCTTGGTACTACTATAGTTGTGATGCTTTTTGCAGCCGGAAGGTACTATATAATGAATATCGGAGATTCAAGAGCATATAAAATGACAGATACTATCTATCAGCTTACAAAAGATCAGACTTATGTACAGCGTGAAATAGATATGGGACGTATGACTCCTGAGGAAGCGAGTGTTAGCGACCAGAGAAATGTACTGCTCCAGTGCGTTGGAGCGAGCGATGTTATTTCTCCAGATTTTTATTCGGAAGAGATAGAGTCCGGTGATTGTTACCTGCTATGCAGCGATGGATTCAGACACACTGTAACTCCGTCGGAATTTTTTGAGAGAATGAATTCACAGATGCTTACAGACGAAAAAACAATGCTGGATACATTGATTTATTTTACTGAGCTAAATAAAAACAGACGGGAAACGGATAATATTACCGCTATTCTCGTCCGAGCGGATTGAGTGATTGTTATGCTGGAAATAGGACAAGTTATTGACGGAAAATATAAAATACTGAACGTTATCGGCAAGGGCGGTATGAGTATCGTTTACCTTGCGATGAACGAGAAAGCTAATAAGCAGTGGGCTATCAAGGAAGTGCGTAAAGACGGCAAGCAGGACTTTGATGTTGTCAAGCAGGGACTTGTGGCTGAGATAGATATGCTCAAACGTTTCAATCATCCTAATCTTCCGAGCATCGTCGATGTTATCGACGGCGACGGTACTTTTCTCATCGTTATGGACTATATCGAGGGTAATGCCCTTGATAAGAAACTTCAGGAGGAAGGAGCTCAGGATCAGGATGATGTTATTGCATGGGCAAAGCAGCTCTGCGACGTTCTGGGTTATCTTCATTCCAGAAAGCCGCCTATAATCTATCGTGATATGAAGCCTGCCAATGTTATGCTCAAGCCTGATGGCTCTGTAACGCTTATTGACTTTGGTACTGCAAGAGAATTCAAATATGCCGGTGTTGCTGATACCACTTGTCTTGGTACAAGAGGATATGCTGCTCCGGAGCAGTTCGGAGGTCAGGGACAGACTGACCCACGAACAGACATATACTGCCTTGGTGCGACCATGTATCACCTTGTTACAGGTCATAATCCGGCTGTATATCCGTATAAGATGTATCCGATAAGGCAGTGGAACTCCCTGCTTTCATCCGGACTTGAAGAAATAATACTTAAATGTACACAGCAGAATCCTGATGACCGTTATCAGACCTGTGCTGAGCTTATGTATGCACTTGAACACTATCAGGATCTTGATGCTGAAAGTAAGAAAGCTCAGAATTTCAAGTGGAGAACTTTCATTGCAACATCTGCATTAAGCCTTGTTATGGTAGGCGGTGCGTTGACGTTCAAGTCGCTTGAAAAGAGCAAAACTGCTGATACTTACGATTCATATCTGCTCAGAGCTTCTACTGCGGAGACTGATGAAGCATATGATCTTTATAATAAAGCCATTTCGCTGAAACCGGATGATGCTAAGGCATATAACGAGCTTCTGAACTACTTTAAAGGTGACGGAGTTCTGACAGCTGAGGAGAACTCTACACTCATAAAGCTGACTTCGGGTACTTCCGAAAAGCCGAGAGAAAAGGCTTTAAAAGACAGTGATCCGGAAGCATACTCACTCTTCTGCTATGATGTCGGAAGATATTATTATTTCAATTTCAATACTGATGCTGATGCTGATATCACTGACAGCACTGTTCGTCAGACCGGAGCTCAGTATGCATATGCATGGCTAAGCAAAATTCCGGATACTGAAAAGCTGAAAAAAGCTGCCGAGGATGAGCAGCGTAAGGACCACGATACAATTGCCGAAAAGGCTGAGATAATAACTAAAATGTCAAAGTTTATGAAGGACGGCGGAAGAGGTCAGGTAAACAATGAGGGCTATTATGAGTACTCTTTCCTCGATTACTGGAACGACTATTCTTCCATGATCGCTATGGACCTTGAAAGTACTGAAACTGTTACTATAGCACTTTCAGTTTATAAAAGCTTTGCTGTTACCGTTTATTCAAAGGCTGACGAATTCCTTAAAGTTAAGACTGAGGATGAGATAAAGGCTGAGTTTGACAAGATACTTGAGAATGTCGGAAAGATCAGCACTTATCCTACTTACTATGCTGAGAATAACGATAAACAGGCTGCGGAACTCAGAAAGCTGATAGATATGACTTTGGAACAGGTAAGCAATGCAGCTAAGTCACGACAGAAACAGGGAGGTGCGGAATAATGAGAGTTGCACTTTCTAATTTGGTTCTTGCTGCGGACTCTGAAAAGCTGATAAATTTATATCACAATGGCTTTATAGTCTGCATAATCCTTGCTATACTCTTCTTTGTAGCTGCTATTGTAATGTTTTTTGTATTTGATATAAGAAATATTTTCAATATCAAGACCGGAAGAGCTCAGAAGCGTAAGATAGACGAAATGGAAAAGGAGAATTCCCTTACCGGACGCTTTATAGCTCCTAATTCCAAAAAGAAGAAAAGCGGACTTACCGGTGAATTTTCCGGCAAGCTAAATAAGATAAAGAATGATTTAACTTCAAGAAAAGAAGCTAATAAACCTCAGGAGGAATTCAGTGCAAAGGAGTACTATGAAAAGCAGGAGTATCCTGAACAGGCATATAAGCCTAAGGCACTCGTAGAACCTCCGGCAGCAGCCGATAAGGAAGCTCCGAAGGCTGTTCAGAATGAGGAGATAAAGGTTGATGAGCTCGCAAACGAAAAGCCTGAAACTACTGTTCTTTCAGCTGCTCAGGCGGACATAAATGGTGTACAGGAGACCTCAGTGCTCTCAGAGACACCTGTTGACAACTACGGTGTACAGGAGACCTCAGTACTCTCAGAGACACCTGTTGACGACTATGGTGTACAGGAGACCTCGGTACTCTCAGAGACACCTGTTGACGACTATGGTGCACAGGAGACATCAGTGCTCTCAGAGACACCTGTAGACAACTACGGTGTACAGGAGACATCAGTGCTCTCAGAGACACCTGTTGACAATTACGGTGCACAGGAGACATCAGTGCTCTCAGAGACACCTGTTGACGATTATGGTGTACAGGAGACCTCAGTACTCTCGGAGACACCTGTTGACGACTACGGTGCACAGGAGACCTCAGTGCTCTCAGAGACACCTGTAGACAATTACGGTGCACAGGAGACTTCAGTGCTCAGTGCAGCTCCTGCCGCAGCTCAGACAGCACAGTCTGCCTCGGTTGAGAATACAGATATTGGTGACTATGCTCCTGTATACTCAGGATTTAAGATAACCAAAAATATAGTGCTCATACATACTCAGGAAATAATTGATATATGATATACGGAGGATAATTATGAAAAGGGATATGGCGAAGTTCAGGAAAATATTTATGCTGATGCTTTGCTGTTACTGGCTCATACCGCTGTCATTTTTGCTGATGATATTTGCGGACTTTAATATCCCCGGTATCAGAAGGATACTTGCTTATGGAGTCGGTATCCTGTTCTGGACCGGAGCTCTTTCCGGAACAGGATTTCTTATTATACTGGACAGAGCAAGAAAAAAAGAGAATTTTAAGGAAGACAAAACATTGTCTCCCGGAGCATTTGCATTTTTCCGGACAAGGCAGGCAAGACCGGTCGATATAATAACAATACCGGTCACAGCTGCCGCAGTTGTAATGATTTTCATAAAAGATGTACCGCAGACAATAAAGTTTGCAGTGTGGTCATTGGCTTTATTTATGATAATTTTTCATTCAGCAGTTAACGGAAGAAATTATATATATTTGAACAAAAGAGCACAGATGAAAGGATGAGTGGTAGAAATGAAAAAGAGTGAACTGGCTAAACGTGCCTCCGCACTTTCGGTTGCGGCTGCACTGACAGTTTCGGCACTATGCTGGGATAATGTGCTTCTTAATAATAAGGATATAACGGCTGTTTCCTATGCTGAGGACGCAGCTGCAGTGCCAAATAACAGAAAAAGTGCTATGGTTACCAGCAAATCTGAGTATCCTTCATGTCTGGTCATCACATCCCGTGAGCCGGAAATAGTCGGAGAGTTTGTCATAGGTGTTGAGTACTATGATATCGTAAGAAATTTCTTTGACATAAATATTATAATACCGGCTGACCCGAGTGATCCGGAGTCTGTTGAGGAGAGAAAGGCAATAAATGCCGACGGCGTAACTGTGCCTGCCGGTGCATATACTGTGGAGATAACTGCAAAAGAGGATACCCTTGCGGAAAATCCGTATGATCTGAATGGCTTTACTGACAATAAGCTCTCAGTTACTATAAATACATGGGACCTGAATGCATCTCAGTTCGTGTACCCGGAGAACGGAACCTCTTTCTTCTATCTTAATGACAATACTATCCTTTCACCTCTTGCGTATGATTATATCAAACACAGAGGCTATACCGATACAGGAAATATACTTATATCCAATGACGATGAGTACTCCGAGTTTGAGTCGGATATGTTTGAGCCGGATATGACTGTTTTGAAAGTAACTGAACTCAGAACAGGTGATGTTCCGGAGAGCAGTTCGTATACCATAAAACGTTATACTAAAGATAATTCAGTGCCATATTATTATGGTGAGAAAGTAAGGATAACTCCGTATGCTTCTAAGGTAAGAGTAGGCGGAGATCCTAATGAGTATACCAAACCTTTCTTCTATACAGTAGGAAGCGGTGCTGTTACAGCAGAGCCTTTCACAGTGACACTAAAAAATGATTCCGGTGAATTTGTGGTAGAAGAACAGCCTGATAAGTTTATTGTAAAACCTGCAAATGCCGATGTTGTCGCAGGTAAGATATATCAGATAGCTGTTGAGTTCGATTCGGGTACTGTAGTTACCAATGAGCCTCTTGTCATAGATAAAAATAATATGACTGGCGATATAAAGTGCATTACTAAAATTGAAAGTACTGACTTTACTGTAAACAATAATACAAGCTTCGGAAGAGCTGTTCTGAGCGAAGATCATAAGCTGCTCACAGTTACTCCTAACAGCGGCTATTCGCTTGGAAAGGTGTATATCATACCTGACAGCGACAAAAAGCGTGTGGAGCTTCTGCCGCAGAATAATCCGGACGGTTCTGTAAGCTATAATATTGATACCACTAATATCCACTGCAATGCGACTATTGAGATCAATTATTTCCTTGCTCTCAGTATTGACCTTGCTGAACTTGCAAGAAGCGGTCAGGTTTTGCCGCTTGCCGACGGTATTGGAAAGGTCGAGATAGTAGGTCAGCATCATACAAGCGGATTCTTCTATGAAGACCGTAAAGAGAATTCTTTTGATGTCAGCCACGGTATCACAGGTGCTCAGCTCCTTGTGACTGTTACAGATAACGGTGCGGATGACATATCAAATCCTGCACATAAGTGGATGATACACAGCGTCAATTACAATGGCGGAAGCAATGGAGTTCGTGTAAGAGAAGATGATCCTACAAGAAAGCTCGTCGACATAATGTTTGACCTTAAATCTCCGAGCCATAATGTTCAGGTTCAGTTTGAGCTTCAGGCCTTTGCTCAGAGCATAACTGCCGGTGAGGGCGGTACAGCTGAGCTTCAGGGCATAGATGCTGACGGAAATGCAAATTACTCCGGCAGTATAACGGTCAACGCAGTTCCGAAAGCAGGATATTACGTAAAGTCCATAACAAGGAACGGCACAGAGATATTCAGTGCAGCAGAGACAAACGGTGCTGTTATCAGCAATAACGGAATGGTATCTCTCACTGACCCTGAAAAGGTAAAAACAGAAAATAACTATGAGGTAGTATTCGCAGAAGCAGAAGAAAACAGCAATACTGCGTCGCTGAATATTACAAAGATAAACGACAGACTCGATCCGGCTATGGATACTTCACTGCTATGGAATGGCAGCGGTAAGAGCTATAATGTCAGCACTCTTGTTGATGAGTATGATATTGAAGTGACCGGTGAAGATGCTGAATACAATTATTATGAAGCTTCGGCTGAGTCTGAAGATTATAATTTCATACAGGCAGCAAAAGTAGTTTGTCATGAGAAAATACAGCAGACCGGTGAGGAAATGCATACAGTTTATTTCCTCGATAAGACTACCGGTGTTGTAACAAAGACTTCTATAGCAGTAAATGCAGTTGCTCCTGATATACAGATAACAGCCTTTGACGTTACTACAGATAAGTCAACTCTGAGATTCCTTTCGTTCGGTATTTTCGGCCATGACACAATGACAGTAAAGGTCACAGCTGAGGACAAGAGCTTAGTACCGCTTACTATCGACGCAATAAGTGCGGTAAGCAGCAACGGCGATGTATATGCAGAGAAAGCTCCAGAGGACGCATCCGCTTCTGTTGAATTCACTTTTGACCCGGATAAGGACCCTCACAGAGAATTTACAGTTCAGGCAAGTTCTATGGGAGTAACCGGAGTTTCATATACCGTTAATGTCGAAAACGGCGACATAAAGAATGTTACTCCAAGTAACGAGGAGACAGGATATATCAATCTTTATCTCGAAACCGGAGCTCCGGACGTTAATATATCACCGGTAATTCGCTCCGGCGGAAATGATAACGCTTTTGAGACTGCTCTCGAAAACAGCAAGAAGAGCGACAAGAATCATAACGGTTTCTACCATAATGACGGACTGAAATTCCACGCTTACAGCAGTCCAAAGAATTCAGTCTGGACTAACGCTCCGTTTGAGTATAAGGTAGAAGCTTCCGATAAGTACTCCGGTATAGAGAGCGTAAGCGTCAACGGAAAGGTCGTTTCAAGAAGTTCTGACCCTAAGCTTTTTGAGTCGGCAGAAAGTGCTGATTGCAGATATACAGGCTACTACAAGGCTGATATGGCTGACGGTTCAAACAGTATAACTGTAACAGCTGAGGACCTTGCAATGAACAAGTCTTTCCCTGTGTCAAAGACTATAAGGATAGACCGTTCAGCTCCTGAGTTGAAAATCGAAAGTGCGGTCGTAGTTGACGGCAGCGGAAATAGATCAGGCTATAAAAGCGGTTCATGGACTAATAAACGTGTGGTTCTGACATTATCTGCTGAGGATAAGGAATCCGGAGTATATTCCATAAACTCATTGGGAAAAGAAAAACTCGAATTTGCAGGCGAAGAGGTAGACAGTGCTACAGGTATCAGCAGGAAAAAACGCTATACCCTGACTATACCTGCCGGAAACAATGGAACCTACATATTCGATGCTGTAGACAATGTAAGCAATAAGAGCAAGCAGGTTTCGTTCACTGTAAGAACTGAGGATTTTGCTCCTTCTGTAAACAGTTTTTATTTCGATAAAAATAAATCCGGCTACTCAATAGACGATGAGGACGATAATTCCTATCCTGCACAGGAAATGGATTACGGTTACTATTTCTTTGATGATACAGTAGTAAGGATAAACGCTGCTGATGATGGTGGAAATATAAGTTCCGGTATCAATCGCTATGAGTATGCACTCATAGATGCAAGTCTTATCCCGGACGGAACTGATATAAACGACAGCCTTATAGCTGAGGCAGGTATACACACTATCAGCGGAAAGTCCGAGCCGGTATTCAGAGTTCCGGCAAACTGGGCCGGACAGATAGTCGCAAGAGTATTCGATAATGCTGGAAATTGCAGCGGCTGGCGTACTCCTGACGGTATCATACTTGAGTCTCAGGCTCAGCACAACGCTGAGGAGCATATAAGTATTCAGCTCCCTGAAACAGCTTACAAAACTACAGGTACAGGCGTTAAGCTTTATGATAAGGCTGTACGCATACCTATGGTCATAAAGGATAACACCGGTATAGGTGCTGTTGACTGGGCGTTGAATACATCTGACGGTCAGGCTCTTAGTGCCGGACATATCGGCATAAGCAGTATAGACCATATCGATGATGACAGATACGAAGTGGGTTCGGTTATCAAGGACTCTGCCGGCATAAACTGGACTATCACCGAAATGGATAAGAATAATATCACAAGACTTGAAGCTGTTGTTTCTGTAAATCAGGAACGCAGCAATATGGAGCTTTCAGTCAGCATGAAGTGTAATTCAGGACATTCAAGTGCATCATCTGCAAGCTTCTCTATAGATACTCAGGATCCTGTGATACAGTCTGTAACTTTTGATAACAATGCAGCAAATGAGGTAAACGGAAAGAAGTATTACAATACTCACAGAACAGCTACAGTAAGAGTAAAGGAGAGAAACCTTGATACCAAGAAACTCAACGAGCTTATAAATGTGGCTGTGTCAAATCCTTCCGGACCTGTAACTGCTGAAAGTTCTTATACAGTAGGACAGTGGAGACTCGTCAGCGGTGAGTCGGATATTGACAGCGATAACGCTAATATCTGGGAAGCAAAGGTTACATTCATTGCTGATGCAGACTATACATTCAGTATGGCAGCAGCTGATGCAGCAGGTCATAAGAGCGGAGCTTCAAATACAGAGGCATTCACTATTGATACTATAGCTCCGGTACTTACTGCCTCATTCGATAACAATGATGCGAAGAACGAGGTATACTACCATGCTGCAAGAAAAGCGACCGTAAAGATAGTGGATCATAACTTTGATCCTAAGGCAGTAAAGTTTGATCTGAGTGCGTTTGACTCTGATAATACAAGCTATGTAAGTCTTCCTTCACTCAATATAGAGCCTGATTCATGGAAACGCAGCAGCTCTGATCCTGATGAGTGGACAGCAAGCGTGGTATTCTCAAGAGACGGAAAGTACTCTTTCAGACTGAATTATACCGATCCTGCAAGAAACAGTGCATCGCCATATAGCTCAGGTACATTCTATATCGATACAACAGCTCCTAAGATAATGCAGACCTTTACCGGAGAATTGTCCGATAAAAGGGCTGTAAACGGAACTTTCGCACCTACTGTTACCTTCCTTGACTTCAATATGGCAGATGAGGGTATGGCAGATAAGCTTTGCAAGGTAGTTATAGAAAAGGTGGATGTAAACGGTAAGACCGATAAGAAATTCACTTGTTCTTCTCAAAAATTCAGAAGCGGAACATTCTCAACTGCTGCAAGCTATGAGCTGATATACGATATATTTGGTGATGATCCCGAAACAGACGGTATCTATAATATTACCATAACTGCCGAGGATATGGCTGGAAACGCAGCAAGACCTCAGCATCTCACAGTGTCTGTAAACAGATACGGTTCAACATATGAGGTAATAAATGAACCGGCTATCGATGCGATCAAAAAATTCAGTGAAGGTACGCCGGTAAGCACTGAATTGCAGGTAGTTGTAAGAGAGATAAGTCCTTCAGAGATAACTGAGGACAGGGAAGTTACTGTTATAAGAAACGGCTATGATACCAAAAAGATCGATTCAGCTGGAATGAATATCGAATCCTATAAGACCGGCAATAAAGAAGTGAATGCGGCAGAAAGCGAAGAAGAACCGGACGGCTGGTATGAGTATATTTACACGTTGAATAGCGATAATTTCAATGCTGACGGTAACTATCTCATAAATATACAGTCGAAGGATGAAGCCGGAAATATCAACAGCAATAACGCTCCGGTATACGCTGAGAGAAAGTGCGGAATTGAATTCACGATTGACAGGACTGCTCCGGAAGTAATCATAGCAGGTGTTGAGGATAACGCAGTACTGAAAGAATCTGAAACACAGCTCAGGATAACCTGTTCCGACCAGAATATGAAAGATGTTGAGTCTTTGAGCAAAAATGATATTGTCGTAAAGATAAACAATCACAAGTATGATGTCGAGGGACTTCGTATGTTCGGTGCATCATTGAGCAGTGATAGTGCTAATAATATCATAATTGAGCTTCCTATAAAGGCGACCGGCAGAAACTCAACAGAGGATATACTGGTATCCGTAAAGGATAAGGCAGGAAACTACTCAGAAGATTCCAAGAGCGGTATCAAATTTAAGCTTTCAGCTTCATTCTTCCAGAGAAATATGACTGCATCATTGGGAATTGGTGCAAGCGGACTTCTGGCATTGATAGCTGTAGCAATGCTTCTTATGAAAAAGCGTAAGAAGTGATAAAAGAAGATAACAAAAAGGCTTCATACGAAATTGTATGAAGCCTTTTTCTTGTCGAAAAAGTATTGATTATTTAGGGGACGCCCTCTCGTGCAGGGCGTCCACCTCTTCAAAAACAGTCCACCGGACTGTTTTTGAATTCACCCCTTGCGGAGCGTTTTG
>OCTX012189144.1_pt1 | contig 11242 bp, 7 predicted proteins | sample 1539691 | NCBI WGS metagenome assembly OCTX01 (sample SAMN02144231, study PRJEB22623) | gut metagenome | biome: sheep rumen | host: Ovis aries | place: New Zealand | reverse complement strand
CCGCAGTCTCCGTCTTGCTGATCGTGGCCTCCAGCGTCTCAACATGGCCGGCGTCATTGCCGCAGGTGAAGGTCGCCGTCGCAGATTCAATACCCGTCCAGTTCCACACCGGCTCGCACCAGGCATGACCCAGCGCCGGAATCGTGACTTCCTTCGTATCCGTATAGGTCTGGCCGTTGAAGCTTACCGTTGCCGTGTAGACTGTCTTGCCGGCCTCCGCGCAGGTTGCTGCTGTCGTGTTTGAGCTAACATTGGCGGTGACCTCCTTCTTGAAGTCGCCAACACCGGCCTTGAAGCTCGCCTTCGCCGCCGTGTAGCCCGTTTCGTCGCTGCCGGTCCAAATCCAACCGTCCGGGTCATAGGTATAGGTTTGCGCGGTCTTGCCGAAGGCCGCGTAGTAGGTAATGTCCGCGGTCACGGCAGGCAGATCATCCGCCGCAGTGCCGGTCTCCTGTCCGGGAGCGGTCGCCCAGCCGACGAAGGTGTAGACATAGTCTGCGTCCGCCGCCTTGGTGGGCGCAGTACCGTCATAGGACGGCTTGCCGTTCACATGCTCGTCAACCTCCAGCGGAGCTGCGCTATCATCCACTCTCCACGTGACAGTAAAGCCCTTTTCCTGCTTGCTGAATGCCGCGTAATAGGTGACGTCCGCCGTAACGGGAGGCAGCTCGCTCGCCGGGACACCGGTCTCCTGATTCGGCGTGGTCGCCCAGCCGGCGAAGGTGTAAGCATAGGTGTCGTCGTCCGCCTTGGTTGGCGTCTCGCCCTGATAGGACGGGGTCTCACCGCCTGGCACCGTATCGACTTCCAGAGGCTCGGCATCGCTGTCATCCAGACGCCATGTCACGGTGTAGACCGTGCCGATGAAGTGGTAGTCATCCGCAGTCGTACCGTCATGGAAGGTGACGGATCTGGTTCCGACCAGGCCGACGCCTTCAGGATAGGTCTGACGGTTGGTGTTGTCCGGCTCAAAGACCGCATTGGCGCGCGTCGAAGCCGCCCCCTTGAAGTCGCCGCCGGAAATCAGAGTCGCATGCTCAGGGTTGGTATTATTATTCTTGTAGGCGTTGGTGGTCGCTTTGGCCGCCGTGTAGATACCGCCGCTGATTTCCCCGATCTTGGCAAAGGTCGTGTTGTAGACCGCGTGATATCCTGCTGTGGTGCAGTTGGCATGGATCTCCAGTCCCTCGCCCAGTTCGTCAATCACCGGCAAATAAGTGGTGTTGGCGCTGCCGTTCTGGATGCCGATGCCGTTGGCCGTGATGATTGTGTTCTTGATAGAACCGATATGGGCATTCAGATAGGTATCCTGGTTCGTGGCCGTACCTGCGGTGCCGGCGGTGTAAGGCGTGGTAGCCACGCGCTGATCCAGCGTACCTGTGTAGTTGTAGATGCCGCCGATCTGCTTCTGGGTGGTCGCCGTAATCTCAACCGGACTGCTGCCGCCGTCGATCGCTGTGATCGTGCCGAGGTTCACCAGCACCTGATAAGTGCCGCTGATCTTGTTGCCCTCACCGATCAGGTCGATGGCAGGAGCGTCATAATCGGTTGTGATGACCCTGGTCTCGTTATTGGCACCATAGGTGACCGTGCAGGCGCTGTCAGTCGCGGTGACGGTGATAATGTCCAACAGGTTGTAGTCATAGCTGCGCAGGCTTGCGCCGCCATTGAACAGCACGGTCGTGTTGGTGGAGGAAATCGTATTGTTCGTCAGCGTGCCAATGTGACCACCGTTATAAAGCGTATAGGTGGAGGTACCGGTAATTGTGCAGTTGTCGATCGTAGCGATCTCGGCTGCCGCACGTTCGTAGCAGTAAGTCAGCTCGCTGCCGTTATTTTTGGTATTCGCAAACTTGGTCGCGCCGGAATAATAGCGAATCGAATCGCGCGTGATATACGGACCGGAAGCTGCGTTGACAAGCACATACTGCGTGCCGGTGACCGTGCTGTTTTTCAGCGTGTTGATCCGTCCAAGATTGCGGAAAGCAAAGGTCGCATTCTTCGCAATCGTCACATTGTCGATCACGTCAATGGTCGGAACGTCATAGTCGTAGTGATACTCGTACGGCGTGATGTACAGGCTCTCGTAAGCATAAGGCTCGCGGGTAAGCGTATAGCCGGCCTGGCGGCCGTCGCCGTTGAGGACCATAGCATAGCCCTCGCCCGCTCTCGGGCTTGCGGCGCTCATATTCACGTTGGCGAGCGTCCCGATATAGCCCTGGTTCTGCAGCAGATAGTAGCTGTTGCTGCCCGTACCGACAAAAGACACGCCGTTGATGCTGCCGATCACGCCGCCATTTTCCAAATTCCGGACATAGGTCTCCACACGCTTTGTCTCGGTCGCGGCGTCGGTATTGCTGGTATAGGTGCGGACATAATCATAGCTTGACAGGGAACCGGCACCGGAGTTCAGCAGAACATTATTGTTGGCCGAAATGGTCAGCCCGCCGCCGATGCTGCCGATATAACCGTTGGTATAGATGGCGTAGTAGCTGCCTGCCGTGATGCTGCCGCCGGCATTGATGCTGTTGATCGCAGAGGGCTGGCCGTAGGTATTCGTAGCGTGCAGCTGAACACCGCCGATCTTGTCGCCGTAGGAATTGACGGTTCTTGCCGTGAATTGACCGTCGTTGTACACGGCGCAGCAGCCCGACGCCCGGATCTCCACCGTGCCGGAAATGCTCTTGATGATGCCGCCGGTGCTATTGCGCATGGCATAGTTCGAGGCGATGCTCTTGGCATTATCCGGGTGTTTGTAGGTTTTGATCTCCGTCGTGCCGGAGATGCTGTTGATCACGCCAAGGTTATACAGCGCATAGCCGTGATCCGCTGACGTACTGGTGTTTTCCGCATAGATGCGGCAGTCGGTGATTGTGTCGATGGTCGGACGGCAGGACTCGTCCTCCTTGTAATCGTCTGTGCGGGTCAGGCCGCTGTCGACGCGCTTCCATACAGCCGTATCATACCACCAGGCGTTGCTGTTATAGACCGTGTAGCACGGGACGTTGCCCTGCACACTCGCCGCCGTTGTGCCGACCGTGTTGACCTGGGCCGAGTCGGGGTGGGCAGTGAAGGTGCAGTTATTCAGCTCGGTAATGACAGCGCTGTTGTTAAGAGCATACTGGCCGGCTGTCACCGTGCTGTCCTGAATCAGGTCAATCGTGCCGTAATTGGCGATATTGTATCCGGAACCGATGGCATTAGAGCCGCGAACGTTGCGGTTGTAGATACCGTAGGCGGTATTGACCGTACAGGAGTGGATGGTACCAATATGGCCGCCATGGTTCCAGATCGCATAGCCGCGCGGAGAGAGGATCGTCACGTTCTGCAGAGATGTGATCGTGGACCGGTCGTTCATAATGACCGAGGTATACCCGTTGACATTCTGTGTGTTCTCCAGCGTAACATTGGAAACGCTCATCGTGCCGCCGGAGAAGTTGCGGATGACCGCGGCATGGTTCGGGACGCCGGCGTTGCTGATGGCGTCGGCCAGAATACGTCCGCCGCCGGTGCTGTCCTGAATCGTCAGCGTTCCGCTGTTGGTAACTGCTGCCGCAGCCTGATACGCAGCAGCGGCGGCCGTGGCGCCGGTATGGTAATCCCAGGTGCCGCCGTTGAGTTCCAGGATCATCGTGCCCTTGTTGATCAGGCGGCCGACCGCTCTGTGGCCGTTGAGGTCGATCGTCAGATTGGTCGCTTCCGAGTTGGGATAGGCAGCCGTGCTGTTCTCTTCCTCAAAGGAGCCGCAGTCCGCGATCAGGCGCACCGTGCCCGTGCCGTATTGAGGAACATCCGCCATGGCCTCGGCCAGGGTGGCATAGTACTGATCGGTAAAGCTGTTGTAGGCCACAGCGCCGGTGTAGAAGCCGAAGATATAGGCCGGGCCGCCGGCGTTCTCACCAACCGGAACGAAGCCGTTGTAGGGATTGCCGCTGTTGGCTGACTGCCCGGACAGATTCCAGACGATCGCATTATGATTGTCCGCAGACACGCCCATTTCCTGGTCGGTCGGAGCAGCGAACTCTGCGCCGACGGCCATGGCCGCTGCGGCTTTCTTTACCACATAATAGGTGTCGCCGTTGATCTCCCTGGTTTCGTTGATGGTATTCCCGGTGAAGAGCCGATAATTCTGGTACTGTTTCTCGTTCAGAACGAAAGTCGGGACAAAGTTCGCGGAGGTGCCGGTCAGGGTCACGACCGAGTTGGCGGTAACATTGGTTACGTTAACATTCGTCCCGCTGACAGACGCTGTTGCCGAGCCGGAGGTCACCGAGGCGCCGAGCCCCGTCAGCCAGCTGGCGTCATAGGTCACGGTATCGTTATTCTCGCAGTAGTAACCCGCGCCGACCGTCTTGCCGTTGTAAACGAAGCTCACCAGGTAGCGGTACCAGTGCTCGCCGTCTTTGTCATAGTACCAGGTGCTTGCCCCGGTGCCGACCGTAGCAGAGTAGCTGTCGTCGCCGTTATGAAGCTTCGGCGCTGTGAAGGAAACCGCCGTTTTGGTGCTGTTGCCCTCCATCTCATAGATTGTCGAAGACGCGGCAGGCGCTGTGCTGAAAACAATCTTGCCGTTTTCGCCCTGCGTTCCCTCAGAGCTGGTGATATGGCCGCCCCCGTTGGAGGTGAAGAGCGAGCCGGCAACCGTTACCGTGCCGTTTACATCGAGGACAGCATCTTTCAAACTGGCGATCGAACGAACCGCAGTCGTTCCATTCGCCACGGAATATCCGATGGGATACATTCTGGTGCTGCCGGAGAAATTGCCCCAGTCTGAGTTGTCGTAGAGATAAACCTTCTTCCCGCTGTTGATCTTGAACTCCGCGCCGCTGCCGACATTGATCTCCACGCCGGGCAGAAGCTCAAGATCCTGCGTGACCTGAGACGATCCGCTCTTCAAGTCAATGCTGATGTTGCTCGTGATCGGCAGAATATAGTTTTCTGTGCTGATGCTGCCGATCATCGGCAGGCCGGATAATGTCATTGGAGAGACGGAAACAATGCCGTTGACCTCAATGATCAGTCGGTCTGTCTGCTCCTGATAGTCCTTGACGATATAGCCGCTGCTGATAGTAAACATGCCGCCCGATCCGATAAAGCTTGCAGACATCGGATAGGCCGAGCTGGAGGCGTTAACAGAAGAGTACAACTTCTCGCTCGCTCCGGCGCGGATCGTCAGTGGAACCTCGATATTCTGGATATAGTACTGGTTAAAGATAAAGGCATATTTGTATACGTTTGAGGTCGCGGTGCCGCCGCGCCAGTCCTTAATCTGGAAGGCTTCATAGACCGTCGAGCCGGACTTGGCTTCCACAGAGCCCGCGCCGTAAATGTAACCCCAGCAGTACAGGTTGGCGCCGCTTTCGAGCGTAATCTTACTGCCGCCAAGCATGTTGATGCGGCCGTCCGGGCCGGTCGGCGTGCCGTTCCAGCCGCCCATCTGGCCGGAGGAGCTGAGCTTGCCGCTGCAGCAGATGGCGCCGCCGCTCTGCACGGTAATATTGGCGCCGGTGGCCATGGTAAGCGTACGAAACGCTGTGGGCATCACGTGACTGCCATAAACGACGGATGGCGCCGTAGTATAAACGGTATACGCCGCATCAAAGGGAATAAGTAACGTAATACCTTTGGGAATTGTATAGCTGCCGGCGGGCAGAACGCCGTCAGTAGCGAGAGATATTTTTGTCTTGCTGTTGCTCTGCGCATAGCTGACCGCACTGTTGAGATTGTAAAACTGCTTGCCGGAAACGTCAAAAACCGCAATCGTGTCATCGACAAAATAGGCTGTCACCGTCTGGTTTTCATTGAAGGATATCGAAGCAGGGGTCTCTGATGAAATCACGCTGCTCGGATCATTGTTCACAATCCACCCGGCAAAGCGGTAACCGCTGGCCGGCGTGGCGGCTAACGCAAAACTATCGGTCGATTTTTTTGTAATCGTCCTGGAAGATGTAACTGTCGTGCCGTCGACACTGTAACTGCCGTTTTCGGAAGGAACGAAGGTGATCGTTACGTTCTTTTCGGAAATCAGCTGCAGATTGGAGAGCTTGACCGTTGTGGTTTTTTCCTCCGTCTCGCATGACTTGATATAGACAGTCACCGTCTCATTGGCATTCAAAACGAAGGAATAGTTTCTGTTTGCAGCAGCTGCACCATTAATATTTACCGTGCCTCCGTTCAGCGTCGGTTCAGCAGTAAAAGACAGCGTGGCTTTGCTGCCGCTGGTGTTTTTCAGCGTCAAAGTGCCTTCCGCCGTCGTATAATTTGTTCCACCGCTGCAGCCCGAGCTTGAGGACGTCGTCACAGAACCGGTGATTGTTGTCCCGCTCCGGTTCCAGGTGCCGCTGTCGTAAGAGGCGGACAGGCCGGTAATGCCGGTATTCAAATCAGCCGCCCAGGCCAGATTGGGAATAAAGGTAATGAGCATTACTGCAACCATAAGCAAGGAGAGGCTGCGCTTTATAATAGTCTTAACCATCATGCTACCTCATTTCTCGTTTCCGCGCCGGCGGAAAACCGTGATGACGTTTGATTTCCGAAAAAATTACAAAGCCAATAACAAAAGCCAGAATCGCCCACAAGTGGGCCAGATGGAACACTTGATTGGTACCGTTGTCGCGGAAAAATTCCAGAATGAAGCGAACCAGCCCATAACACATCATGTACTGAGGGTATACCTGCCCAAAGGTTTTCCCCTTCCAAATTACCGGAACTGTCAGAACCAGAAAAATCACGTAGAAAACCAGCTCCGCTTCTCTGGTCGGCCAGCGGTGCGGCTCCAGCCCCGGGATCATACGCCCCTGGCAGCAGCCGCTGACAAGGCAGCTGATTCGCGCGCAGAACAGCGTAAAAATCATGCAGACGGCAAAAATGTCAAACACATCCGCCGCTTTTCTCCTGCCGAGCTTTGCGCCGAGCGCATAAGCCAGCGGCATGAAAAACACCGCGCCGAAAAGACTGCGGGCACCGCTGTCCGCCCCTTCAAGGAAAGCGAAAAGCTTTACGCAAAGGAGCCCGACCGCCACGTGCAGCAGGCTGAGCCCCAGCGCTGCGGTCCACGCGATGCGCAGACGCTCCCGGAAAAGCAGCAGCCAGACAAAAGTCGCCGCTGTTGCCAGTGCCAGCAGAAGAAAAAGGCTATTCTCTTGGAAGAACGAAATGGTCATCACGCCCTTTCCGACGCAAAGCGTATCTTGCAGATTACTCAGACCGCGGGCAAGGCAGCACAAAGCGCTATGCCCTCCGTCTCAAAAATCAGCGAAAAAATGAACCCGCAGAGCTGTTCACGGTCAAATCCCAGCGGGTTTTCATTCAAAAAACTGTTCTTTCTCTCATGCAAGCAAGGGGCGGACATTGGATCCGCCCCTGTGCTTTTCATATTAGCCGACAGCTCTCCCTGCCGTCCACTTTCCCTCAAAAAAGATTGCGTCCCAGGCTTCCTGTGCTGCTGCACCATTGGGCTCGGACTGGATCGCCTCAGCCAGAACAACAGCCTGAAGGCTCAGCCCCTCGGGAGCCTCGCCTGCGTTCAGTGTTTCGATGACAGGAGGCGTCGTTTCCCCAGCCTTCAAAACGCCTTTAAAGTATAGGAACCCGTTCAGCTGCTGCCAGTCCGTGCCGTAGGTCGGTACAGGAAGAGCCCCGGTATTGGCCACAACATTGCCTTCCCCATCGACCCAGTTGAGAACAACCGTCGCCCGTACCAGCGCGGAAACCGCCCCGGCATTTTTCACGGAGTAATTGTCGTTGACAACGCAATTTACCTTGACAGGGACAAACTTCACCGTCACGGGGCTTGTTGTATCCTTGAGGCCGGCAAATGCGCCTGACACGCCGAGAGAAAAGACCAGCACGAGCACAAGAAGCGCCGCCAAACCGAAAGTTAGCCTTTTCCATCCGCTTTTCGCCACCGTACGCTCGCCGGTATCATGGTTCGCATTCATTCTCCTTGCCTCCCATCTCAACGATAAAACGCGCAGCAGCTCAGCCAGGCGTAGTTGACGGCTTCATTGCCGAAGTTTACCGACGTATCCTCCGTCAGTTCCAGTTTCTGCTGCGCCGCGCCGCGGTAACGCCAGCTCCAGGCTGAAAGCTCGGTAATGGTGTAGGTGCCTACCGGCAGGTTCACAATGCTGGTGCTGCCATTGGCGGGAACAAACACCGTCAGTGCGACGGTCACATCGTCCGCCTGTCCCTCGATCACATAGAGGAAGCCCTGATTGGCACTCAGATCGGCAAAGAACGGATCGTCCTTCAGTTTGGTTTTCTCTGTGATTGTCAGCCTGGCAAGCTTCCTCGCCCACTTGGCGTAGAGATCCAGATCGGCAGTAAGCTCCTGCTCAAAATCATAGGACTCCGTGCAGGCGGCATCGGTAAACCAGCCGACAAAATCATAGCTTTCACGCTCGGGCGTCTCAGGCACCGGCACCTTCACCGGATCCTCGTCGCTCATATAGCTGTAAGAAAGCACCAGATCGGTCAATTCTTCCGCACCATAGTGCAGCGTAACCGTAAACTCAAGTTTTTCCGGCTCCTCAGTCGGTTCCGGTTCCTCGGTCGGCTGTGGTTCCTCAGTCGGTTCCGGTTCCTCGGTCGGCTGTGGTTCCTCAGTTGGTTCCGGTTCCTCGGTCGGCTGCGGTTCCTCGGTCGGCTGCGGCTCCTCGGTGGGTTCCGGTTCCTCGGTGGGTTCCGGTTCCTCGGTCGGCTGGGGCTCCTCGGTGGGTTCCGGTTCCTCGGTCGGCTGGGGCTCCTCGGTGACTTCCGGTTCCTCGGTCGGCTGCGGCTCCTCGGTGACTTCCGGTTCCTCGGTCGGCTGCGGCTCCTCGGTGGGTTCCGGCTCCTCGGTTGGTTCCGGCTCCACCGTCGCTTCCGGCTCCTCGGTGGGTTTCGGCTCCTCGGTCGCTTCCGGCTCCTCGGTGACTTCCGGCTCCTCGGTGACTTCCGGCTCCTCAGTGACTTCCGGCTCCACCGTCGCTTCCGGCTCCACCGTCGCTTCCGGTTCCTGCGGCTCGTCAACATCAGCGCCAAAAGCGCCGGCCGTAAGGCTCGCCAGCATCAGCGTCATAATTAGAAGGATAGCGATTATTCTTTTCATACCACTTCGCCTTTCCTGTTTCTTCTTGAAATAGCTGCATCTCCGCGCTGCGAGAAAAGCGTCAGGCCGCTCCCTCCTGGCTGATTGCCGCAGCAAAGGTTTCCGCCGCGGAGCTGTCGTCCAGTTTTTGGAGCAGGTAGGAGTAGAATGTAAACTGCTCGCCTGCGCTCGGCGTCCTTGGCGCGGTAATGGAAGCCTCCACCTGGATTTCGCTGGACGCACCGCTCAAATCGCCATTATACACATAAACGAGGCCGCCGTTGAGGCCGGTAAGGCCGTCCAGCCAGATCCACTGGTCATTTTCAGCGGTAAAGGTCAGCCCCGGGCTGGCACAGACTTCCACATAGAGGAAAGAGGGAATATCAGTTTTTTCGGTGATCGTAATAACCGGCTTCACCTGAACGGTTGTTCCGGGAATCAGCGGATAGGTAAAGGTATCGCCGGGCTCCGCGGCTTCCCCGCCGACAGTATGTGTGTCCTCTGGTGCAATGCCGGTCGTCATGGTAAAGCTGCCCGCCTGCTGATTGGTATAGCTAATTCCGTTTTTCACAATGATCTGCGTGCGGTATCTGGCAAAAGCCTGGGGCACAAGCAGGGCCGCAATCAGGATCACAATCAGGGCAAGCCCCGCAATCAGGGCGGCTTTGGAACGGATCGTTTTCGCTCTCATTGTCTCGCCCCCCTTAATTGATCTGGGTGAAGGTCACAATGACCTCAAAGGGAATCTCGCCGCTGTCACCGCTGATGTTGGTGTTGCTGAAATCCAGGCCCTGTGCAGACGCCTGGCTGAACTGTTCGTCAAGATCAAAGGTCACGGTAAGCTCCTTGCTTCCTCCTGGAGCAAGAAAGCCTTCCATTGCTTTATTCTCTGCTTTTTCTGACTCTATTTCTCCCTGAATTGTGTACTTCGGCGCCTGTGACGAGTCTGCAAACTTCAAGTCGGCTTTAAAACTCACCGCAACCTCGCTGTTGTTCCGGACTGTTACAACATAAGCGCCTTGCTGATCATTGGAATTCTGACTGGCTGTAATCTCCACCGGCTCCTGTTTGCCTTCAGCGGAGACCAGGAACGCCGCGATGCGCGCGGTGTCGCCGTCCGAGGCGCGCGTGACATAGCGGGCATACATCCCCGAGGTAAAATGAGCGGACAAGAGGACAAGGCATAACAGTACGCTTGCCACGCTCAAAGAAACAGGATTTTTTTTCTTCGCTTTCATCCTACTGTGTCTCCTTTAACACAAACTTCGCCGATCCGCATCGGCCTCGGGAGCGGTGCCAGTAACACGCTTACTTCTCCGGGTGCGCCGTTTCCGTCTTCGGAGGATTCTCTGTCTTCGGTTCTCCGTCAGCCGGGTTTTCTTCCGGCGTTTCTTCCTGCGCTTTCAGTCGCCGGATTTCCTCCTTGAGCTGATCCAGACTCTTATCGTCCTCTGCGCGCTCCTTGCTCCAGGAGCGGTTCACGAGGAAGGCCGCGAAGGCAATCACCAGAACCGCGCCGGGAAGGCTCTGGAGAAAGTGGACGGCAATTCCAATATAAGGGATATGGAGGATCATCCGTCCCTTGACCGCTTCCGGCGAAATGACTCCGTCGTCCGTGTTGTTGGCGTCGCCCTTTGTGACGAAGCCCTCGTCCCGGATCTCGATAATCCGGTGAATGATGAGGCTGCTGCCTGCCTGATAAACCACCACGTCGCCGATCTCATAGGCTTCCTGTGCGTGCACAAGCACAAGATCATTGACCGATAGCGTCGGCTCCATGCTGCCCGACAGGACAATGGAGGAGCCGATGCCCAAGGGCATGGGCATGGCGTTATGGAACACGCGCCGCGCATTCAGCGCATAGACGCTCGTACCGATGAAAATGCTGAGAAACAGCAAAATCACAATTCGGAATATCAGGCGGCCGGACTTTGTTTTTTTCTTCTCGGCTTCAGTTGTCATTGCGATTCTTCCTGTTGCTGCGGCGAAGTACAATGAGCAGGATCAGAATCGCCGCCAGAGTGACAACCGAGATAGCAGCCCAAAGCACGAGATGGCTGTCATCACCGGTTTTCGGCGGAGTCGGTCCCGGAGGCGTGGTCGGCTTCGGCGTCGGCGTCGGCTTGTCAGTCGGTGTCGGGGTCGGGGTCGGCTGCGGTTCGTCGGTCGGAA
>OCTX012249134.1_pt1 | contig 11244 bp, 11 predicted proteins | sample 1539691 | NCBI WGS metagenome assembly OCTX01 (sample SAMN02144231, study PRJEB22623) | gut metagenome | biome: sheep rumen | host: Ovis aries | place: New Zealand | reverse complement strand
ATTAAAAGGATACTTGTCGATATCAGTTTTAGTTCCTGTAGAAGTATATATCAGTCCACTCTCGTCAACAAAAGCAAACTTATCTAACTGAAAGAGGTTCTTCATTCTGCGCTGAAATGCCTGCAGATGCTCATCATCACTAAGATCCTCTTCAGAAAGGGAATCGATTGCCGTGTTGATAACCTCTATATTATCATTCAGATTCTTCTCTACAATTTCTTCGCGTCTGCCTGCCAGCTCATCTAAATAAAAGAGGCTTACTGATTGAACAGCCTTTTTGGTTCCATCTGATGCGCTATGTCCCATCCACAGAGTACCCACTATCATAATGAGCGCAACGAGAATGCCTCCAATTATTCCAACACGTATATTCATTTTACTGGAATGACTAATCATTTATCTTTCTTCCCTTCCCATTGCTCTAACAAATACGTCTCTGTTTTCCCTCATTTCATTTATCAGATCAGTATAATCCATATCTGTCCTGCTTCTAAGAAACTCCGTCATTTCATTAACTGGTTTTAATATAGGCTCAAGAGATAAATTCGCCAAAATCCCCTTTAGGGCATGTGCTTCTTCAAAGGCTTTATCCATATCCTTTTCCCTGATTTTTTCCGAGAGGCTATTATATCTTTCAGCTTCCAAAGCCTTTGATATCATTTTTAGATAAAATGCTTCATTGCCGGCACATCTTTTTACACCTTCTTCTACATTTGCTCCCAATTCAGCTAACATTTCGATTGTCATACCGTACCCCCTATCACTAAACATTAAAGTCATTATTTCCCCATTTTAACCTTTAATCTACACTATCTTCACTGACAGGGAACGTATAATATGTATCAGGATATGGCTCATCCTCAAGAGTGAAATGCCACCACTCTTCATCAAGTGGTTTAAATCCATGATTCATCATAGCTTCTCTCAGTATCATTCTATTGTTATACTGTTCCTCTGTTATGTCTTTATAATCAGGATGAGATAGCTCTCCGAAGTAATCAAATGTACCACCCATATCCACTTCTTTCTCTGTTCTCATATCGAACAAAGTAAGATCAAGGGTACTTCCTCTGCTATGTCCCGAATGTTCAGCTATATATCCCTGATCGAATAAAACCGACTTGTCAAGTTCAGGATAGAAGTAGTCCTTCATCCTTGTATCATCAACATCTTCAGCCCACTTTACGAAATTTGTAACTGCCATCTGAGGACGATATGCATCATAAATCTTGAGCCTGTAACCCTTTTCCTTAAGCTCCTTACTGACTTCCTCAAGCTTCTCTGCCGCTTCAGAAGTAAGAAGCGCAACCGGCTCTTCATATCCATCTATCCTATCACCGACAAAGTTATAGGTTGAATAGTAACGAATTTCCAGAATAGCATCAGGAACTGCTTCACTCAGAAGCACAAAATCAGAAGCATCATTTGACAGTTTAGTTCCATCCTCTGCATAGGTTATTTCAACCTTATCAGCATCTGTGTTCGATGCAGCTTTTTCTTCAACCTCAGTATCTTCATTCTTCTCAACTTTCTTGATATCTTCTGATTGATCAACTGCCAAATCAAAGCCTTCAAAATTCTCATTATCCGGAAGTATCATATCAAAACCATCTGTGTAGTCCCAGGCTACATCAGCAGAGTCAACACTCATTCCCAGAACATGCCCGCCCTTGGTCTTATCTTCAGATACAAAATGAAGATGCCATCCGGTAGCATTCATTTTATCCATATATGGCGGACAATAAAGACCAACAACTGTTCCCTTTATATTTTCATAATCATAAAAAGTTTGATCTGTTTCTAAAACCTCTGCCAGTGGCTTGTATGGTTCAGTCTGTGAGTATTCACTTCTGACATTCATTTCTTTGAATGTTCCATCTATTCTAATAAAATAGAATCTATTCTCACCCAGTTCTTCCACTTTGGCATTTAGTTTTTCCTGAAGCCCGGTAACATCGCCTATTCCTTCGACCTTAACTTCATCATCCTTATCGAAAAAGGTCACATTAGAGAAAGGAATAGTTTCATCATCCGGAACCTTTTCAACACTACCATCTGCAGCAGCCCGGTAAACATCTCCATCTACCATAATAAGTTCGCCATTTAATTTATCAAATGTACCGATTCCAATGTCTCCACGTTTTTTTAGTTCACCCACTGTAAGACTTCCTTTGTAGTCTCCCAAAGTAAGTCCTTGAAGAAGTGATACCTGATAAACAGTTTCTCTGTCATACTCACTACTTTCCACTGTCTCTGTATCTACAGTACCTTCTTCATCATTTTCAGGATTTTCAACATTCCCGGTCCCACATGATGTAAGCATCATTAACATAGATAATATAACCGCAGTATTCCTTATCTTTGATTTTTTAAAACTCATCTTACACCTCCTGTTTTATACTCAGTATTTTAGTTTTCAATCCCTGTTCTATATATCAACTTTTCCTTCAAGAATATTCTTATAATCGGCAAGATTCTTCCGAAGCAGATTCGGTGTATCCAGTTCGTAAGGGCATTTACTCTTACATAGACCACAGTCTACGCACTCCTCTATTTTCATCATAAGCCCCTGCCATTCTTCAGATAGAAAGTTTTGTGAAAACTTATCTGGAGTCTTTGCCATAGTTTTTGACGAGATGTATATCTTCTCACGCATGCCCTCGATGGTTCCAAATGCCTCTCCCATTTTCTCTTCACTATCAGAATAAGCACGTGCCGTGTCAAAAAACCTCATTCCACCTTCATAAGCTCGCCTAAGCAGTTTAACTGCTGTGTCCATGTCAACTCTCTGAATGGGCAATGCACCGAAAGCATTCTGCGGTACTTTTATTTCTGTTTTTCCTAAAATTATTTCTCTCATATTCAATCCTCAATTATCCTGAAAAAATTTTTACAAGCTATTCTCCAAAAACAAAACACCTTGGTTTCAGATATCAAATTCATTATAACATAGATTTACGTGGTTACAATGTTGCTATCTAATAATGTCGATGAATCATTTATGTTGAAATTATTTCATGTTGACATGTATATGTAAATATTACATATTGTACATATCTGATATATACAATATGTAAACTGAGGTATATAATATGAGTAATGTAAATGAATATGAAAATGCAATAGAAATAAAGAATCTTACTAAAAGATACGATGGCTTTACACTGGATAATGTAAGTTTCGATGTACCTAAGGGTAGCATTATGGGCTTCATCGGACAGAATGGGGCAGGTAAAACAACAACCATAAATTCCCTGCTTAATATTATTAATTGGGATAGCGGTGAGATTCGTCTTCTGGGGCAAGATATGCCTGAACATGAATTCGAAGTTAAAGAGCAGATAGCTGCGATATTCGATGTGCTCCCTTTTAATGATGACCTTTCTGCTAAACATCTAAACCGAATCATGCGTGGAATCTGGAAGGAGTGGAATGAGGAGTGTTTCTTGAATTTCCTGGAAAGATTCCAGCTTCCATTTAAGAAGAAGTTCGGACAGTTTTCAAAAGGTATGAAGATGAAGCTTCAGATAGCAGCCGGACTTTCACATAATGCGAAGCTTCTGATAATGGATGAGGCAACAACTGGGCTTGATCCGGTAGTAAGAAATGAAATCTTAGATATTTTCCTTGAGTATTTGCAGGATGAAAATAACTCAATTCTCATGTCTTCACATATCACATCGGACTTGGAGAAGATAGCAGATATGGTTACATTTATCGATAAAGGAAAGATACTTCTCACAGGAATTAAGGACGAAATCCTGGATAATCATGGAGTTGTAAAGTGTTCCAAGAAGGATTTTAAGGACTTTGATAGAGAAGACTATATTAGTGCCAGAGTTACTGACTTTGGAGCTGAAGTGATGGTAAGCGACCGCGCTAAGGCGAAGAATAAATACTCGGGTGCGGTAATAGATAAGACTACCCTTGAAGAGATAATGCTCTTCTATGTTAACAGGGATAGAAATCAGTGGAGTTAGGCATATACCTAAATAAGAGGCATTATGTATGGATTAAGTAAAAAAGGAAAACTGGTTAAGGAGTCAATTTATGAAGGAATTGATTATTAGAGATACATATTTAATACGAAAAAATCTCCTGATAACCTTTGGACTATTCCTGGTTATATTATTGCTGGGACTTATGGCAGTTTTATCGGCTAAGTATGGAAATATTGCAAAATACTCATTTGATAGTGGGTTGATTAATGATGTTTTGCAGGTTTCAACTGCGTTCGGGATAGTTGCAGGGGTAATAATTGGTACTGCCGTGGAGCATATATATAATCTGATAAATAAGGATTATAATTGTGGGTGGCATCACTATCTTCTGTCTTCTGGAATAAAGCCGGAAGTTTTGGTTGGTGAGAAATATCTAATGGTAGTCATTATCGATATCATATGTTTACTTACAGGTATAGGTGGATGTCAGTTTCTGAAAACTATATCCGGGGCAGGCGAGGGATTAATCTTTAAAGGTGCATTAGCCTCGCATGAAGGTGGACTCATACTTGCCTGGTTTACATCGATTCTTCTTATCATCGGGAGTTACTTTTCTACACTGGAATATGCTTATAAGGGAAAGAATAACCAGAAGACGGATTTTGTGAAGATTCTTCCGATTATAGCCGCTATCGTAATCGGCATGATTATTTTTATAATTCTGGAACGGGATGAAGAAGCAAGTAAGAGAATGCTTATGGAACTGTTTGATAAAATGCAGAATGTGACGGTGTTATATATAGTACCGATTGTAACATCATTAGTTGTTACTGTAATCTGCTACCTGATTTCAGTAAGAATAGTTAGGAAAGAGGGGAAGCGGTTATGAGAGGACTAATATATAAAGATTTATATCTGGTAAAAGGTAAAGTTTTTGCAGACTCCTTGTCAGTTCTGTTTTGTATAGTTCTTATGTATGTAATATATTCAATCGTTGGCAGAAATGTTATTTTTCCGACAGAAATGGCTGCGATAATAACTGACCTCGTGATTGTTATGTATGTTGGAGCATTAAGCTATGGTTATATAATAAAGAGCGATACTAAAAGAGCGTGGGGATATTACGGGATATCTATTCCCGGGAGTTCAAAGCTGATTGTCGGAGCGAAGTATATGACTGTGTTCATAATGTACCTTATAGCCTACACTATATGCGTGCTGAATGATCTGATAATTGGGTTATTCTTTGGAAAAGTGGTTGATATGTCTCTTCTGGTTTTGGTGTTTATGTTATTCCAGATGTTTATAAATGGAGTAGAGATGCCACTTGCATTTAGGTTTGGTGTAGATAAGGCTGCGGGAATCAGAATACTCATTACAATTGTGCTGGTTTTGATTATTACTATTTATCTGCTCTTCGGAAATATAGATTGGCTTATGGCAGAAGATGGTCTGATTAAAACTATTATAAGATTATTCGCCAATAATACAGATTCCAGAGCTATGTCCAGTGAGTTACAGCGATTTATCAAAAGACTTACCTATATAAACTATATTGAAATGGCTGTATTTACACATCTTATGGTCCTTGCATATTATATATCTTATCGTATATCCTGCAGAGTTTTCAGGAAGGGGGTGCTGAGAGATGACAACTGATCATTTAGAAACGACTGGTATGGCATCCCAAATTAGTAAGGATATTTCGTCATATAGAGAAAAGCGCCAAAGGAATATATATAGAACGGCTGAAAGCTTCACTAAGAAAGAACTTATAGCAGAAATAGGTATATTTATACTTATCACCTTTGGACTGATGCTAATATTTGGCTGGAAGGCATTTCCTGAACTTAATGAAGAAACTGCTATTACAGGACTGGATATGGTATTCTATTATATATTTGTTTTTAGCCCGGCTATAGGTTGTATAGTAACAAGATATATCTTTCATGAAGGGTTCAGAGATGATATACTCTTTCCGAAGTTTACAGGGCATTTTAAAGGTTATTTCCTGTCGGTGCTTATTCCGGTTCTTTTTGGAGTCTTAAACTGTATATTTATAACCATAGTTCTGGGAGCTGGCTTTACGGTAAAATCAGAAGGCGGAGTACTTGAAGCTATAGCGTCCTTCTCGTTATACAGTATGATGACTTATACGAGTGCATTTATCCTGATAGGCGAGGAACTCGGATGGAGAGCATTCCTTTATGATAAGATAGAGAAACTCACCGGACTTCATGGTTCCATTATAATCGGAGGTGTTATCTGGGGGCTTTGGCATATACCGCCACTTATCACAATGGGACTCAACTTTGGAAAGGAAGCTCCGGGATTTCCATTTACAAATATTCTACTTATGTGCGTTTTCTGTATATTTGGAGGAGCTATGCTGCAGATGCTCCGAAAGATGACGGATTCGGTTATCGCACCGCTCATCGCACATGCAGTGATAGATACCATATGTAATTCTATTTCAGTTATGTTTCTTTCAGAAGAGATAGTAGAAGGAAAGAACTTTCAGATGGGGCTTTGTATGGTGGCATCATCTATTATCATAGGAATTCCATGCTGGATATATATGGCTGTAGTAAAGCGTTCTGAATCTAGTAGCATTATAATAAAGTCAAAAACAAGGAAGTAATTTATGGATATTATTATTTCGAATTCTTCGAATGACCCAATCTATCTTCAGATAGTCAAGCAGATAAAGACCATGATAATGAGTGGAGAGCTTTCCCCAGGGGATGCTCTCCCTTCAATGCGTAATCTGGCAATGCAGATGAGAGTAAGTCTTATAACAACTAAACGAGCATATGAGGAGCTGGAACGGGATGGCTTTATAGAGACCTATACTGGTAAGGGAAGTTTTGTGAAAGCACAAAATGCAGAACTTCTAAAAGAGGAAAGTCTAAGACAAGCAGAGGAATATCTGCAGAAGGCTGTAGATAAAGCCAAGATAAGTGGAATCACCTGCAATGAACTATCAGATATATTAAAATTACTGTATGATGAATGATATGACATAAGTGTCATATCATCATTATATTTTTATATATTTGGCTATTGCAACCAGCTTATCATTCACATCATTTTGTAATAATAACTGTCACTATTTCCGGATAATTGTTTATCCTGACAGGAAGAATGCTATTACCTAATCCCCTGCTGATAATCATAGTAGTTTTATCCTTTGTAAATACACCTTCATCATACTCTGGAAATAATTCAAGGTCAGCTGATACAAGACCTCCTTTTCCTGGAACTATTATCTGTCCTCCGTGATTGTGTCCAGTCAAAACCAGGTCAGCTCCCGCTTCAGCATAATCATCCAGATACTTTGGCTCATGTGCAAGCAGTACTTCAAATGAGTCATCGCTCGTTTCTTCTCTTGAAAGCGTTTTACTGATATCGGATCCAAACGAAGAGTCCGCCATCCCATAAAGTCTAAATCCGTCCACTTCAACTACGCTGTTATCAAGGTATATAACTCCCATATCTTCTAAATCTGTTATGAATCTGTTATATTTTTTTTCATTTTTTTCTATTAGCCACTTCTCATGATTTCCCGAAACATAATAAGTAGGAGCTATTTTTACTGCTCCTTCGAAGAAAAGACTGGCTATTTTGTAACTAGTATGAGTAGAGTCTACAGCATCACCAGTTACAACTATTATGTCCGGCTTCTGTTCTTTTATCTTATTTAGTACACTTTTCTGGTTGATTCCAAATAATTGGTTATGCAAGTCCGATATCTGAACGATTCTATAGCCATCCAGTTCTTCTGGCACATTATTGTTAACATATTCATATTGAGTTGCCACTATGTGATAATTTCCATACAGGCATAAAATTATCACCACCGTATATAAAAAGAGAAAGAGCGGTACCACTATACGAAACTTTCTCTTTTTAGTCTTATGATGAAAAATAAGCATTCCTAGAAATGCCCCAACGGCACCACCTAGCACAGCGACCAGAATCAGTCTCGACTCAGGGATACGATACTGGTCTTTTATAGCTTTTTTCTTATCTATGGCATATAAGAAAAAGGCCAGAATATTAATTATTAATAAGTAGTAAAAAAGCAACATTATTAATCTCCGTAATACTTATGAATGTACAGACAGTAGTGTAATAATTCTTTTAGTAGTATATGGTAAATTGTACTGTTGAATCTTCTATATTATATTCAGACCTGTCTTTTTTCAGATAATCTTCATATTTCGACATCCGATAGCATTCAGGATGGCTAAGGGCTGCATATATAATGGTATCGTTCTTTTCATCCATTAGCGCATACTCATATGCATAACTATATCCATCATTTGCAACGTAGGCCGGATAGTTATAGGTTTTATCATCATATTTAACTTCTTTGGTAACTCTACTATGATCATTAAAATCATTATATACTTCATTTGATGTTTCAGATATTCTTTGCTTCTCTGTCTCGTAATCTTCATCACTGTATTTTACTCCCAGAAAAATATATCCATCCGTATCAAACAAGCCTTCCTTTAAGCCCTGGTGATAATCTACGTCTACTGCACCTTCCAGTGAATCAGGGAAAAGCAACAACTTAGAATTCAGATCACTAGAATATTTATCAACTATCAATTTTTTATCATACTTGTCTGCACCTTCAACATTTCCTAAAGGTGCAAAGATACCATGCAGCACATATATAACTACATACAGTATTCCTAAAATATACTTCAGACTGACTAAGACAAGTGCAAAAACTGAAACCTTTATAAAAATGTTAAAAGCCTTTTTCTTTGTCAGCTTAGACAGAATCCCATTTACATACAGGGTTGTTATAGCCATTGCAATCAGCGCTACAAACGATGCCGCTATAGCTATGCCTTCCCCAGACTCCGACTCGTACCTTATGCACTGAAGTATAATAGAAAGTGTTGCTAATATTACTCCTATAAATCCAATTATCTGTACCCACTTACATAGTCTGCTCTTCTCCATATCAGCGTAGTCTGCCATCTTGTCAGCTACTTCTTTTAATTCTTTATCCATTGTCTCGCTTTTCCTCTCACCATCAATTATTTCTCTGACATCCACTTCGTAAAAGTCAGCAATATCTGTAAGAAGAGAAATATCTGGCATATTTTTACCAGTCTCCCATCTCGATACAGTTCTGCTGGTTACAGAAAACTTCTCAGCTAATTCTTCCTGAGTCAGTTCTCTTTCTTTACGCAGGGACTGAAGAAATGCTCCTGTCTTTTTCTGATCCATATTGAAAGTCCTTTCAATGTTTTAGTGTTTTCGAATCTGATGATCCGAATTACATCTCGATAATAGAATCCACCCTCTAAAAAATCCACGACACAAAGCGAGAAATGCCGTTTTTTTATTATTAGACACGGTGTGTCCTGCCATGTGAACCTACAACCAGATTACCTCACTCAGTATTTGGCGTACGTTCTCTGTTTATTTCCGGATTATCCTTTAGTATATTTATATCTACTTATGATCATCCCATTGATATATTCTGAGATTAACCCTATTATCACTAACCTCAACTCCTTCAGCTTCGAGAAGTTTTGCCTGAACTTCGGCTCCGCCAAATGCAAAACCCCCGGCCAGGAATCCTTTAGCGTCTACTACTCTGTAGCATGGTATATTGTCAGGATCCGGGTTCTTATGGAGCGCATTTCCCACCGCCCGTGACATTTTACTATTACCAGCAAGTTTCGCTATCTGCGAGTATGTAGCAACCTTTCCATATGGAATCTTTTTTACCGCTTCATATATTCTTTTAGTCGGGCTATCACTAATCAGATTGTAGCTCTGCTCAATCATCAGCTTCACATCCTCATCAGGGATAGAACCATCCAGGATTACCGTATTCCAGTGGTCCTTGTTCTGATGATAGCCAGGTATAACTGATTCATAAGCCGACCGCCAGAAATACGCCATATCAGGATCAACCTTAATATTCAGATTTATAAATCCATCTCTTTCATAAGTCCAGAGAAAGGCCTTCTTATTCCCCTTAAATCTTACAAGTTGCCAGTTATCATCATGAAATGGCGCATCTTGGTAAGTATCTGGAAATGAAAGGCCAAATTCAAGAGCTTCTTTTCTTGTATCCATCTATATCGTCCCCTTTACACAATCGACATATTATTAATTGTAAATCATCTCTTGAATCATATCAAATCCTATTCTATATCGCCTCGTATAAATAGAATAGGATTTAGTTCTTTAGAGAATGAATTATTCGGGCTTTTATTTATTCCTCATATGCTCATCGGGACTATGGCATAGCCATAGTCCCGATGTATGTTGTCGCCAAACTTGATATATCTATAACTATATACGACAAAAACATCAAATTTCTTACAAGATAAAAAAATAAAATCTAATCTAAAATCTAAATAATAAGAAAAACAAAAAAGAAGATACTTCACACAAAAATGTATCTTCTTTTTATTTTAGCATTAAAAACTGTTGTGACATATTTGAAATTGACTCTGATTATCCGTTCATGTAAAATACAGAACGTTATGGAAAATTTTATCTTTAGTTTAAATGCAACAATACCTGTTTTTCTGGTCATACTTCTTGGTTATATTCTTAAAAAGCTTCATCTAATAAATGAAGGGTTTGTAAATGTAACTAACAAGTATGTTTTTAAGGTTGCACTTCCTGTGATGCTATTCAAGGATCTTGCTTTTACTGATATTACCTCGAATATCAATGGAAGATTTATATCCTTCTGCATTGTTATCACATTTATAATGTTTCTACTTACATGGCTTCTTACTTACCTGATTTTAAAGGACAAAAGCATGGTTGGTGCTTTTACACAAGCATCCGTAAGGAGTAGCGCAGCCATTTTGGGTGTTGCTTTTGTAGAAAACATCTGTGGTAATGCCGGAGTGGCACCACTGATGATAGCTTCTGCTGTTCCATTCTTTAATGTGCTATCAGTTATTATACTTGTATTCTCTGCTGATATGGGAAAAATCTCTCACAGATCAGACAGCTCTTTAAATGAACTAAAGGAGACTTCTGAAAAAAATGATCATATAAAGAAAGAAATCCGTAAAGCGGTAAAAGGTGTTCTGACAAATCCTATAATCCTAGGAATTGCAGCCGGACTTCTTTGGGTTAACCTTAGAATAAGTATGCCTGCTATACCAATGAAAACAATATCCTATATCTCTGCAACAGCTACACCTATGGCACTTATTGCTATCGGAGGCGGCTTCGATCTTAAGGTTGCACTGACAAGACTAAAGCCTGCTGTGATTGCTTCTGCAATAAAACTAATAGCACTTCC
>OCTX011849579.1_pt1 | contig 11244 bp, 13 predicted proteins | sample 1539691 | NCBI WGS metagenome assembly OCTX01 (sample SAMN02144231, study PRJEB22623) | gut metagenome | biome: sheep rumen | host: Ovis aries | place: New Zealand | reverse complement strand
ACAATGAACAATCGGTTGCCATCCTTCTCCTTCTCGCCCCAAGTGCTGGTCGGTTTTGACGTCATGACAATGAACAATCGGTTGCCATCCCGTCTCTCATTGGGTCTGCAAAGTTACTGTTTTTTTTTGATATACGCAAGATTTTGCTTATAAAATTAGCAAAAAAACGTCCCAAATGAATAAATTTGTAAATTTATAGCGTATATTTTTGCGTATATCGTATATTTTTCGTATCTTTGCAGCCGCTTGTAGTGTGCGCTTACGCACGCACGAATAATTATGCAAGATAAAACAACGATACATATGGTCCCGGAACCCCGCAAGACCGAACTCGTCAATGCTACCTATGGCATTGTGGGTTGCATGCAGCAAGTGCATAACCAACTCGGACCGGGGTTGCCCGAATATATCTATCAGGAAGCATTGACAATCGAACTTGCTGCTAATGGCTTCACGGCTCATAAAGAGATGCAGTTCCATCCTACTTTTCGCGGAAAACCGATGGATGCGTATTTGAAGATGGATCTGGTGGTGGAGTCTCCGGTAGGTAATATCATCATAGAGTGCAAAGCACTCACGCAGTTGACAGAACGCGAACATTATCAGACATTCGGTTACCTACGTGCAACAGGTTGGCCTATCGCGTTGTTGGTAAACTTCGGTATCTCTCCAAAGGCTCGTATTGAACGCTACTACAACGATCACGGCACGATTTGTGTGTTTTAGAAAAAGAAAAATGGACTTTGTCCTACGTGAACATTGATAAGAAAAATTACAATTATTCATTCCGCCTCGCATTGAATTATTTTTGGTATTTTCGGGAGTGCAACGAATTTTTGTAAGGAATCTAACAGCAATGATTAATAGATTGCTGTTAAATGGAATTGATGATAAATTTATCTGGAAGTTTACTTACAAGTAGATTTATCAGCAATTTCATTAAGTTGCGATAAGCAACTGTAGATTCCGCATTTTTCTTTACTTAAAAATAGAAATATATACAACAATGAGTACAGCTATAGAATTCAACCACGTATCCAAGCAATACCGCCTCGGCCTGGTCTCCACCAAGACCCTCAGCCACGACATCCGCCGCTTCTGGATCACCAACGTCCTCGGCAAAGAGGACCCTTATCTCAAGATCGGCGAGACCAACGACCGTGCCTCCAAGGGCAACTCCGAGTACGTCTGGGCGCTGCGCGACATCGATTTCAAGGTCGAGCAAGGTGACGTCGTTGGCATCATCGGCAAGAACGGTGCCGGCAAATCCACTTTGCTCAAGCTCCTTTCCCGCGTTACCGGCCCTACGACCGGCACTATCCGTGCCCATGGCCGTATAGGCTCTTTGCTTGAAGTTGGCACCGGCTTCCATGGCGAGATGACCGGCCGTGAGAATATCTTCATGAACGGCGCCATCCTCGGCATGACGCGTAATGAGATCCAAGCCAAGCTGGACGAGATTATCGATTTCTCCGGCTGCGAACGCTATATCGACACCCCCGTGAAGCGTTATAGTTCCGGTATGACAGTCCGTCTTGGCTTTGCCGTTGCCGCCTTCCTCGAACCCGAGATCCTCGTCGTTGACGAAGTCCTCGCCGTCGGCGATGCCGAGTTCCAAAAGAAAGCCATCGGTAAGATGAAAGACGTCTCCCAAGGCCAAGGCCGCACTGTCCTTTTTGTTAGTCATAACATGAATAGTATTCGTCAGTTATGTACAACTGGAATTTTGCTAGATAAAGGTCAAGTTGCATTTAGGGGGGATATCAACAAGACAGTTGATCTTTATTTGGATGGGCAACAATCGGGTTCGATAGTAGATCGTCAAGGTAGCGGAGATGTTCAGTTCGTTAACTTTAAGTTGGATAAGAAAATTATCTTCTTGGGTGATGATTTGACGGTTGTGTTTGATATGGTGGTGAAGAAGAAGTATTTTTCTCCGATAGCCATATCAATTGATATCAATAACATGCGTTATGAGGGTATGGCGATAGCGAATAACCTTGATGACAATGTGGAATTAGGATATATCGAGCCAGGACAGCATGTACATGGCAAATGTACATTTAAGAATGTAAATCTTAGTCCGGGTAAGTATTTAGTCTCGCTGTATGTGGGAACACAACACCAAACGTTTGACTATATCACGTTTTGTATGGCATTTAATGTGGAGCAAGGAGTGTCGTTTATTGCTCGCCCGACGGTATATAATAGTAATTTTCAGAATGTGCTGCAAAGCAAATGGAATATTGAGTAATTATAGATTCTAATTGAGTCGATAATATGAGTATTTTTATTCATCCCCACAAATGGGTACGCTTAACGAAAGAGTTCTTTCATGACTTTTATTGGTACTATCTATTGCCAGATAGTTGGTATTACCGAATAGAATATAAAAATAAAACTGGCAAAAAGTTGAATCTCCGTCATCCGCATACGTTGAATGAGAAGATGCAGTGGATTAAGATGTATTATCGCAAGCCAATCATGACCTTATTAGCAGATAAATATAAAGCAAAAGATTATATCCGTGAGCATATCGGTGAGCAGTATGTAGTGCCGACATTGGCTGTGTATCATTCGGTAGACGAGATAGATTGGGATGCTCTTCCAGATCAGTTTGTGATTAAATGTAACCATGATTCGGCAAGCAACTTCTTCTGCAAGGATAAAGCTACTTTTAACAAGAAAATCGCTATGGAGAAGTTGGACTACTTCATTCACAGAAACTATTATCGGCACGAGAATAAACAGTGGGCATATAAGAATGTACCACCAGTAATCATGGTGGAGCCGTATTTGCGGAATCGAGATGGTTCTGAGGTTGTGGATTATAAGTTCTACTGTTACGGAGGCGAGTTGATCTATATGATGTATTCGATAGGCGAGGCGCATCACCAAGTGCGAAATGTGAAGATTAGTCCGGAAGGGAAGCTGATAGACCATTACTTTAAGAAGACATGTCAGCTGAAAGAAGAAGAGATTAGGTTACCAGATACATTCAAAGAAATGTGCGAGATTGCTCGCAAGGAGGGTAAGAAGTTCCCGCACTTGCGTTTGGATATGTATAGCGTAGATGGTAAGATCTATGTGGGTGAATACACGTTTTACAGCAATGGTGGATTCATCAATATTTATTCGGACGAGTATTCTCAGTCATTGGCAGATAGAATCGACATCGAAAAAATCAAGGAAGAGTTATGATGTTTCGCTATTTGGCAATAGATATGGACGGCACACTGCTTGATGACAAAAAGCAGATATCGCAAGCCAATGTAGATGCAATTAAGCGATTGCAAGCGCAGAGTGTGGAGTTTATAATTGTATCCGGCAGACATTATCATGAAATCACGGGTGTTTTAGAACCTTATGGAATTACGAATATAGCCTACGTCATCTATCGAGATGGTCAGTATATCAGTAAACAAGGAAAGGTTATTCATGAAGGAAGCCTGCTGACGATGAATGATGTGAGGCGTATGTTATCAATATCAGGTGCGAAGAATTTGTTCTGTAGTACGAAGGATAATGATTATACGATATATCGTTCGTTTATACGATACATAATAGTCAGAAAATCCCTTAGGCAAGATGCGAAGATGATCTATTTGCCCTTGATTCTGGCAAAATGGAGGAGCATTCGGGTAGGAAAGGCTATCTTCTTTAACGGAGAACTAAACGATAGAGCCAAGTATGATGAAATGCGGAAGTGCTTCACGGTCCATTTTGTGAATGGTAGGGAGTATGATGTGTTTCCGAGTAATGTGAATAAATTTGCTGCACTACAATGGTTGTCAGAGCATGAGGGAGTGGATCTAAGCAAATTGGTATATATGGGAGATGATTATAATGATATTGAGTGTTTTGAGAATCTTCCTCATTGCGTAGTGATGGGTAATGCTCCGGAAGATTTGAAGCAATACTCAATGATGAAAGATGTAAAAACCAATAATGATAACGGAGTAGTGGATGCACTACAAAAATTATTTTACTAATGGCTGTCATAATTACTAACAGGACTGCAGTATTTCAGGGGATGCGTGTAATAGCACTAATATGTGTTATGTTTTTGCATGCCGGTCATCCGATAGTAGCTATTGGTCTTCCAATTACGTTCTTCTTTGTCATATCCGGATTTCTATATAAGGATAAGGGAGAGAGTTATAAAGGTTATCTATTGAACAAATGCAAGAAGTTATTCCCCATTTTCTGGATAACGTTCGTGTTAGATTTCTTCCTTAATCATCGAGTATTAAGTTGGAAGATGATTCCTCATTTTTTTCTTGTGCAGACCTATGGTCCAGTAGTAGAAACGGGAGTGACAGAACCATTCTATTACGAATATCTTGGTGTATCGTGGTTCCTTTCTTGTTTACTATTCTGCTATATTTTATCACCCTTTATCTATAGTTTGATAGAGCGATCAAGCCAATATGGGATATTGTTGCTATTGCTGGGAGTAATTACACTTATGTGTACCTTGTTCTATTTCCCTATTCCAGCAGAATATGAGAAGTGGTTCTTATATGTCTCTCCTTATTTCCGATTAATGGAGTATGTTGCGGGTATGCTTATGGCACGAATACTCTCTATTGCCCCCCCCTGCTACTTCGCAAAATTCCAATATGATTGGTATAATTTTATTAATAGCCTATTATGCGTTAGGCATATTGCTGCGTATAGATTACTGGATGTGGGTTATACCGAATATGGTAATCATAGGGTATTTGTATATGTACGAATCTCCGATATTAACCAAAGTGCTTGGAAATAAAGTTATGATACGTAGTGCAGCTTATATTATGCCGATATATCTGTTTCATGACAGCGTAATGGAGTTTGTGCACAGTCAAGGAGCAGGATGGGTCTGGAGTATGTTCTGGGCATTGCTGGTTTGTATCCCCTATGCGGTAATTGTAGAATTTATTTTGGGTAAATGGCAAACGAATAAAGCGTGAAAACAGAACTCGTATATGGGTCTCGTTTCAGACCCGAAGAATTGGATTATACAATGGGTAGGTGGATGGATTTGAGTAAGTGCAAGAAGTAATGAAAACTAAACTTGTATATGTATTAACGTGCGCTCCGGAAGCAACGTATATTGAACAGGCATTGATGGCTGTGTTCTCGGCGCGTCATTGGAATCCTGATGCGCATATCGTGCTGATGGTGGATGACAAGACGGATGCATTGTTAACCGGCAAACGAGGAGAGATACTGAACTATATCTCAGAAAAGATAGTCGTGCCGTTTGAAGATGAATCGCTCACACCGATGTTCCGCTCCCGTTGGATCAAGACTCAGGTGAGACAATTGATCAAGGGCGATTTCCTTTTTGTGGATAGCGATACCATTTGTTGCAGGAGTATAGGCGAAATAGATGATTTTGAATGTGAAGTTGGTGCGGTAGGCGATAATAATACCACATTCATGAATGATGTCGGCAGACAGGGAACAATCAATCATGCTGCTCTTATATGCGACTTGTCAAACGAGGAGTTTTATTTCTCTTCTGGAGTAATATATTGCAAAGATACGGAGAAGACGCATAGATTCTTTGTCCTATGGCATCAATATTGGAAGGATGGAGTAGTGTCAGGCATCCAAATAGATCAACCGGCATTAGCGAAAGCCAATATGGAAATGAAGCATGTAATTGAGCCGATAGACGATGTGTACAATTGTGTGCTATATACTCAGCATGCACGATTAGAGGAGGCAGCAATCTTACACATACCGAATTATCAACAGTCGACAATGTTGTTTGGCAATAAATCGTTGAGTTTGGTTAAAGAGCAAGGAATAGCACCATGGGTGAAAGATATGATATTGCATATCCATGCAACCTATTTGCCATACGATTATGCTATAAAGTATTCTACGTTGGCGCAACGAAGAAAATGGTGTGAGGATATCGCTCACATGGTTAGTTTATATGGAAATCATATCGATGAGACATATGTGGATTGGCATATGCATGTGAGTATAGAGCGTTTTTTGAAGCGATTATTCCATTTGCACATGTATCGATTGGGTATCTTGTTATGGTTGTTGGTAAAACGCATGCGATTGAGCAAGAAAGTGAATGTACGACCGAATATATGTGCAATCTGAAAAATGGTAGATGAACTTAAAAATAGGATTAAGCGGAGATGGATGAAGTTGCGGTTGCAACCGATTCGAGTTTTCTGTTTTCATCAAGTGAGTGAAACATTTGATGCATCTACTATGTATCTCATTGATTGGATGCAAATAGATGAGTTCAAAAGCAAAATTCAGTCGTTGCATCAGAGTGGAGTGGAAATTATTTCATTATCACAGGCCTATGAACATATAAAAACGGATAGGTTTCGTTTCAGAAAATATGCAGTAATAACTTTTGATGATGGTTATTCTTCTTTGAAGGAGATTTTACCATGGTTGGCAGAGCACAATATACCAGTGACACTCTTTATCAACGGGAAGTATCTTGATGGAAAATCATATCGCGATAATTCCAATGAGAAATATTTAACAAGAGTGGAATTGTGGACATTAGCATCCCCATTTATAGAGGTTGGATCGCACGGATGGGAACATATTGATGCAACCCAAATGTCGTTAGATGAATTTGGAAGATACATAGATGAGAACTTAAAACTCATACAGCAACACCCGGGTTATATACCATTCCATGCCTATACATGGGGACGGCATACACTTGGAACGGATGCTTATTTGCATTCGAAAAGAATTACACCTGTCTATATTGATGGAATGAAGAATTATAATGATACAGAAGTTGTGCATAGGGAACTTTTGTGATAGATTATAGGTGAAGGATAATATGTCTTTTAAAATACCAATATTATTAATAACATTCAATCGTCCTGATCATGTAAGGATGGTATTGACGGAGATACGTAAGCAACAGCCTACGCATTTGTACGTATGTCAAGATGGTGCGCGATTAGGGAATGAGGAAGATAAAATTAAGTGCCAAGAGGTACGCGACGTAGTGAATGAATTGGTAGATTGGCCATGTGATTTGCATACGATGTATCAGACAAAGAATCTCGGTTGTGGTCCAGGTCCAGCCGCTGGCATTACGTGGTTCTTCGAACGTGTTGAGGCAGGAATTATCATCGAAGATGATGCTGTTCCCCATGCTGATTTCTTTGGCTATTGTGAGGAGTTACTTGAGAAATATAAGAATAATTCAGATGTTCGAGCAATTGGTTCCATGCATTTGGATAATTGTACTTATGGAGATGGGTCATATTATTTCTCCATGATGAATCGCACGTTATGTGCTTGGGCAACATGGAGAAGAGCTTGGCAGGATTGGGATTTATATCATCGGAATGTTTCGCTTAAACAGTTAAACCAATGTTTAAAATCCTATGGGTGCGATTTGCGTATGCGAGAGTATTGGTGTGAACGTCTGGAGGAGATACATAAAGATGCGTTGCATTATTCAAGTTGGGATCAACAGTTCTGGATGTCCATATGGTTGCATCATGGAAAAGGAATCATGCCTAATGTCAATCTGTCTTCCAATATAGGTTTTGATGCTCAAGGAACACATACTACCGATTCTTCTTCAGTAGCAGCCAATCGTGCCTGTCAATCAATATTGCCATTGGTGCATCCTACTGATGTACAAATTCAAAAGAAAGCTGATTCGCGTTTCCAGCGTATTTACTTTGAACCGTGGAATTATGGCTATGAAGGATTTAAGCGCTTGCCCTATCGATTAAACAAACGGCTAAAACGTTTGGTCGGGCATAAAGGAAGTTGGTTTAAGAAATAAAATATGCAAGAAACGATCAAGCATAACTATAAATTACAATAACAACGCAGAGTGCTCGCGCCAAACCAATGTGTCATAGGTTTGACCGATTTACGTAATAGCGTTTAGCAAAATTTTATCATGCAAAAGCTTCTTATTTATAATAAAGGATATAGCAATACAGGTAAATCCCGAGCACTTAAAGCCGTGTTTTTCCGCCTGGTCGCTGAGCATGGGGAACGTATACAAGTTAAACGCTTTCTACATGGCTCTTTGGACTTTTGTAACACAGAAGATTTGGGTGTTATCTTTACCTATCGTGGAATACTTGTCGGGCTGGAAAGCGAAGGTGACCCTAAGGGGACGTATCATAAAAAAGCTTTAACCGAGTTCAAGAAAGAGTCATGTGAGATTATTATCTGCGCTTGTCATACCAAAGGTGAAACGATCAATATCTTGAAAGAACATTGGATGCCCGACGGAGAGTATATCCCAGCGGCTTGTCCGCATTTTGTTCTTCCGACTAAGTGTGTAACAGATGCGAGTCCGGAAGAAATTTACCGCCGTATATCTGAAAACTATACTGACTCTGTCATTACTCTTATTGACATGTGGATAGACGGCGTTTGTCAATACAACGCAAAGAAACATCAAGAGAAATTGAGAAACATGAAACCGGAATGGGATTGAGCCTTTTCTGTCGTACTTTGATTGGAACATGATCCCGTGATGGTCATGTACTTCCAATGACTTTATCATCACGCGACCATCCTATAGGATTGGTGTACCATACATTTTTCGAGCATGCATTTGTTTTTGGAGTTTATTTGTAAGTGCTAGCGTGTTTTTGTAAGCAGTTATGGAAGAAAAGTATAATTAATATAATTGCCTATGAGATAATTACATCCTAAGGATGTGAGAGTAATTGATTAACTGACTATCTGGATGCTTGCATACAATAGGTAGGTAAACGATTACACTCATCGAACTCATAGAGTTCATGATTTCGTAGGTATTTTTATTATAATTTTCATTTAAATTTGCGCGTTTTGGTTACAATAAATTTCAAAGATCACGTGGGATGGTGTAAAGTGTATAGTGTTATGCGCAGCGCGCAATGTATGATGTGTAATGTATGGTGTAAGGAATTAACGAGTGACCGATGAGGGTTTAAAATACTCGAAAAAAGAAGTAAAATCATAAGATCTTAATAATTTTTGCAAAATTTAGTCCATATACTTGTGTATATGGATTTTTTTTACTATCTTTGCAGCCAAATTGAGTACAATATGGAGCCGAAACAAGTGTATAGATTTGATTCCCCGAAAAAAGAAGAGTGGCTAGCTGGTATACAACATATCCGCGAGACCTATTGCGCACCTAATTGGATTCGAGTAATATTAGATGGAAAGATAAATCGTTCGAACTTTACTTGTTCGCATTTTGTGACATTCTCTTGTATAGTAGATATGTGCAGTATGGCGGGAGGCAAAGTCATTCTAAATGCTTTAGATACTGAGTTGCATCAATATATCATAAATGACGTTAGACTTAGAAAATATTGGCGAGAAGAAGAGGAAACTGTTTTTACGGAGCCTGAACAAAAGCCATTTAATCTATGGCGCATAGACGAGAAATATTACGCGAACTATTCCATGGCTCTCAATCGGTATTTCGAGCGTACGTATTTTGAGGGAAAGGACTTGACCGGACTGAATAATTGTGTAGCGGAATTGTTCCAAAACATTCTTGATCATGCTCAGGCGCGAGGAAATGCATTCTTTGCCATATACTATCATGAGGAGAAAAAAGAAATAGAGATAGCGATATGTGATTTTGGAGTTGGTATCCCTTACACGTTGCGAGATCAATATCCGGATTCGCTAAATGCTTTGCAACGGAGTTTGTTGCCTGGTGTCTCGGCGAGAACTCATAAACATAACAGAGGGTATGGGTTAGATAACATTGTTAGTGCCATGACACCTAAAGATACAATGAGAATTATATCGAATGATGCTTTTTTGTCAAAATCACAAAATAAGGAAGAAGTAGTAAAACTTCCGTTTGAATTTAAAGGAACCTTGATTGATTTTACTATCTCGACAGATAGTTTTGAAGAATTGGAAATAATTGACGAATTAAATTTTGGATAATATGGTACAATTATGTCAGTTAATGGCGGATAAACCTTATCCGGAGAGTGGCCAGATGTTATATGATTATATGTCACCGTTATTGGAAAAAGGTGAGAGTGTAACATTGGATATGACGGGTGTAATATCTCTGCCGTCTATGTTTCTGAATGCTTCCATAGGAATGGCAGCGAGGAATTTTGGAGCAGAGACGATTAAGAAAAATATTGCGTTTCGTAATGTAACTAAGACTCAAGCTGATCGACTGAAGGAGTATTTTGCAAGGTTGTAAAGGAATACATGATTGCAAATCGTCAGCAACTTGCCGATGAATTGGTTGTTAATTAGCCCCACAGAAACGCGGGAAAGTGGATTTTACAGATGATGTGGTTAGTTCGACGATTATCTTTTACTTTGAACGTGACGATATACGTTTCAATATAAATGATACCCAAGGTGATACTCAAGGTGGTACTCAAGGTGATACTACGGAAAAGAGTTCACAGAAAAGTTCACAGAAAAGTTCACAGAAAAGTTCACAGAAAAGTTCACAGAAAAGTTCACAGAAAATACTTGAATTAATCACTGCTAACACGAGAATTACCACCCAAGAGTTGGCAGACACTATAGGCGTTTCTCGACGCGCAATAGCAAAGACTATTGCAAAATTGCAGTCATCAGGCATTCTCCGCCGTATAGAATAACAAATTATCTTATCCCCTCGTATCTGTCTCGTATGTCTCTCGTAAGTGGCAAGTATAAATAATATAGACAACTGCGAATGCTGTGCATAAGGCAAGATGAGAAATGAATGACGGAATGGCACACCATTAAGCGAACTCTGTTTGCGTCACCATTAATCAATAAGCAATAAAAATATGATGAACTCAAAAGATCAAATATATAAAGAAAAATTCATGGCTTTTGCCATTCGGATAGTTAAACTTAAAAACTATCTCAATGAGCAGAAGCATGAGTATAACATAGCCGATCAGATTCAGCGTTCCGGCACTGCCATCGGTGCAAACCACCGAGAAGCAATTGCGGCTGAAAGCGAGGTGGATTTTGTGCACAAGTTGGCTATTGCTCAAAAAGAATGCAATGAAACATTATATTGGTTAGAACTGCTCAAGGCTACAGACTACATAGATGAAAAACTTTTTAACAGCCTGTATGCTGATGCAGAAGAAATCATGCGCATGCTTACGGCAAGCATCATTACTGTCAAAAAACGTTTAAAGAAATAACACCCTCCACCATTAGCGCGAAGCGCGCTCACCATTTAGCAATTATCAATAAAATTGTGTCACCATTAATCAATTAGCAATATTATCGCACCATTAG
>OCTX012207670.1_pt1 | contig 11245 bp, 4 predicted proteins | sample 1539691 | NCBI WGS metagenome assembly OCTX01 (sample SAMN02144231, study PRJEB22623) | gut metagenome | biome: sheep rumen | host: Ovis aries | place: New Zealand | reverse complement strand
CGTATAGTAAACTTCATTCTTGCTGAGGATGTAATAGATCCTCTTACAGGTGAGGTTCTCTTTGCGCAGGGTGAAATTATAACAAAGGAAGCTGCTCAGATTATTCAGGATGCTGCAGTTGATCATGTTATAGTTCAGACTGAAATGGCAAATGTAAAGGTTCTTTCCAACATGATGGTACATATTGAACCATGGATTGAGGATAGATTACCTGGAGTAACAGCTGAAGAACTTGGAATAACAGAGCTTGTTTATTATCCTGTTCTTGCTCAGCTGCTTGAAGAGTATGATGATGAGGAAGAGCTTAAAGAGGCTATTAAAGCTAATATAACAGAGCTTATTCCTAAGCATATAACTAAAGAAGATATACTTGCTTCAATTAACTATAATATGCATCTTGAATACGAGGTTGGTACAGATGATGATATCGACCACTTAGGAAACAGACGTATTAAGTCAGTTGGAGAGCTTCTTCAGAATCAGTATCGTATAGGTCTCTCAAGACTTGAAAGAGTTGTAAGAGAGAGAATGCAGACACAGGATATTGAGACACTTACGCCTCAGTCTCTGATTAATATCAAGCCTGTTACTGCAGCAGTTAAGGAGTTCTTTGGTTCATCACAGCTGTCACAGTTCATGGATCAGAACAACCCACTGTCAGAATTAACACATAAGAGACGTCTGTCTGCACTTGGACCTGGTGGTCTTTCAAGAGAAAGAGCCGGATTCGAGGTTCGAGACGTTCACTATACACATTATGGTCGTATGTGTCCTATAGAGACACCTGAAGGACCTAACATCGGACTTATTAACTCACTGGCAACATTTGCCCGTATCAACCAGTATGGATTTATCGAGGCTCCTTACAGAAGAGTTGATAAGACAGATCCTGAAAATCCTGTAGTAACAGATGAAGTTGTATATATGACTGCTGACGAAGAAGATCAGTATATAGTTGCTCAGGCATCAGAACCACTTGATGAACAGAATCATTTCATAAATAAGAATGTGGCTGGACGTCGTCGTGAAGAGACATCTGTATTCCCTAAGAATACAATTGATTTCATGGACGTATCTCCACGTATGGTATTCTCAGTTGCTACATCAATGGTTCCATTCCTTCAGAACGACGATGCTAACCGTGCCCTGATGGGATCAAACATGCAGCGTCAGGCAGTTCCACTTCTGAAGACAGATGCTCCTGTAGTTGGTACAGGTATGGAAGCAAAGGCTGCTGTTGACTCAGGTGTAACTATTATCTGTAAACGTGATGGTGTCGTAGAACTATCATCAAGTGAGAAGATAATTGTAAGAGCAGACGAGGATGGAACTTTAGATGAGTACCATGTTATCAAGTTTGCTCGTAGTAACCAGGGTAACTGTATGAATCAGAGACCTATCGTCTATAAGGGCGATAAGGTTAAGAAGGGTGAAGTAATAGCAGATGGTGCTTCTACTTCAAATGGAGAACTTGCTCTTGGTAAGAATCCTCTTATCGGATTCATGACCTGGGAAGGTTATAATTACGAGGATGCTGTTCTTCTGTCAGAAAGACTTGTAAAGGATGATGTATATACATCAGTACATATAGAAGAATATGAGTCAGATGCGAGAGATACAAAGCTTGGACCTGAAGAGATAACAAGAGATCTTGCTGGTCTTAGTCAGGATGTACTCAAGAATCTGGACGAAAATGGTATCATCCGTATAGGTGCCGAAGTTCGTGCCGGTGATATCCTTGTAGGTAAAGTTACTCCTAAGGGAGAAACAGAGCTTACTGCTGAAGAGAAGCTTCTTAGAGCTATCTTTGGTGAGAAAGCAAGAGAAGTTAGAGATACATCACTCAGAGTTCCTCATGGAGCTTATGGTGTTGTTATGGATATTAAGATATTTACACGTGAGAACGGAGATGAATTACCTCCTGGAGTTACAAAGTCCGTTCGTGTATATATCGCTCAGAAGAGAAAGATATCTGTAGGTGACAAGATGGCAGGACGTCATGGAAACAAGGGTGTCGTTTCAAGAGTGCTCCCTGTTGAAGATATGCCATTCCTGCCAAATGGTCGCCCTCTTGATATCGTGCTTAATCCTCTCGGTGTTCCTTCACGTATGAACATAGGACAGGTGCTTGAGCTTCACCTTGGACTTGCGTCTGCGGTTCTCGGTTTCAAAGTATCTACTCCTATCTTCGATGGTGCTAAGGAAAGCGATATAACTAAAGAACTTGAGATGGCAAATGATTATGCTAATACTACGTGGGAAGAGTTCGAGGCTAAATACAAAGATTATGTAGATGAAGGTGTAATGAAATATCTATATGATAACCGTGCTCACAGAGAAGAGTGGAAGGGCGTTCCTATAGATAAATCAGGAAAGGTTCAGTTAAGAGACGGACGTACCGGTGAAGCTATCCCGGCGCCTGTATCAATCGGATTCATGCATTATCTGAAACTGCACCACCTGGTAGATGATAAGATTCATGCCCGTTCAACCGGTCCTTACTCACTTGTAACTCAGCAGCCACTTGGTGGTAAAGCTCAGTTCGGTGGACAGAGATTCGGAGAGATGGAAGTTTGGGCTCTTGAAGCTTATGGTGCTTCATCAACACTTCAGGAAATCCTTACTGTTAAGTCTGATGATGTAGTAGGACGTGTTAAGACTTACGAGGCAATCATCAAGGGCGAGAATATACCTGATCCTGGTACACCTGAAAGCTTTAAGGTTCTTCTTAAAGAGTTCCAGTCACTTGGTCTGGATGTAAGAGTTCTTAAGGAAGACGGTGAAGAAGTAGAGCTTGGTGAGTCTGGCGATTACGACAGACAGACAAGAGCTATACTTGAAGGCGACGATGTTCGTTATGAAGGAGATCTTGCAGAAGAAGGTTATAACGAAATCGATTCCGAAGGTGAGTATATTGATAATCCGGACAGCTTCTATGAAGAAGAGAGCTATGATGGATATGATGATGTTGACTTAGATGAAATGTAAGGAAGGAGACTGAACTTTATGGCAATAAATACAGATACAGAGCAGGAACAGCCTATATATTTTGACGCTATCAAGATTGGCCTTGCATCTCCTGAGAAAATCAGAAAGTGGTCATTCGGTGAAGTAACAAAGCCTGAGACCATTAACTATAGAACATGGAAGCCTGAAAGGGACGGACTCTTCTGCGAGAAGATATTTGGACCTACAAAGGACTGGGAATGTCATTGTGGTAAATATAAGAAGATTCGTTTCAAGGGTATTATTTGTGACAGATGTGGCGTAGAAGTAACCAAATCAAGCGTTAGACGTGAGAGAATGGGCCATATAGAGCTTGGATGTCCGGTATCACATATATGGTACTTTAAAGGAATCCCAAGCCGTATGGGACTTCTGCTTGATCTTTCACCACGTGAATTAGAGAGAGTACTTTATTTCTCTGCTTATATAGTAACTGATCCGGGAAGTACAGACCTTCATGAGAAGGACATACTTTCAGAGCAGGAATACAGAGCAAAGCTTAGTGAATACGGCAGTGATGCATTTGAGGTTGGTATGGGAGCTGAAGCTGTTAAAGAGCTTCTGAAGAAGGTTGACCTTGAAGCTGAAGCTGTAACACTTCGTGAAGAGCTTGAAACTGCAACTGGTCAGAAGAAGACTAAGATAATTAAGAAACTTGATGTCGTAGAAGCATTTAGAAATTCAGGAAATAAGCCTGAATGGATGGTGCTTGATGTAGTACCGGTTATTCCACCAGATTTAAGACCTATGGTTCAGCTGGATGGTGGTAGATTTGCTACATCAGATCTTAATGATCTCTATAGAAGAATCATTAACAGAAATAATCGTCTAAAGAGACTTCTTGATATATCTGCACCTGACATAATCGTTCGTAACGAGAAGAGAATGCTTCAGGAAGCAGTTGATTCACTTATTGATAACGGTCGTCACGGTCGTGCTGTAACAGGACCTGGTTCAAGAGCGCTTAAGTCACTTTCTGAGATGCTCAAAGGTAAGCAGGGTAGATTCCGTCAGAATCTTCTTGGTAAGCGTGTTGACTACTCAGGACGTTCAGTTATCGTAGTTGGACCTGAACTTAAGATATATCAGTGTGGTCTTCCTAAGGAAATGGCTATAGAGCTGTTTAAGCCTTTCGTTATGAAAGAGCTTGTTTCCAGAGGCAAGGCTGATAATATAAAGGCAGCTAAGAAGAAAGTTGAAAGACTTGAGACCGGAGTATGGGATATCCTCGAAGATGTTATCAGAGAGCATCCTGTTATGCTTAACCGTGCTCCTACACTTCATAGACTTGGTATTCAGGCATTTGAGCCTATTCTTGTTGAAGGTAAAGCTATTAAGCTTCATCCACTTGTATGTATGGCATTTAACGCCGACTTCGATGGAGATCAGATGGCAGTACATTTACCACTTTCAGTTGAGGCTCAGGCAGAGTGTAGATTCCTTCTGCTTTCACCGAATAACCTCTTGAAGCCATCAGATGGTGGAGTTGTTTCAGTTCCTTCACAGGATATGGTTCTTGGTATCTACTATCTGACAATGGATAAGTTCAAGGAAGTAGCATATACTGAGGATGAAATCAAGAAAGAATATCTTCTTGAGGATGAAGCTGCTAACCTTGAAGCAGTCAGAAAAGATGCAGAAGAAGGAATAATCGATGCATATGACAAGGTAAGAGTTACAGTTATAAAGAAGCAGTCTAAGAACGGAGATGTTACTTTCTTTAAGCAGATAGTATCTACTCCGGAAGATCTTATTGGACGTAAGTTCCTTGATATCAATCGTGCACTTCTTGCATTTGAAAATAAAGAAATAACACTTCAGCAGAAGATATATATTAAGAGATCAACAGTTCTTCCGGATGGAAAAGAACTGACAGGCTTTGTAGCTACATCTCTTGGAAAGCTTATATTTAATGAGATGATTCCACAGGATCTTGGCTTTGTGGACAGAAGTGATCCGAATAAGGCACTCGAGCCTGAAGTTAATAAGCTTGTTAAGAAGGGTGATCTTAAGAAGATACTTAACAAATGTATCAATATACATGGTGCTACAAAGACAGCGGAAGTACTTGATGACATTAAGGCACTTGGATATAAGTATTCAACACTTAGTGGTATATCAGTTTCTATCGCAGATATGACAGTTCCTGGAAATAAGAAGGAACTTCTGAATAATGCTCAGGCTAAGGTTGATGATATCAATCACTTCTATGATATGGGATTCCTTACAGAGGAAGAGCGTAAGAGAACTGTTGTAAGACAGTGGGAAATCGCAGATAAGAGCCTTACAAAGGCACTTCTGGATGGTCTTGATAAGTATAATAACATTTACATGATGGCAGACTCAGGAGCCCGTGGTTCTGACCAGCAGATCAAACAGCTGGCAGGTATGCGTGGACTGATGGCTGATACAACAGGTAATACAATCGAACTTCCTATCAAGTCAAACTTCCGTGAAGGACTTGACGTACTGGAGTACTTCATGTCAGCGCATGGTGCTCGTAAGGGACTTTCAGATACTGCACTTCGTACAGCCGATTCAGGTTATCTGACAAGACGTCTCGTAGATGTATCTCAGGATCTTATAATAAGAGAAACTGATTGTTCTATTGAGAAGACAGATGAGAAGCCGGGTATCTATGTAAAGGCATTTATGGAAGGCGATGAGCTTACAGAAAGCTTCCAGGAGAGAATTACCGGAAGATATGCAGCTGAGAGTATATATGATGCTAATGGCGAGATGCTTGTTAAGATCAACCATATGATTACACCAGCAAGAGCTGAGAAAATTATCAAGTATGGTGTTCAGAATGGTATAGATGGTAAAGAAGATGGACGTCCATTTACAGATCCTGAAACAGGAATTGTAAGAAAGGATGCTAAGCTTAAAATCAGATCTATCCTTACATGTAAGTGCCATCTTGGTATATGTGCTAAATGTTATGGTTCTAACCTTGCAACAGGTCAGCCGGTTCAGGTAGGTGAGGCAGTAGGTATCATAGCTGCTCAGTCTATCGGTGAGCCTGGTACACAGCTTACTATGAGAACTTTCCACTCAGGTGGTGTTGCCGGTGGTGATATCACACAGGGTCTTCCTAGAGTAGAGGAGATTTTCGAAGCTCGTAAGCCTAAGGGACTTGCTATCATTTCTGACTTTGCTGGTAAGGTTGAGATCAGAGATACAAAGAAGAAGCGTGAGGTTGTAGTATCAAACGCTGAAACTGGTGAGACTAAAGCATACCTTATTCCATATGGATCACGTATCAAGGTTCAGGACGGTGAGGAGATTGCAGCCGGTGATGAACTTACAGAAGGTTCAGTAAATCCTCATGATATCCTTAAGATAAAAGGTGTATCAGCTGTTCAGAATTATATGCTTCGTGAAGTTCAGAAGGTTTATCGCTCACAGGGTGTTGAGATTAACGATAAGCATATCGAAATCATAGTTCGTCAGATGCTTAAGAAGACAAGAATCGAAGATGCTGGTGATTCAGAATATCTTCCTGGAACACTTGTAGATGTACTTGATATAGAAGAGGTTAATGAGATAAATGAGGCTGAAGGACTTCGTCCTGTAGTAGCAAACCGTATACTTCTCGGTATTACAAAGGCTTCACTTGCAACAAACTCATTCCTTTCAGCAGCATCATTCCAGGAGACAACACGTGTTCTTACAGATGCAGCTATCAAGGGTAAGGTTGATCCGCTTATCGGACTTAAGGAAAATGTACTTATTGGTAAGCTTATTCCTGCTGGTACAGGTATGAAGAGATACCGTTCAGTTAGACTTGATTCTGACTATGCAAGAGATATTAATACTGATGAGTATAGTTTCGAAGAGTATAGCGAAGAACTTGGTGATTCAGATGAGTTTGCATCAGATGACTTTACATCAGAGAATTATGATTCAGAAGATGATATAGATGCTGGTGTTGATAACATCGAAGAAACAGGTATTGATAACTCTGAAGAAACAGATATCGACGATACTGAAGAATAAAAAAATCGATTGACATAGATGGTGTCAATATGTATAATGATTAGGCGTGCGTAAAAAGCACGCCTAATTTTGTGTGTAAAAACACAAGAGTAAATACTAAAAAGAACGGAGGTGAAAACATGCCAACATTTAACCAGTTAGTTAGAAAGGGAAGACAGGAAGCTGTTAAGAAGTCTACAGCACCTGCACTTCAGAGAAGCTACAACTCTCTTAGAAAGAAGCCAACTAATACTTCTTCACCACAGAAGAGAGGAGTATGTACTGCTGTTAAGACAGCAACTCCTAAGAAGCCTAACTCAGCTCTGCGTAAGATCGCCAGAGTTCGTCTCTCTAACGGAATGGAAGTAACAAGCTATATCCCAGGTGAAGGTCACAACCTTCAGGAGCACAGCGTTGTTCTTATCCGTGGAGGAAGAGTAAAGGACCTTCCTGGTACAAGATACCACATTATCCGTGGAACTCTTGATACAGCAGGTGTTGCTAAGAGACGTCAGGCACGTTCAAAGTACGGTGCTAAGCGTCCTAAGGATGCTAAATAATATAGTAATGGTTTAGGTGATTACTATAATCGCATCGTATAACAGAAATTTTGTGCTGGTTTTAAGAAAAGGCATTAGTTTTCACACTTGAGATAGTGAATTCCTTTTCAGAAGTAAAACAGCACGAACACACATTTAAGATGTGTGAGTACCTAAGAATTAATTATTATTAAGGAGGGAAGAACCGTGCCACGTAAAGGACATATAGCAAAAAGAGATGTGCTTGCCGATCCTATCTACGGCAATAAGGTAGTTACCCGTCTTATCAACAACATTATGCTTGATGGTAAGAAAGGTGTTGCTGAAAAGATCGTTTATGGTGCTTTCGACCAGATCAAGGAGCAGACAGGAAAAGATCCTGTTGAGGTATTTGAGGCTGCTATGAATAATGTTATGCCTCAGCTTGAGGTTAAAGCAAGACGTATCGGTGGTGCAACATATCAGGTACCTATCGAGGTAAGACCTGACAGAAGACAGGCTCTCGGACTTCGTTGGCTTACTAATTTCTCACGTCAGAGAACAGAGAAGACAATGAAGGAAAGACTTGCTGCTGAACTTATGGATGCTGCAAACAACACAGGCGCATCAGTTAAGCGTAAAGAAGAAATGCACAGAATGGCAGAGGCTAATAAGGCATTTGCTCATTATAGATTTTAATTAGGAGGAAACAGTCTTGGCTGGAAGAGAATATCCATTAGAGAGAACAAGAAATATCGGTATCATGGCTCACATCGATGCTGGTAAAACAACTCTTACAGAAAGAATCCTGTATTATACCGGAGTTAATCACAAGATTGGTGAGACATACGAAGGTACAGCAACCATGGACTGGATGGAGCAGGAGCAGGAGCGTGGTATCACTATCACATCTGCTGCTACAACATGTCACTGGACACTGCAGGAACAGAATAAGCCAAAGCCGGGTGCTCTTGAACATCGTATAAATATCATTGATACTCCTGGACACGTTGACTTCACTGTTGAGGTTGAGCGTTCACTTCGTGTACTTGACGGAGCTGTAGGTGTATTCGATGCTAAGGGTGGTGTTGAGCCACAGTCAGAGAACGTATGGCGTCAGGCTGATACATACCATGTACCACGTATGGCGTTCGTTAATAAAATGGACATACTTGGTGCCAACTTCTACAACACTGTTGAAGAGATAAAGACACGTCTTGGTAAGAAGCCAATCGTTGTCAACATTCCTATTGGTAAGGAAGACTTTTTCGAGGGTATCATTGACCTCTTCGAGATGAAGGAATACCTTTATAACGATCATGAGGGTAAGGATATCTCTATAGTAGATATACGTGATGATTATAAGGATCTCGCAGAAGAGTGGCATGAGAAGCTCGTTGAGGGCTGCTGTGAACTTGATGATGACCTTATGATGGCATACCTTGAAGGTGAAGAGCCAACTGTAGAGCAGCTTAAGGCAGCTCTTCGTGCTGGTACTTGTGCAGCTATCGATACTCCAGAAGGAGAGAAAGAAAGAGTTGTACCTGTACTTTGTGGTTCAGCTCATCAGAACAAGGGTATCCAGAAGCTTATAGATGCAGTTATCGAATTCATGCCTGCACCTACAGATATCCCTGATATCAAGGGTACAGACCTTGACGGAAATGAGATTACAAAGAAGTCATCAGATGATGAACCTTTCTCAGCACTTGCATTCAAGATCGTTGCTGATCCATTTGTTGGTAAGCTTGCATTCATCAGAGTATATTCAGGAACACTTAATAAGGGTTCATATGTACTTAATGCTACAAAGAATCACAAAGAGCGTGTTGGACGTATCGTTCAGATGCACGCAAATGATAGAACAGATATAGATAAGGTATATTCAGGAGATATCGCTGCAGTAGTAGGTCTTAAGAATACTACAACAGGTGATACAATCTGTGATGATCAGCATCCTGTTATCCTTGAGTCTATGGAGTTCCCGGAACCTGTTATCGAGCTCGCTATCGAGCCTAAGACAAAGGATGGTCAGGATAAGCTTGCTACAGCTCTTCAGAAGCTTGCAGAAGAAGATCCTACATTCAGAACTCATACAGATAATGAAACAGGTCAGACAATCATCGCCGGAATGGGTGAGCTTCACCTTGAGATTATCGTTGATAGACTTCTTCGTGAATTTAAGGTTGAGGCAAATGTAGGTGCTCCTCAGGTTGCTTACAAGGAAACATTTACAACTGCTGTAGATGTAGATTCCAAGTATGCTAAGCAGTCTGGTGGTCGTGGACAGTACGGACATTGTAAAGTCAAGTTCACACCTATGGATCCTAACGGTGAAGAGCAGTTCAAGTTTACTTCAACTGTAGTTGGTGGTAACATCCCTAAGGAATACATCCCAGCTATCGGAGAAGGTATAGAGGAAGCTGCACAGGCAGGTATCCTTGGTGGATTCCAGGTACTTGGTGTTGATGCTGAAGTTTATGATGGTTCTTACCATGAAGTCGATTCATCTGAAATGGCATTCCATATCGCTGGTTCTATGGCGTTTAAGGATGCTATGAAGAAGGGTAATCCAGTACTTCTTGAGCCTATCATGAAGGTTGAAGTTGTTATGCCAGAGCAGTACATGGGAGATGTTATCGGAGACCTTAACAGCCGTCGTGGTCGTATAGAGAGCATGGAGGATGTTGGTAATGGTAAGAAGGTAACAGCTTATGTTCCACTTGCTGAAATGTTTGGTTATTCAACAGATCTTCGTTCAAGAACACAGGGACGTGGTAACTACTCAATGTTCTTCGAGAAGTATGAGCAGTGTCCTAAGAATGTTCAGGAGAAGGTTCTCAGTCACAAAGAATAATTAAACCATAAATATACTTGAAAAATAGTTAATAATTTAGTAAAATTGACTCTAGTGCTGTGGTCGGGGATTATCCGGTCCCGGTCACAAAGATAGAAAAACCGAAAAGGTTAAAAAATTAGGAGGATTTTTAAAATGGCAAAGGCTAAGTTTGAAAGAAACAAACCACATGTTAACATTGGTACAATCGGTCACGTTGACCACGGTAAGACAACACTTACAGCTGCTATCACAAAGGTACTTTCTGAAAGAGTAGCAGGTAACTCAGCAGTTGATTTCGCAAATATTGATAAGGCTCCAGAAGAGAGAGAGCGTGGTATCACAATCTCAACAGCTCACGTAGAGTATGAGACAGAGAAGCGTCACTATGCACACGTTGACTGCCCAGGACATGCTGACTATGTAAAGAACATGATCACTGGTGCTGCTCAGATGGATGGTGCTATCCTCGTTGTTGCAGCTACTGACGGTGTTATGGCTCAGACAAGAGAGCATATCCTTCTTGCTCGTCAGGTTAACGTTCCATATATCATCGTATTCCTTAACAAGTGCGATATGGTTGATGATGATGAGCTTATCGAGCTTGTAGAGATGGAAGTTACAGAAGCTCTTGAAGAGTATGGATTCGAAGGATGCCCAATCATCAAGGGTTCAGCTCTTAAGGCTCTTGAAGGCGATGCTGCTTGGGGCGACAAGATCATGGAGCTTATGGATACAGTTGATTCTTATATCCCAACTCCAGAGCGTGATACAGATAAGCCATTCCTTATGCCAGTTGAGGACGTATTCACAATCACAGGTCGTGGTACTGTTGCAACAGGTAGAGTAGAGAGAGGTACACTTCACCTTAATGATCCACTTGAGATCCTTGGTATCAAGGACGAGA
>OCTX012243304.1_pt1 | contig 11246 bp, 9 predicted proteins | sample 1539691 | NCBI WGS metagenome assembly OCTX01 (sample SAMN02144231, study PRJEB22623) | gut metagenome | biome: sheep rumen | host: Ovis aries | place: New Zealand | reverse complement strand
CCCTGGATGGAGCCCACCGAACCGGTCAAGTCTTTACGGGCCTTGCTGACATAACCGACAACCACCACCTCTTCAAGAGCGGCATTGTCGTCCTCCATCGTGATTCTCATACTGGCAGACGGGGCCAATTCCTGGGTCTTCATGCCCATGTAGGTGACCACGATCTTCTTGCCGGCAGGTACCTTCAGGGTGAAGTTTCCGTCAAAGTCGGTGGCCACAGCATTCTTGGAATTGCCTTTCTCCATAACGGTAGCACCGATGACGGTCTCACCCGTTGAATCAAAGACTTGTCCTTTAACCGTCGTCTGTGCCATCAACTCGGGGGGAGCGAGCACAAAAAACGCAGCCAAAAGACAGAGTTTACACAATAATCTCATTGCGTCCTTCATACTTTGTTTTGTTTTTTGTTAGTACTTTAAGTTAAAATTGTTTGTATATTTTTTCTTCGTTTTAGTCGGCAATAAAGGCATTGTCTGCCCATAGTCGGTGCAAAGTTAACGATTATCCGTGAAATAACAAAACTTTATTTTAAATATTTTTTAGCGGGTGGGTTAAAAAATGTCACGAGGATGCCCCTTGTATATATATCAATGAGGGACACTCTTATATATATAATAAGGTTCGCGCGTGCGAAAACATCTTATAAGGATTCTTTTTAAAGCTATCATTTGGCCGTTTAAAATAAAAAGCGTAACTTTGCAGCACGAAAACTATTACTATTAATATCAGAACATGAAGAAACTACTATTGACTTTATGGTGTGCCGGTGCCCTGCTGCCCGCTATGGCCGCCAACAATGATGAGCCCTGGGGCTGGGCGACTTGCTCCGACGAGACCGGTACGGCCTACGTACTGAACGGCGGCAACTTCAGCGACGCTAAGACGAAAACCCTCAAAGCACTTGGCGGCGGACAGACCGACGACGCACAGATCAGACAGGCCATCGCCCAGAACGACATCGTCATCCTGGACGGTTCGAACGGCGACTTCGTCTTGGGAGAATATGTAAAAATGGCATCGACGAAGAACAAGACCATCATCGGTATCAACAATGCCCGCCTGTGCACCAAGTTCTATCTGACGGCAGAGGACAACACCTACCTGAAGAACTACAAAGACGCTAACGGAACACCACTTGCAAGCATGAGCAGCACCGACCAATATACGGGTACCCTACCCGACGGTACAACGCTGACCTGCGACAGACGTGCCTTCTACACGAAGGAAGCCCTGATGAAACTGCAATACCAGAAGACGGGCACCTACTCGCTGCCGAACAAGGCCGGCATCTTCGTCATCGAGACATCGAGCGAGAACATCATCATCCGCAACCTGTCGCTGATAGGCCCGGGAGCCGTGGACATCGACGGAGCCGACCTGATCACCAACCAGGGCCAGCACGTGTGGATAGACCACTGCACCTTTGTGGACTCGCAGGACGGTGCTCTGGACAGCAAGTTGTGCGACTGGGCCACCTATACCTACAACCACTTCTACTACACTACACGCAGTTACTCACATGCCTACACTTGTGGCTGCGGCTGGGTGAGCAACCACTCAATGGTGCTCCACCTCACCTTCGCCCGCAACATCTGGGGCCAGGGCTGCCAGCGCCGCCTGCCCCAGGTCGACGATGCCTATATCCACCTGGTAAACAATTACCACAACTGCCCGGGCAACAGCGTGGGCATGACACTGAATAGTTATGTGAAGGCTCTGGTAGAGGGCAACTTTGCCGCAACGGGTGTGAACAGTCCGCTGACAGGCAGCGGTGCCAACCGCCAGATTACAGTCAACGGCAACAATTTCTCCGCATCCTCTGTGGGCAGCACGGTGACCATGCCCTATGAATACACGAAGATTTCAGCCGCCGAGGTGCCCTCCGCCCTGACCGGCGCAGAGGGTGCCGGTGCCACGCTGGGCAACGATGCCACGTATATCATGGCCAACATCCCCACAGCAGAGCGCAGCGGCGGCGGCGAGACGGTGTATGTCATGGTGAAAGACGATGCGCACATCGGCGGTACTATCTCAGAGATAGACGGCATCACCGTGACTTTCGACCCGAGCGTCACCGACTGGCGCAGTGGCGGCACGGGTGCTGACGCGAAGACCGTTGACGGCGTGGATCTCAGCGGATACTATACTCAAAGCAACAATACTAACGGTGCACCCATCAACATCGTGACCACAAAGGCCGGCACACTGACCATCTTCTTCGGAGGTGGCATAGCCACTAACAAGTCGGTCAACATGACGGAAGGCGAGAATGGCCAGACCGGCAAGGTGCTCAGCAACGGTGCAGAGATTGCCAACGGTGGAAAGCCCGCCACGGAAATTGCTGCCTGGGACGGACTGGTGTATACCCTGGAGGCCAACAAGACCTACAAGTTCTTTGTAGGCGGCACCAAATGGCGCCTGGCTGCCATCCGCTTTATCCCCAGCAGCACGACGGGCATCAGCGACGTGAACTGTGAAGCATCGGCCGACAACCGCTTCTATGACCTGCAGGGCCGCCCCGTGGCTCAGCCCAAGCGCGGCCTCTACATCAATAACGGCAAGAAAGTCATCTTGAACTAATGAACCCTCAAAGGTCTGTAAGTCAAAGTCTGTAAATAAGGGTTTGGACGAAGCAAACCTTGAGTTTGGACAAAGTAAACCGGTAGTTTCCTCCGAGGAAACTACCGGTTCTTTTTTGGGTCTCCGCTATGGGAGCCGTCTCGTTCATGGAAGAGCCTCCTTAGGCCTCCTTCTTAGCAGCAGCCTTTTTCTTCGGGGCAGCCTTCTTGGGCTTCTCTTCCTCGTCGGCGGACTGATACTTAGCCAACTTGGCCTTCAGACGTTCGATTTCGATGTCCTTCATCTCAATCTCGTCGCCCTGGTTCTTGATGGTGGTCAGCAGCGAGTTGAGTTGCTCGTTGTCAATCTCCTCAGGATAGAGGGCATTGACACGGTTGATGAAGTCGCCCAAGATGTTCATGTAGTTAGTGAAAGCATCAAACGGACCGCTGTAGATGCCACGGTCGAGACCCACGTTAGAGGGCTTGGTGGTCATGAAGCGGAAGTTGTTGGAAGCCTGAAGGTAGTCCCAGTCCTGGTTGATGCGCGGGTCGTTGGCGATGAGCAGACGGTCGGCCACGCTGTAGAGTTTGTTGAAGGCCTCACGCTGCATGGCGTTGCCCAGCCAGCACGAGCAGTCGCGCTCCTCGTCGACCCACGACAGGGTGTCGGGCACGTCGATTGAGCCCACGCTCTTTACCTTCATGCAGATCTCTGTCGGCGTAGAGAAGGTGATGCCTTTCTCCTTGGCACACACGGGCAGCGCCTTGAGGAAGTCGAGGATGTTGCTGCTAAGCGGCTGAGCAATGCCCAGGGCTGAGAGTTCCATGAAGATGTTGATGATCTGTTCTTCCTCTGGCAGACGGGCGATGCGGTCGATATAAGCATCGGCAAAGAGGGGATAGCCCTCCCACTCGGCGTTGTTGAAGCGCAGTGAGATATCGTCAGAGAGATCGACATCGCGCAGCAGCAACTTCAGGTTGGGAGCGATGTTGCAGTTGTAGACATAGTGAGGCGACTTCCATCCAAGCACGTGTTTGGCACCCTCGGTGAGCATACCCTTGAAGCCCAGTGCGGCAATCTGAGCACCTATGTCGTCACTGTAAATGAGCGACGAGTTGCGGGCCACCTTCGGCTCCTGCCCGAAGTATTCCTTGATTTTCTGCACCTGCTTCTTCATGTCGCGGGCAAAAGCCTGCTCGTTGGCCAGCGACGACAGGCCGTGGCTGTAGGGCTCGGCAAGGAACTCCACGCAGCCGGTCTCATTCAGTTCCTGCAGTTTCTCCAGTACTTGCGGAGCGTGCATCTCCAGTTGTTCGATGCCGGTGCCCGATAGCGAGAAGGCCACTTTAAAGTACTTGCCGTGCTCCTTGATCATCTGCAGCAGGGTGTTCAGTGCCGGCATATAACTGCGCTCGGCGATGTCGCTGATGCTACGCTCGTTCTCGTAGTCATCGTAATAGTAATGGTCGGTACCGATGTCGAAGAAACGGTAGCGCTTCAGATGAATAATCTGATGTATCTCAAAATATAAGCAAATTGTTTTCATACTCTTATTTTAGTGAAGAGTGAAGAGTGAAGAGTGAAGAATTTGCTTCCGCAGTTCCTATACCTCTCTGTCATTCACTCTGTTTTTTTTTGTTGTTAAACTTATATAATTAAATTGATGTATTCATGAAGACTTCCGGGTGTGAGTTTCAAATTAGACTTCCATCATGGCGGTAGCAAATTCTTCACTCTTCACTCTTCACTCTTCACTTTATACCTCCCATCCTAAAGTCCTTCTGTAGAGTGTGCGTATCCAGCGGCCCACCTTCTCCCACGTAATCTGGTCGACCTCCTTCTTACCCTCTTCCTTGAGGTAGTTGAAGAGCGAGTCGTTGACACAGATGCTGTAGATGGCATCGGCCAGAGCGTGCACATCCCAGTAGTCCACCTTGATGCAGTTCTCCAGAATCTCGGCGCAGCCACTCTGCTTGGAGATGATGGAGGGCGTGCCACACTGCATGGCCTCGAGAGGCGAGATGCCGAAGGGCTCGGAGACGGAGGGCATCACATAGACATCGCTGTCCTTGAGGCACTCGTAGACCTGCTTGCCGCGCATAAAGCCGGGGAAGTGGAAGCGGTCGGCAATGCCTCGCTCGGCAGCCAGATAGATCATGGCATCCATCATGTCGCCGGAACCTGCCATGCAGAAACGCACGTTGCGAGTGCGGTGGAGCACCATGTTGGCAGCCTCGACGAAATACTCGGGACCTTTTTGCATCGTGATGCGACCCAAGAAGGTGACCACCTTCTCCTTGCCTGTATGGTCGGGGCGCGGAATGGCCTGATACTCTTCGGGCAGTGGATAGACAGCGTTGTGCACGGTGAAGCACTTGCGCGGATCCTGGTGATACTGGTTGATGACGGTCTGACGCGTCAGTTCCGACACACACATGATGCAGTCGGCATTGTCCATACCGTTCTTCTCTATCGAATAAACGGTGGGGTTCACTTTTCCGCGAGAGCGGTCAAAGTCAGTGGCATGAACATGGATGCACAGGGGTTTGCCGCTCACCTGCTTGGCATGGATGCCGGCAGGGAAGGTCAGCCAGTCGTGGGCATGAATGATGTCAAATTCCTCGGTGCGAGCCACAACACCTGCGATAATCGAGTAGTTGTTAATCTCCTCATGCAGGTTGCCGGGATAGCCGCCGGCGAACTCCATGCAACCCAGGTCGTTGACGTGCATATAGTTGAAGTCGGCATAAATATGCTCGCGGCACTTATAATAGTACTCAGGATCCATGATGTTGCCCACACGCTGTTTGACATAGTCGTAACTGACATCGCGCCAGGCAATGGGCACGGCATTCATGGCAATGATACGGGCGGCATGCTGACTCTCATCGCCAAAGGGATGCGGCAGACAGAGCGCAATGTCCATGTCGCCCTGGGCCTTCAGACCCTCTGAAATACCATAGTTGGCGGTAGCCAGTCCACCGAACACATGAGGAGGATACTCCCATCCAAACATTAATACTTTCATCGTCGTTCCTCCTTACTTTTGATATGAATACTTTTCAAGCAACTTCATCGTGCGCAGGATCTCGGCCACGTTCATGGCAAACGACATGGCACCGCGGCCGTGGAAGGGCGGGTTGCCGTCAAAGAGTTCCGAGATGGTGCCGATGGCATGATAGTCGATCTCGTCCTCGTATCCCACCATCTGACGCTCGACGAACGACAGGCGGGTACGCTTGTAGAGTTTCAGACAAGCCTCCATGTAGAAGCCGCCCAGCCAAGGCCAGGCCGTACCCTGATGGTAGGCATAGTCGCGCTGGGTCTGCGGACCGACATACATGGGGTTGTAGCCGCCGCTCTTAGGCGACAACGAACGCAAGCCCTTCGGGGTAAGCAGTTCGCGAGTACATATATCTACTACGCTTTTCATCTGCTGCTGCGACAGAGGCGAATAGTCGAAGGCCACAGCAAAAATCTGATTCGGACGGACGCTCCAGTCCATCATCGTACCGTCGACATAGTCAAGCAGGTAGCCGTATTCGTTGACGAACGTCTCGACAAACGACTGCTTGGTCTTCAGGGCAAGTTCCTCGAGGCGTTTGGCCGTCTTCTCGTCCTTCTGATCGGTAGCCAGCGATGCGCAGAATTTCAAGGCGTTGTACCACAAAGCGTTGAATTCCACAATATAGCCGCTACGAGGAACCACAGGATGTCCGTTGACGGTAGAGTTCATCCAAGTGATAGCCTTGTCGCGACCGTTGGCATAAATCAAGCCATTATCATCGAGCCGCAGATTGGGATGTTTGTCATCTTCAATATAAGTCACAATTTCCTTCACCAATTTGCCATACTTCTCGATACACTTGTCGCGACCCACGTATTTGGCATACTGCTGAATAGCCCAAATAGCCCACAGGGGTACGTCGGGCTGATCCATCTCATAAATTTTCACGCTGAGGGGCTCATGAGACATGAACTCGCGAAGGCCACGCTCGGCCGTGTCCATCACCAACTCGAAGTAGTCCTCCTCGCCGATGGAAAGGGTCAGGCCGGGCAAAGAGATAAAGGTGTCGCGAGCACGGCACTTGAACCAGGGATAGCCGGCCAGCAGATAACGGGTGTCGTCAGCCTGGCGATTGTGGAACTGATGGGCCGCCGTCACCAGACAATGATAAAAGTTATCCCGAGGTACACGCAGGTCTATCTCTTTCTGGAACAAGTTTTTCAGTGTGCTCGACTTGATGCTCGACGTAGAGGCCGAGAAAATGATGCTCTCGCCTTTCTTGATAGCCACCTCGAAATAGCCGGGCACATAGAGATCCTCGTTAGAGGCATAGCCACGCTCCTGTTCCTTCGGATACTCGATGCCGCGATACCAGTCGGGCTGGAAGACAAACTCGTTCTTTTTGTTGAACTGCATGAACAGGTCGGGATAGCCCTTGTACATGCAGGTCTTGATGCCATTGTCCACTTCATGGTACTCGCGGCTGGCCACCGAATTCTCATGAGTGAACTGACGCACCGAACGGAAGGCCAGGAACGGACGGAAACGCAGCGTAGTGGCCGAATGGGCCTCCTCCAGCGTATAACGGATGAGAATGCGGTCCTCATAGGCCTGAAAGATGGTCTCACGCTTCAGCACCACGCCACCGACGCGATAAGTGGTGGTAGGCACCAGGCTGGCATCGAACTCACGGATGTACTTGTGTCCCTTAGGACTGAAATTGTTGCCCTGATACTTGTGGAGCCCCAGGTTGAATTCTGCCCCGTGCTGCACCACCGTACAATCGAGCGACGACAAGAGCACATGGTTCTCGTCGTCGAGCTCAGGTACGGGAACAACCAACAAACCATGATACTTACGCGTATTGCAGTCTACCAATGTAGAACTGCTATAAGCACCGGACCGGTTTGTACGGAGTAATTCACGACGCAGACTCTCCTCAAGGTTCGTCATCACGGCTTTCTCGAATCGTAAATAACTCATAGTTCCTATTTTAAGGTTTTTATACTTAGAATTTAGTTGCTGTTTTAGATTTCACTCCCAAAAGTACACATTTTTGTTCGGATAGCAAAACTTTTTGGCAATTATTTTGCTTTTCCTCTCGAAATTTATCATTTTCTGTGTCTTTTTGATAGTGTTTTACATTTTTATTTGTAACTTTGCAGTCAAAGAGAAAAGTGACAGCAGATGAGCATAGAGGAGGTTATCCAACAAATTCCCATCTTAAGCGAGCCGCTGACCGACGAACAGAAAGCACTGCTCGCCAAAAATTCCTTTGTCTATTATCCTTATAAAAACGAAGTATTATTCAAGAAAGGCGACCAGCCGCAGTGGCTGTTCTATCTGATAGAGGGGGCTGTGACCGTCTATAACGGACCATCGAAGGATGACAGCCGTACCATCAACATGCTGGCCCCGCAAACCATCTTCGGTTATCGCGACTCTTTCTCTCCTGAACAACTGTACACCTACACTGCCATCGCCAGTGAGGACACCATCGTCGCCAAGGTCTCACTCTCCGTGATTTATCACCTGATATGGGAGAACAGTGGCTTCGCCATGGTCTTTATCAAGGATTTGGCAGAACTTCTGGGACTGTCGCTGCGACATACCGCCATCATCTCCCAGAAGAACATCCGTGGCCGTCTGGCCGAGTGCATCCTGCACATGAAAGAAAAATACGGCATCGAGGAAGACGGCACCCTACCCGTTTATCTGAGCCGTGAGAATCTGGCCGGTATGTCGAACATGACAACCAGCAACGCCATACGTACCCTCTCCTCTTTCATCGACGAGGGTCTGGTGGCTCTTTCCGGCCGTCATATCAGAATTCTGGATGAAAAAGGATTAAAAGGGGTTTCTGAACTCAGTTGATTTCATTCCGGGATGAGGAAATTGACCACTTCCTGCTCCACTCTCAATGTATATTCGCCTGCCGGACGCTCGGCAGGACGTCCATCGACGCTGACCAAGGCCTTGCTGCTCTCGACCATCATCTCACGAGTACGATAGGGATGCACGCTGCGATGATTTAAGAAGCGTCCCGTCACTAACAGCCAAAGTCCTTCGATGAGTTGTTTCACCTTAGGGTTATAGACCACCGAGACGTCAAGCAGACCATTGTAGGGTACGGCACTCGGTGTCTGACCATAGCCTCGGGCATTGCCTATACAGACGGTCATCACCGAACGGTCAATGATTTCATAGTTGACCTTCAGCCGCATCTTATAGTCATGGCGGTGAAACACCATCAGCACCAGCGACGAAAGGAAAGCCAACAGGCGCGAACCTAATACCTGACGGGCCTGACGGCGCAAATTCATGATGTCCGCCGACAAGCCGATGTTGACACAGTTATGGAAATATCGGCACACCTCGTCACCCTGCTTATTCACATAACGAATAAAGCCCAAGTCTATCTTGCGGACACGATGTTTGATGAGCCAGTCCACCGTCTGCGCATCATGATTCTCGTCGAAGCCCCAAAAACGTGCAAAATCGTTGACCACACCATTGGGAATCAATCCCAGTGCTACTTCTTCACGCACGCTTTTTTCTTCCTTCATCAGACAGTTCACGGCATCGTTCAGAGCCGAGTCGCCGCCTACGATGACTATAATCTTATAACCATTGCGAATGAGCATGGTCATCAGACGTTCCACACCATCGACTGACTCACTTTGCACGAAGTCATAGTGTACGCCGCGCTCGTCAAGCACCTGCTGCAAACGCTGCCAACGCTTGCGTGACTGTCTGGCATTCTGCCTGGGACAATAGAGGATACCCCATCTGCTCTTCTCTTCGTTCATAGTCATTACTGTTGGTATAATGCTAAAATCTCATTAACTTTCTCGTCCATCGGCAGGGTGGCATCAACCCAATGGATGATAAAGCCACGCCGCTCCATGCCGCGGAACCAAGTCATCTGACGCTTGGCAAACTGATGGATGGCAATCTCCAATTGGCGGAACATCTCATCAAAGGTCAGTTGCCCAAGCACATATTCCGTCAGATACTTATACTCCAAGCCGTAGTAGATCAGGTCTTCCGCAGGGATGCCCTCAGCCAGCAAACCCCTCACCTCCTCGACCATGCCCTCGTCGAGTCGGGTCTTGAGACGACGGGTAATCTTTTCACGTCGCAATTCGCGGTCAATGTTCACACCAATGATAAGCGAATCGACGGATGGCAGTTCGCGCTGAGGCAGAGCGTGATCCAGATTATAGGTTTCTATCTCGATGGCTCGGATTGCCCTCTGGCTGGAGTCCACATCGGTGGTATTGTGCATCGACGTGCCCGACTGAGCCTTCAGACGTTCAAGCAGACGGGTCAGTTCTTCCAGGCTCTTACCCTCAAGGTGCTGGCGCAACTCGGGATTCTGCGGTACCGGCGAGAGGTGGTAGCCCTTTAGTACGGCTTCGATATACAGTCCTGTGCCACCACAAAGTATCGGCACCCTGTCTCTACCTATTATATTATTATAGGCATCAAAAAAATCCTGCTGATATTGAAACAGATTATACTTCGTGCCCGGCTCACAGATGTCTATCAGATGATGAGGAATGACTGCGGGCTGTTGACCGTCGGACATCGGCAACGAATAGTCAGCCAAATCTTTACCCGTCCCGATATCCATGCGGCGGTACACCTGTCGCGAGTCGGCAGAGATGATCTCTCCCCCCACCCGCTGGGCCACAGCCACGGCCAGCGGTGTCTTTCCGCTTGCTGTCGGGCCGAGTATGGTTATCATTCGTTTCATACACATTCTGTCATTTATCGCCGGGAAAACACATCAGAAGTTCCACTTCACGGCCAATGTCGGATTCCAAAAGAAGGTCTTACCGCTGGTCGGGTCGGAATTATAGACGAAGTTGTTGGAGAACTCCCATTCCGTGCCTACGGCAAAATGGTCGGTGAAGTTATACCACAACTGAGGCTCAGAGATCACGACGAGGCATCCATGACCATTGACCTTCTCGCCACGCCAGAAATCGATGAAGCCGGCAAAACGTAGTTTGTTGTTCATGAAATTTAGTCCCCAGACTCCTGTCAACTGAGCACTGGCATAAGAATGACTGTTGTCATAACTCTTGAAATACTGCTTATACAACAACTGTACCGACCATGTTTTCGAGAAGTCAGACGTATGTCCGTTATAAGCGGCACCAAGAAGTGCTGCTTGCTGGAAACTGCCTGTTTTACTGAGTCCACCGTTATACTCCACATGGGCAGCGAAGGGAAGCGACTTACCCAGATTGAACTCACGGGATATCTCCGTATAGGCACTTTCCGTGAAATGGCGGCTCATATCAACGTCGACGAAGTAGTACCACGAGCCCCACTTGTCTGCCTTGAACTGTTCTAAGGTGACCGTCACCTTCTGGCGATTGGATTCCTCACCCGTGTAAATGTTTCGTCCGAAGTCATAGTGCAACTGTATATTCTGCGCACTTGCCGTCATGGCTAATAAAACCATGAGAGTCCCCCAAAAATACTTTTTCATAATCAGTTAATAATTTGTTTTACAAAAGCGGAGCAATATATTTAAGAACGAAGAAGGCTGCAAGGACAAATAAAACGACAGAGACCTCCTTGAACCTGCCCGTAAGCACCTTCACCAACACGTAACTGAGCATACCCAGCACGATGCCTTCAGAGATGCTGGCCGAGAATACGG
>OCTX012279471.1_pt1 | contig 11249 bp, 11 predicted proteins | sample 1539691 | NCBI WGS metagenome assembly OCTX01 (sample SAMN02144231, study PRJEB22623) | gut metagenome | biome: sheep rumen | host: Ovis aries | place: New Zealand | reverse complement strand
CTTATCGGCCCACTTGACGAGTTCACCGAAAATCTCGTGAGCGAAGTCGCCGCGATTGGTAAATTCGAAAGCACGGACACCACCCTCGTAGCAGGCCTTCACGACATTCTTGCATACTTCCAGATCCTTATGATAGAAAACGGGAACCATACCGGTATCGCCGATTTTCTTCAATACTGCAATCTTATCAAACTTTGCCATAATTGTCAATTTTCAATTATCTCTGTACGCGGCCGTTGGCATTACCACCAGCCAATGCTTCTACTTCTTCAATAGACACCTGGTTAAAGTCACCATTAATGGTGTGCTTCAAGGCAGAAGCAGCCACAGCAAACTCAAGGGCCTCACCCTGCGTCTTCTTGGTCAGCAGACCATGAATCAGACCACCAGAGAACGAGTCGCCACCGCCCACACGGTCAATGATAGGATTGATTTCGTAGCGCTTAGACTGATAGAACTCCTTGCCATCGTATATCAAGGCCTTCCAGCCGTTGAAGGATGCACTGTAGCTCTCGCGCAACGTAGAGACGACATACTTGAAGCCGAACTCCTGCATCATCTGCTTGAAGATGCCCTCGTAACCAGCAGCATCAGTCTGACCGCCCTCAACGTCAGCATCGGGCTTGAAGCCAAGACAGAGCTCTGCGTCCTCCTCATTGCCGATGCATACGTCCACATACTTCATCAGCGGACGCATGATAGAGATAGCCTTCTCAGAAGTCCACAGCTTCTTACGGAAGTTGAGGTCGACAGAAACAGTCACACCGTGACGCTTGGCAGCCTCACAGGCCAGGCGCGTCAGTTCGGCAGCCTTGTCAGAGATAGCAGGAGTGATACCGCTCCAATGGAACCATGCAGCACCTTCCATGATAGCATCAAAATCGAAATCCTTGGCATCAGCCTCAGCAATAGCACTATGAGCACGGTCGTAGATTACCTTTGAAGGACGCATAGAAGCACCCGTCTCAGCATAGTACAGGCCTACACGGTCGCCACCACGGGCAATGAACTGTGTATTAACACCATAGCGACGGAGCGCATTCACTGCTATCTGACCAATCTCGTGTTTGGGAAGCTTTGATACATAATATGCCTCATGGCCATAGTTAGCCAGGCTGACAGCTACATTAGCTTCACCACCACCAGGGATGATACGAAATGACTCACTCTGAATGAAACGGTCGTTGCCCATGGGCGACAGGCGAAGCATAATCTCACCTAAAGTTACAATTTTTGCCATCTGTTTGAGTATTACCTTTAGAAAATGTTGTATTTAAAGTGTTTGCAAAGTTAAGCTATTTTTTTCTAATGACAAAGAATTCTGCCAAAAATATTCGAAAAACACCAGTAAACACAGAGAGTCCAGAAAAAACTGCAATAATTCTTCGGAATATCATTTTTTTTCATTACCTTTGCAGTAATTATGGATACTGAGAAGATAAGAATCAAGGACATCGCAGAACGCGCAGGCGTGAGCGTTGGTACCGTAGACCGTGTGCTCCATGAGCGCCCGAACGTGTCACCTAAAGCATTGGCCAAGGTTAAGAAGGCTTTGGAGGAAATGGACTACAAGCCTAATCGCTATGCCTCAGCACTGGCTTACAACAAGTCATACACCTTTTTCATGCTCTTACCCAAGCACGAGTCGGAGGCCTACTGGCAGGAGATAGAGACGGGAGCCACAGAAGCCACAGAGCGTTTCCGAGACTTCCGCGTATCCAAGAAGGTGGTGTACTATAACCGTTTCGACACCAACACCTTTGCGAAAGCCATGATGGAGATATTGAAACAAGAGCCTGACGGTGTAGTCATTGTGCCCTCGCAGTTGGACGTCACCCGCAAATATACGGAAATCATGCACGAAAAGGGGATACCTTTCGTTCTTCTCGACTCCTACATGCCCGACCTGCGTCCCTTGGCATTCTTCGGACAAGACTCCTTTGCCAGCGGCTACTATGCAGCACGCATGATGATGCTGTTTACTCCTAACGAGAAAGAAATCATGCTGATGAAACAGATGCACAATGGCAACGTGGCATCTAAGCAGCAGGAGAACCGCGAAACGGGATTCCGCCACTACATGCACGACCACTTTCCCAGCATTACCATTCACGAAGTCAACTTGTCGCTCGACGAGAAACGTGAAAACTACGACGCCATCTTAGAGAAGTTCTTTAATCAGCATCCATCCGTACACCACTGCATCACGTTCAACTCCAAGGCGCACCTGGTAGGTGAATACTTGTTACGCAGCAACCGCCGTAACATCCAGATTATGGGCTACGACATGGTGCCCAAGAATGCGGAGTGTGTACGTCAGGGCAGCATCTCCTGTCTCATTGCGCAACATGCCTTTATACAAGGCTATGCATGTATCGACACGCTGTTTAATGCCATCATCCTCAAGAAAAAGGTCAACTCGGTCAACTACATGCCCATTGAACTGTTGAGCAAGGAGAACATCAGTTTCTATTGTCGAAAGAATATCGGATAACGGTATATTATCAACAAGAACAATCATTATGGAACAGGCTACGTTCTTGAAAATAAATCCTGCCGACTCGGTCGTCGTTTGTCTGGCACCCAAGAAAAAGGGTGACATCATCCTTGTCGACGGTCGACAAGTCATCGTCAACCAAGATACGCCAGCAGGCCATAAAATCCTTATCAAGGATACCCGACAAGGCGAAGATATCATCAAATACGGCTATCCTATCGGCCACGCTCTTCAAGACATGAAAGCGGGCGACTGGGTGCATGAGAACAACCTCAAGACCAATCTCGGCGGCACGTTGGAATATGCTTACCACCCCGTCAACCAGCCCCTGGACATCAAAGATGAGAAGCGCACCTTTAAAGGCTATGTTCGCAAGAATGGCGATGTCGGTGTGCGCAACGAGATATGGATTGTACCTACCGTAGGATGCGTCAACGGCATTGCCGAGCGTCTTGTGCATCAACTCGTCCAAGAGACTGGCTGCGAGGGCGTCGACGCCATCCATGCCTGGCACCATAACTATGGTTGTTCACAACTCTCTGAAGACCACGAGAACACCCGCAAGGTGTTACGCGACATCTGTCTGCATCCCAATGCCGGTGGTGTACTTGTGCTGAGTCTGGGATGTGAGAACAACCAGCCGGAAGACTTCATGGCAATGCTGGGCAACTACGACAAGCAACGCATCAAACTGCTGGTTACCCAGCATGTAGAGGGCGACGAGATAGAAGCCGGCATGAAGATACTGCGCGAGCTTTACGACCAGGCCAAGAGAGACAAGCGCGAAGATGTCAGCGTCTCAAAGCTGCGTGTCGGACTGAAATGTGGCGGCAGCGATGGCTTCAGCGGCATTACCGCCAACCCGCTGGTAGGCGAGTTCTCCGACTGGCTGGTAGCACAGGGAGGGACGAGCATTCTTACAGAGGTACCGGAAATGTTTGGTGCCGAGACCATCCTGATGAACCGCTGCAAGACAGTGGAGCTCTTCGAGCAGACCGTTTCGATGATTAATAACTTCAAAAACTACTTTCTCTCCCACGGGGAACCTGTCGGCGAGAACCCCAGTCCTGGCAATAAGGCTGGCGGCATCTCTACACTGGAAGACAAGGCGCTGGGCTGTACGCAAAAGTGTGGCAAGGCACCTGTCAGTGGGGTCTTGGAGTATGGCGACCGCCTGGAGCATAATGGTCTGAACCTGTTGTCGGCTCCTGGCAACGACCTCGTAGCTGCAACGGCACTGGCCTCAGCAGGTTGTCATATCATACTGTTCACCACAGGGCGTGGCACACCTTTCGGCACCTTCGTACCCACCATGAAGATTGCCACCAACCCCACCCTCGCCAAGAACAAACCTCACTGGGTGGACTTCTCAGCAGGTCAACTGATTGAGGGGCGCACCATGCAGGAGCTGGTACCTGAGTTCATCGACAAGGTGCTGGCAGTAGCCAGTGGCGAGAAAGCCCGCAACGAAGAGAACGGATACCAAGAGATATCAATATTCAAAAACGGAGTAACGCTTTGAAAAAAGGTCTATTAGCATTGTCACCACTTGCGGTGTTCATCGTACTCTATCTGGTTACGAGCATCATTGCTCGTGACTTCTACAAAGTACCAATCACCGTAGCATTCATGGCTTCATCGATGTATGCCGTGCTCATCTCTGACAGCATGCCGCTACACGAGCGTATCGACGTCTACAGTCGCGGTGCCGCCAGAGGTCAGATGATGCTGATGATATGGATATTCATTCTGGCAGGTGCCTTTGCCAATACCGCCAAGGTGATGGGAGCCATTGATGCTACCGTCAACTTGTCACTCACGCTCTTACCCAGCAACATGTTGTTGGCGGGACTGTTTCTTGCTGCCTGCTTCATTTCTGTCAGTGTGGGTACGAGCGTCGGAACCATCGTCGCACTGACACCTATCGCCGCAGGTGTTGCGGAACAGACTGGAACCAGCATTCCGTTGATGACGGCTGTCGTGGTGGGTGGCTCGTTCTTTGGCGACAACCTGTCGTTTATCTCTGACACCACCATTGCCGCCACCTCTACGCAAGGCTGTAAACTTAGCGACAAGTTCCGCGTTAACTCGTTCATCGTGGTTCCTGCAGCCATACTGATATTGGGTATATACCTCTTTATGGGACGCGGAATTTCCTCGCCCCACGACATTGGTGACGTATCCTTCGTCAAAGTCATTCCCTACCTCGTCGTACTACTCACAGCAGTGATGGGCATGAACGTGATGGCCGTCCTTTCACTGGGCATTATCCTAACGGGGGTTATCGGCATGATAGATGGTTCGTTCGATGTCTACGGATGGTTCGACGCCATGGGTAGCGGCATTGTGAGCATGGGCGAGCTCATTATTATCACGATGATGGCAGGGGGACTGTTAGAAATCATCAAGCATAATGGGGGTATCGACTTCATCATCCAACGGCTGACGCGACATGTATCCACCAAGCGTGGTGCAGAGATGACGGTAGCAGGACTGGTATCATTCGTCGACCTCTGTACGGCCAACAACACCGTAGCCATCATCACGGTGGGGGGCATTGCCAAACAGATTGCCGACCGCTTTGGTGTGGACAGCCGCAAGTGCGCCTCCATACTCGACACATTCTCCTGCATGGTACAAGGGCTCATCCCCTATGGTGCACAGATGCTTATGGCAGCAGGACTGGCACAGTTGAACCCTATCAGCATATTGCCTTACCTCTACTATCCCTTTGCCATAGGCATCGCTGCCCTGCTATCTATATTATTAAGGTATCCGAAACGCTATTCATAAACAGATTACAATGGACATCATTCAGCGCAACTTCCTTCGGCTGCTCCGCTGTGGAGCGTTTGGTAAGACAGAGCCCATAGAGCCCATGTCCCATTGGAAATGGAACAGGCTTTACGAAATAGCCCAGATTCATGGTGTAACACCATGGATAAAGAATGGTCTCCGACGCTGCGAGGATGATTTCTTCTTACAGATGACGCCCTCGCTACGTCAGCATTTCGAAGACGACAACACCTCGACAAGAGAGGAGCAAGGTTCTGAAGAGTTGACAAATCCCATGCTGAACAGCAAACTCCAGAAGTTGGCTGAAGAGGCTGGCACGGAGGACCTCACCTTCAACCTGCTGCTACGACTTATCCATATTGCTCGTAATATAATAACACAGGGCATTAGTCTTCGCCAGCTAATCATGCTGGGCATCTACCTGCGCACCACCAAGGACACCATCGAGTATGACGTACTGAAGACATGGATACAACGGTTGGAAATGGGACGCATGGCACGTCTGGAAGGTTCACTGCTCATGGAACTGTTCAACTTCAAGGAGAGCGAGATACGCTTCACGGATGCCAGCACCGACAGAAGCACACAGAAGGCTGTCGATGACATCTTCCAACTGACAGAGAAGAATGCGGCAGACTGGTATTTCACTCAGGGCAAGAGTATTTTCGTACGTACCAGTGACTCACGTGCTATGATGTGGCACGTCAAACAGTCGGCGCGTTATATGCGCTACTATCCTGCAGAGGCTGTCACCAACTTCATGCGCAACTTCGCGCACAGTCTCTCGCATATCGAAGAATAACATTAAAACCTATCTATTTTTTCATCTTTAATCTTTCATTATCCTATGGGACTATTCGACCTTTTCAAACGAGACCTCAGCAACGACCCTGATCTCACGCGTCTGCGCGACCTAATTATTATAAGTGCCTCTGACAGCGACTATTCTTTGGACGAGAACAGTGTTATTCTCAACATCTGCCGCCAGGAAGGCATCGACATTGACAAGCTACAGAAGCTGTTCAAGATGGACCCTGAGAAGATTAAGGACAACTACCCTACCAGTATGGTAGAGAAGAGTAAATACCTGCGCAGCCTCATCGAGGTAATGGCCAGCGACAAGGTGTGCTATCCTCAGGAAATAGAGGCGCTGAAGAGCATTGCCCACAATATGGGATTCACTGACGAACAGACAGAGTGTGAAATCAAAGACTACTGCAAGAGCATCGGAAAGCGAGGCAACGCAGTGTTAGCTTCCTACGAAGAGAATAAGAACAAGTAATCAGTGGCGGAACTGTATCTCTCTGAGACTATGGTTCCCCATAAAGCGACTCTTGTCAACATAGCCGCTGATACCGGCAATGTTGCCCTTGGCTGTATATTGCCACATCGTAATCTCACGATCGTCAGCAACGATGGGCTCTTCTTCTGTATACATGGCAATCATAATCTTGTAGTCGTCAATCTTGCCCTGCAGATGCTTGTTATAGAAGTTGCGGCCTGTATAGATGAGGGGCTTCTGGTGGTAGGCTTCCTCTACAAGGTCGAGGAAGTAAAACAAAGAGTCGCAGAAGACGTCCGTAGACAGGCCACCCGTACTCTCTACGTCAATCATAGGTATGAGGTCCTGTTCCTCAGGAATACACTGAGACTGAAAGTTGCGCAACTGTCTCAGCTGGTCTGACTTAGGGCGATAGAAATGATAGCTGCCCACCTTCAACCGCTGCTGATGCGCCATCCAGATGTTACGCTCGAAGGTTGCATCGATACGGTCGCCACCTTCAGTAGCCTTCAAATAGACATAAGCCATACGGGAATTCTCGCCTATCGTCTCCCAGAACACTTCTCCCTGATAGTGGCTCAGGTCAATACCATGAACATGCGAGCACGTATCCTCACACTGAACATAGAAGTCCTGCGCATATAAGGTGGTTGACAACAAAGAAAAGAAAATGGCTATATAGTGTGCTAAATATTTCATGAATATCACAATTTAGCTGCAAAGTTACAAATAATTATCATTTTTCCATAATCAATTAATAATTATTTTGTAAATTTGCAAGCAAAAAGGCTAGAACATGAAACATCTTCTGCTGATAATAAGTGCTGTCATGCTGTTTACTGCCTGTTCCAAGGAGGACGACAATGGTCCCTCGCTGCCTGGACCTGCGCATCGTACAGTTATGGTATATATGGTTGGCGAAAACTCGCTCAACCCCTACATGCAAAGAGACATCAACGAAATGCTGTTGGGCCGCAAACAGGTTGCCGCATCAGAGAACCTCGTTCTATTTGTCGACAAACTCAGCAAGAAGGAGATGCCATTCATTGCCAAGGTCACCAATGAAGGTAAGCTGGACACGCTATATCGCTATGAACAGGATTTCTACTCATCGGACCCTGACAACATGGTTGATGTCATAGACCGCATCTACCAGATGTGTCCTGCCACGGACGACTACGGTCTGGTGCTGTGGAGCCACGCCAGTGGATGGTTCTTTGAGAATGACAGCATAGAAACACGTCGTGCCTTTGGCATAGACAGCGGAAATAACGAGTTGCCTACCTATTATGATGAACATAGCCAAACCAACCAATACAAAGGCAAGTGGCTCAACATACCATCTATGCGAGAGACCTTCCAGCGACTTCCCTTCAAGTGGAAGTTCATCATGTGTGACTGCTGCAACATGCTGAATGTGGAAGATGGCTATGAGTTGAGCGAGGTAACAGACTACCTCATTGGCTCACCGGCAGAGATTCCTGCCATGGGAGCACCTTATGGCACCATGGTCCCTGCACTGTTCCTGCAAACAGAAGATTTCTATCAGTCCATCATCGACGCTTATGCCAACAGCTATCCGAACTACATACCGCTGGCAGTTATCAAGTCGTCGGAGATGGCCGCACTGGCAGAGGCTACGCGTCCTTTGCTGTCACGCATCAACGAATATGTCAACAAGAAGAGCAACCTGATGAAAGGCCATGTCTACTACAGCAACACTTACGTCGAGGGAAACCGCAAGCACATCATGTTCGATGTCCGAGAGGTGGTACGCAAGGCTTTTGAGGACGAACCTTCAACATACGATAACTGGTACCAGGTGTTTAAGCGTGCAGTACCCTACAACCGTATAGCGACATCATGGGCAACAAACAACTTTATAAAAATCAACTTCAGCGATTTTACTGTCACGGAAGACTACTTCAGCGGTGTCAGCATGTTCTTCCCCATGGAGCAGTATGGCAACGAAAACTGGAGCTGTAACGAGACTATCAAGAAAATGGGCTGGTACTATGCTGTTGGCTGGTCGTCGTTTGACTGATGAACTACCACCTTGACCTTTGATATCCTGCGTTCCTCCATTTCCTGAATTTCAAAAGTAAAGTTCAGGTACTCAATCTTCTCGTGCAACTTGGGGAACTCACCCTTGATTTCAAGCAGCAGACCAGCAAGAGTGTCTGCATCGCCCTCTATCTCCTCAAAGGTTTCGTCGTCGAGGTTCAGTATCTTGTAGAAGTCAGCCAACAGCGTCTTACCCTCAAAGAGGTATGTATTCGAATTGATGCGCTGGTAGCTCTTCTCTTCCTCGTCATATTCGTCGTTAATCTCTCCTACGATTTCTTCCAGGACGTCTTCCAGTGTCACAATGCCACTGGTGCCGCCGAACTCGTCGACAACAATGGCGATATGTACCTTATTCTCTTGGAACTCACGCAACAGGTCGTCAATCTTTTTCGTCTCTGGCACGAAGTACGGCGGACGAATCAGCGACTGCCAACGGAAAGCTGGACCTTTAGACAGATGTGGCAATAAGTCCTTGATATACAAGATGCCACGAATGTTATCGCTATTGTCCTGATAGACAGGAATACGCGAGTAGTTGTTCTCCACAATACACTTCAACACCTCCTGATAGGTCGACTTAAAGTCCAGATCAACCACATCCTGTCGAGAAGTCATAATCTCCTTGGCAGTCTCATCGCCAAAACGGACGATACCCTCCAAGATGCGCTGCTCGTCCTTGATATCCTCCTTGTCCGTCAGCTCCAGAGCTTGTTCCAAGTCGTCGACACTCAGCACGCGGTTCTCCTTTTGTACGACCTTATCAGCCAGTCGACCAGAGCTAACCACAATGCTGGCGAAAGGATAGAACAGCTTGCGAAAGAACAGGATGCCATTCACTGCACCACGACAGAAACGTAGCGGCTGCTGACCTGCATACACCTTAGGCATAATCTCGCCAAAGAGCAACAGCAGGAATGTCAACAATACGGTGATGCAAAGAAATTCCAGCCACCAAGCATGGAATTTTACGGTCTGTTCAAAGAAGTAGCCAAAGAGCATGATGATGCTGACATTCACCAGATTGTTGGTAATGAGTATGGTAGCCAACGTGCGCTCAGAGTCCTCGCGCAACTGTTTGATATGCAGGTCATCCTCGTTTTTCTCCTCGTCAAGTTCATTCAAGTCGGAAGGTGACAGCGAGAAAAAGGCTATCTCTGAGCCAGAGGCGAAGCTAGAAACGAAAAGCAATGCACACGCCAGTAATCCGGCAATGACGGTACCTGTCGATGGGGTCGACAGTGTTACTTCATTAAATATATCTAGAAAATAATCCATGAATTACACATTGGAAGAACCAGCAGGTTCCTGTGATGGAGACATCTGCTTGGGTGTCAGCAGTTCCATATTGTCAGCCCATATCTCTGTGGCATTATGGCGCTGTCCCTGCTTGTCGTCCCACGTAGTATAGCGGATGCGTCCCTCTACATAGAGTTTGTCGCCCTTGTGAACATACTTCTCTACGATTTCTGCCAGTTTACGCCATAGCAGCACAGTATGCCAGTCAGTACGGTCGGGCACCTGTGTACCGTTAGGCAAGGTATAGCCACGTTCCGTAGTTGCCAGACGCACACGAGCAACAGCCACGCCCTGGTCAACGTAACGCACTTCGGGGTCTACGCCCACATTACCTATCAGCATTACTTTATTCATAACAATACACGTTCCAACGGTTCTTACTCTTTACATCTTCCTAAATACTCGAACTTGAAGTTCTTGCCCTTGGCAGAAGGGAACTGACTGCGACGATCAACACGCTCAGCCAGATGTGCCACGATACGATTGTAGCAATCCATGCCGGATGCAGCCTTCAAACGAGCCACAAAAGTGGTGTCGCGATATTGGAACTTACTGGTTCCGGGCACCTGCTGCACACGCTTGAAGAGGATGGAACCTTCATACCAGCCAAAACGTGGCTCGTTAAGTGTCATCAGTACGGGAGCAGTCTTGCCACCTTGTGCTTCAGCAGGACGCACAGCCTTCTTCTCTTTGAAATCCTGCATGGTCGATGCCTCAGTCTTGATAATAATAAAATAGACGCGAGGGCGAATCTTATAGCGCTTGGGATAGTAGACATCACTGGCTACATAGTCGCGGATATCTTTCTCCAGAACAGGATTCATGGCAATATCATCGATAGCAGATAAAAAATCGATAGCTTCATCGGCACTACTCACCAGTACTTCACTGTCAAAATAACGAAGGTATAAATTCATTGAATGTGTTTGTTTTTCAAAATAAAAAATCAAAGAAGAGCGGAAAACGGGACTCGGACCCGCGACCCCAACCTTGGCAAGGTTGTGCTCTACCAACTGAGCTATTTCCGCAAGATATTCCTTGCCAAGTAAAATGATTAATTCTTTGCAAGGTTGCTATTTACCAACTGAGATATTTTCAACAAATTGAAAACTGATGGTGAAGAGGAGGAGACTCGAACTCCCACGTCCCAATTGACACTACCCCCTCAAAGTAGCGCGTCTACCAATTCCGCCACCTCTCCATCAAGTTCGTTGGATAACGTGTGAATAAAAAAGAGTGCCCAGAACAGGACTCGAACCTGCACGCCTCGCGGCACACGCACCTGAAACGTGCGCGTCTACCAATTCCGCC
>OCTX012236460.1_pt1 | contig 11249 bp, 10 predicted proteins | sample 1539691 | NCBI WGS metagenome assembly OCTX01 (sample SAMN02144231, study PRJEB22623) | gut metagenome | biome: sheep rumen | host: Ovis aries | place: New Zealand | reverse complement strand
TTTTATTATCACCCACAAAGGTACAAAATTTCTATCACATTACAAATCAATTAGTTATAAAGTTTCTTAATATTTAACGACACTCCCTAAATAAACATTAATAAATAATATTCAGCTTCATTGTCTTCTGCATCATCATTATTTGACGGCAACGACTTCAATCTCTACCAACGCACCCTTCGGCAGCGTTTTGACGGCAACGGCAGAACGAGCAGGATATGGCTCTGCAAAGAACTCAGCATAAACCGCATTCATATCGGAGAAGTCATTCATATCGGCCATGAACACCGTTGTCTTCACCACATCACTCATGGCCAGGCCAGCCTCTTCAAGAATGGCCTTCACGTTGAGCAGCGACTGTCGTGTCTGTTCCTTGATGCCTCCTTCTACAAACATGCCTGTGGCAGGATCAATGGGAATCTGACCCGAGGTGTAAACGAGATTTCCAACTTGGATGGCCTGACTATACGGGCCGATGGCAGCGGGTGCCTTAGCTGTACTGAGAACCTTTTTCATCATACAAATAGTTATTATCAGATTAAGGAGATTATGGTGGAGCTGGAGGGAGTCGAACCCTCGTCCAAACAGGGAAACCATACGCTTTCTACACGCTTATTCCAGTCTTCGGTTTTCGAATGCCGGCAAGACCTGGACCACCAACCGACACCTTAGCTCCTGAATCTCATCCCCCGATCGGAGCCTCGAGAGACTATTTCCGATTTAACCTGCGCCGCTGAATCCTCGGATTCGGAACCACATCCTTGGAGCGACGTCTCGTTCAGCTACCTGGTAGCCGAATTGAGCCTCAATCTACTGTACTTCGATTAGGCAGCGAGAGCATACTCGTTGTTGCCAATTAATTTTTCCCTGACTCAGATTATGGAGGGAACCAAGAAGCCTCCGCGTGCTTACGTACCATCTCAACCCGCTGTCAAATCCAGTCAACCCCAGGTGCGATTGTAGTAAAATCGCTGCAAAGGTACTAATTATTTTCTGACAGAGCAACAAATAAAGACAAATTAACATACATACTTTCCCCCTTTTACTTTTTTACCCTTTTACTTTTTTACCTTTCTTTTGTACTTATGTCTAAAAAAAGTTGTACCTTTGCACCGATTTTAAATAATATAGAGAGTCATGAACATCAAAACGCTCTTAAGAACAAGCTGTCTGGCCGTGCTGCTCGCCTCGTGTACGACGCCAAAGAACATATCGTACGTCCCCAACTGGACGGAAGGCGAGATGCTTACGATCACCGAGGCCAAGGACATCGTACTGAAGCCCACAGACAAGCTCTCGATCATCGTCAACACCAAGTCGGTAGAACTGAACAATGTGCTGAACATGCCCGTGACCTCGCAGGTGATAGGCTACGCGGAAGTGCAATCGCTGAGCCAGAGCCAGGGCACATCGGGCTACACCATCGACCCTGAAGGCTGCATCGACTTTCCGCTGATAGGCAAGGTGAAGGCAGCAGGACTGACACGCTCAGAGCTTGCAAGCCACCTGAAGCAGACCCTGGAAGAGAGGAACGTAGCCACCGATGCCGTGGTCACCATCGAGTATATGAACCTCGGATTCTCCGTGATGGGCGACGTGGCCAGACCAGGATTCTTCGCCTTCAACAACGACAAGGTGAACCTGCTGCAGGCGCTGAGCATGGCTGGCGACCTGAACATCACTGGTAACCGCGAACACGTGAAGGTGATACGTACCAACGGCAACCAACAGCAGGTGTACGTGCTGAACCTGCAGGACCCGCAGGCGATGACGGCATCGCCTGGCTACTACCTGCAGCAGAACGATATCGTCTACGTGGATCCCAACGACTACAAGAAGCGTCAGTCGACTGCCAACGCCAGTGAGATCACCAGAGCCTCGTTCTGGCTCTCGGCCCTCTCCGTGCTGGCCACAGTGGCAGTGCTGGTGTTTAAGTAAAGGTGAAAAAGTGAAGAGGTGAAGAGGGTGAGTAACAAGATATCAATCCTGAAAGACGCTGTCATGGGGAATCTCATGAAGCTAAGGGTGATATATGACATCCGCCTGCGCAAGACCATGACCCTGTCAGCAAGACAGGATCCCTCAGTCATCGTGTCGCTGACGAGCTATGGCAAACGGGTCGGAGGGAGCGTCAAATATACGGTTTACTCACTGTTGCAGCAGACAGTGCGCCCAGAGCGCGTCGTGCTGTGGCTCAACCAGGACGACTACCGTCAGGAGAACCTGCCAGCAGACCTCCGCCTGCTCTGCGACTACGGGCTGGAAGTGCGCTTCGCTAAGGATATCGGACCGTACACGAAGATCATCCACGCGCTGAAGGCCTTTCCCGACAAGCATATCATCACTGCCGACGACGACCTGTACTACACCAAGAACTTCGTCGAGGAGTTTGTCGATGCGCACCGTCAGCACCCCCGGGCCATTATCACAAGCTATGCCAAGATGCCGATAAAGGAGGGTGGCAACGAACTGGCTCCCTACTCCGCCTGGCCCGAATACCACCATACGGCCCCCGACTTCGAGTACGACAGGAAACGCCTCTTCCCTCTGGGATGGGGCGGTGTGCTGTACCCCAGCCACACCTTCGACGACGAGGTGACGAACGAAGTCGTCTTCAAGGCCCTCTGTCCCAAGGCCGACGACATCTGGCTCTACATCATGGGACTGCGCACGAAGACAGAGAAGCGCATCCTTACCAACTCTCATATCGCACATTATCACACCGACCTGCTGCGACAGTATCTCACCCAAGACCGCCTGACCGCCACCAACCGCTTCAGAGGCGAGAACGATACCCAGCTGCAGGCCCTCGTGGCACATTATAACATTGAACTTTAAAAACAAACCACCATCCGTATGAAAGAATCATTTACCTTTAGTGAGTTTATCCGTCTGTGTCTCAACAAATGGAAATGGTTTGCAGTCTCTGTAGGTGCATTCCTGTTGCTGGCCATCGCCTACCTGGTGATGACACCTCCCCAATACACCCGAAAGGCACAAATCCTCGTCAGAGACGACGGAGGCATGGGTGGACTGATGGGGCAACTCGGCGGTCTGGCAGAACTGGGTGGCATTATTGGCTTCGGCTCATCAAACGTCTACAACGAGCTTTACGCCATGCAGTCGCCCTGGCTGTTGCTGAATGTCATCAACCAGATGCACCTCGACATGAACTACACCATCAAGGGCATCCGAAACAAAGACCTCTATGGCGAACAGCTGCCCATCACGGTGAACCTGAAGAACATCACCGAAGAGGATGACGTACGCATGAAGATCGACCTCAAGAAGAACGGCGACTTCAAGATATACAAGTTAAAGAAGAATGACGACAAATATGACGATGAACTGACGGGCCACGTGAACAGCAGCGTGAAAAGTTCTATAGGCGAGATTGAAGTGAAGGCCACGCCATACCTCTCGAAACTGGACGACGACGAGGTGACCATCACCGTGACACGTACCGAGCCCATGGCGGTGGCAGAGCGTCTGAAGAAGCGCTCACTGACCATGACCGTCAGCAGCCGCGATGCCTCTATCATCGACATCAAATGCAAGGACGTATCGAAACAGCGCGCCACAGACATCATCAACGCCATCATCGCCGAATACCGCAAGGAGGCCAACGACGACAAGGATGCCCAGACGGCCGTCTCAGAGCGCTACGTGCTGGAGCGCCTCGCCTCGCTGGAAAACGAACTGAAGACATTAGACAGCCGCGTGGCCGACTATAAGAGCAAGACGATGATGCCCGACCTGGAAGTGATGGCGAAGGTATATGCCGAGAGCGCCAAGGACATCTCTACGGCCCACATGGAACTGAGCAACCAGCTTTACGTCGCTCAGGCCATCCGCGACTACCTGCGCGACGAATCCAAGAAAGACGAGTTGCTGCCCGCCCTGCTCATCACAGAGAAGAGCGGACTGCAGGAAGAGGTGGCCCGCTACAACGAACTGCTGCTGAAGCGCAACCGTCTGATTGCCAGTTCGAACAAGGAGAACCCGCTCGTGAAAGAGTTCGACACCCAACTTGCCGCCATGCACAACGCCGTGCTCACCTCTGCCAATAATGCCATCAAGCAGATTCAGGTACAACTGAAATCAGTGGTAGCCAAGGAGAACGAGGGCAAGCAGCTCATCGCCTCAGCGCCCAAGAAAGCCATTGGCGGACTGACAGACGAGCGCGACTGGAAGGTGCTCAACGAGGTCTATGTCTTCCTGCTTCAGAAGCGCGAGGAGGCCCAGATGGCCAAGGCGATGAAGACAGACGTCCGCGTGGTGACACCTCCGCTTGGCGTGAAGAAGCAGACGTCGCCCAAGAAGATGAGCACCCTCTTCGGAGCCTTCCTGCTGGGACTCTTCATCCCTGCCTGCGCCATCTTCGTCAGAGAGCGCCATAAGAGGTAACCTCTTCACCCCACTGCCCAGCGCCTATGGTCTACCTGTTCAGCGTGCTCATCATCATCCTGCTTCTGCTGTCGTGGAAGTACATCCTCAGGCTGGAGCCTGCAGGAGTATTCGCGGCGCTGTGGCTCTTCATGGGAGTCTTTACGCTCCTGCTGCAAGACTATATCGAACTCAACTTCGAAGGATGCTCCTTCATCATGCTGGGCGTCATCTTCTTCGTGACAGGTACCATCTTCAGCGACTATTTCTACCATCCCGAACCCTCAGCATACAAACTGGAACTTAAGAAGAATTGGGTGACGCCCCTGTTGGTCGTCCTGATTGCAGGGGCTATGGTGAACCCCATCTACTCTATCATCCTGCACGGTTTCAGCCTGCGGGCGCTGCTCGACATGCGTGAGTTACTTGAGATGAACAAAGGTATCTCTGGCGATCGTTATTCGGGAGCAGAGGCTTATGATGTCGTAAACCAGTTTTTCCTCATCTTTTCCTATGCGGCACCCGTCATCGGCGGCCTCTGCTACAGGCTTGTGGAGAAGTGGTGGGACAAGGTGCTCTGCGTCATCACCCTCATTCCCTGTACCTTCATCGCCCTGACACAGTCACTGAAGATGGGTATGATAGCTTCGTTTATTCTTTTCTTCGCTGCCTACGTCGTCTGCTCCTACACTTACGGACTGCCTATCCGTCTTAAAGGAAAGGTCATCCTGCGCTTAATATTCATCATTACTGGTTTCCTTGGCACACTTTTTATCTCAATGGTATTCCGTACTGGTGAAATCAGCCAGAAGGCCATCCTCGAAATTAGTCAGAAGTTCGTATCCTATGCCATTGGCCACATGCACAACATAGATTTCTGGTTCACGTCATACCAGCCAACCGAACTTACCTGTGGAAGCCACACGCTGATGGGTATTTCTAATCTCCTTGGCATCGAGGAGCGCGTACAGGGCATCTATCCAGAATTCAACAATGTAGGCAAGAACGGATTCTTCGGCATCTCGAACACCTTCACCATCTTCCGCCCGCTGGTCGAGGACTTCAGTGAGGCTGGGGCCATGGTCGCCATGTTCGTCATGGGCATTATCGCCAACATGTCGCTCAAGGCCGTTGCCGTCTGCCGTTCCGTCTTCTTCAATCAGATGGTGCTCGTGGCGCTCTTCGCCTACCTGTTGTGGTCGTTCTCGGCCTCTTTCTATGCCTACACCACTTATCTGGCCATGTTTGCACTGGTGTACGTGCTGTTCCATTTCATCCAGAGAAAGGTGCCGGCATGCTGAAGATGATCAAACAGAAACTGAGTTCTGGCATGGGGCGCGATGTTGTGTGGACCTTCTCCATACAGATACTCATCATGCTCTGCTCCTTCGCCATCAACAAGCTGCTGGCCAACCGCCTGAGCATCGACGACTTCGGACAGTACAACGTCATCAAGCGTTCGGTGCAAGTGCTCTCCTTCGTCATGCTGGCAGGCGTAGGCATCGCCCTGCCGCGCTACATCCCCCTCTACCGCAACAGCGATCCCCCTCGCAGGATAGCCCCGCTGCTTGGCGCCTCTCTTATATATATAATAGGTATCACGATGGTCGTGTTTGCCGGGAGCATGATATTCTCCAGACAGATGCAGGTTCTTGTCATCGGTGAGGGTGGCAACATGAATCTGCTGCTCATCGCACTGGCCTATGCCTTTGCACTGGCTATCGCCCAGGTGGTCTATGCCTACTACCGCGGCGTGGGTGACTTCAGATGGTATAACGGCACGCAGCTGGCTACGCAGCTGTCGATCATCGTGCCCTTAGTGGCGTTGCCGATACTGACGGTGAGCAACGTATTTGAGTCGTGGCTCACCATCACCACATTGCTCGTGGCCTATCTCATTGGCAGGGAGATCTGGCTGAAGCGTGACAGGATATTCCCTCTCTCCACGGCAGAGTCGCCCATCTCGTCGCACCTGAAGACTATCGTCCGTTACTCCTCCGGCCGACTGGTGGCAGACTTTTTCCAGTATTCTTTAACAGCATTCCCACTTATCTATATCAGCAATGCAAAAGGGCTACAGGCTACAGCATATATGTCTGTTGGTATAACCTTTGTCAGTATGATCGTACCTCTGTATATTTTCATGGGTATTATTCTGCTGCCCTATGTATCAGAGTGTCTTGCAAAAAATGAACTGGCAAAAGCCAATCGTTTTATCTCACACTTGCTGATTATTTATATTGCTTCATCATTGTTGATGATTGCAGTACTTTATTTGTTCACAGAACCTCTGACAACACTTCTCTTTGCTCAGAATTACGTGGTCACTGCCGACCTGACACGTATTATGATTCTCGCTATTTTACCACAGGCCGTTTATATGCTATACCGTAGCACTATCGATGCCGTGAGCGTCACACCTTACAATGCCATTATCCTTGGTGGTTGTCTCTTAGCAATGGTGGCTGGGTTTAAACTCTCTACGGATCTTTCACAGTTCGCATGGGTCTACTTCGCTGTATCTGCCCTTCAAGGCTTCCTCAGTTGGCTCACTTGGATGCTACTAAAGAAGAAATAAAGGCATAAGCGCTTGTTTTTCCTGAATTATTTGGCGGTAAGCGAAATTATGCTTACCTTTGCACCCAATTTGACAACAATACATCCGTTAATTAATTAAGAATGCCTTATTTATTTACATCAGAATCAGTTTCGGAAGGTCATCCCGATAAAGTAGCCGACCAGATTAGTGACGCTTTGGTAGATCAGTTTTTAGCTTACGATGAAAAGGCGCACTGTGCCATTGAAAGTTTTGTGACCACTGGCCAGACTGTCATCATGGGCGAAGTTCGTTCTGATGCTTATATAGATTTACAGACCATTGCCCGCAAGACTATCAACAATATAGGCTATACAAAAGCAGAATATATGTTCGATGGTAACAGTTGTGGCATACTGACAGCCATCCATGAGCAAAGCGAGGACATCAATCGCGGTGTAAGCCGTGAGGAAGACGAGGATCAGGGTGCCGGAGACCAGGGCATGATGTTTGGCTATGCCACCAACGAGACGGAGAACTATATTCCCGTCAGCCTCGACTTATCACATCTGCTGATGCGTACTCTGGCAGACATTCGTAAGGAAGGAAAAGTTATGACCTACTTACGGCCAGACTCTAAGAGCCAAGTGACTATTCAGTACAACGATGCGAATATCCCCGAACGCATTGATACCATTGTCGTGTCCACCCAGCACGATGAATTTGACACAGATGATGCCAGGATGCTGGAAAAGATAAAGGATGATGTGATTAAGATTCTTATTCCACGTGTGAAAGAGCAAATCCACTCAGAAAAAGTTCTGGCTCTGTTCAATGATGACATCAAGTACTATGTCAACCCTACAGGCAAGTTCGTGATTGGCGGTCCTCACGGAGACACAGGCCTTACAGGTCGTAAGATTATTGTAGACACCTATGGCGGTAAAGGCGCACATGGCGGTGGAGCATTCTCCGGCAAAGACCCTTCCAAGGTAGACCGCAGCGCAGCCTATGCAGCACGATATATTGCGAAGAACATGGTGGCTGCCGGTGTTGCTGACGAGATACTTGTCCAACTGAGCTATGCTATTGGGGTAGCTCAGCCCGTTAACATCTATGTGAACACATACGGCAAGAGCCATGTCAAGATGACTGACGGTGAGATTGCACAAAAGATATCAGAACTTTTCGATTTGCGTCCAAAGGCCATAGAACGCATGCTGAAACTTCGTCAGCCTATGTACCTGGAGACTGCTGCGTATGGTCACATGGGACGTAAGAACGAGGTTGTCAAAAAGACCTTTACAAGTATGTACCATGAGACCAAGACGATTGAAGTCGAATTGTTCACATGGGAAAAATTAGACAAGGTCAACGATATAAAGAAAGCATTCTCACTTTAGTCTATTTATGGAATACTCACAAGAGCTGAAACAAGACATCGTTGAATGGGACATCATAAACTGGTGGAGATTCATCGAATTTGTCGATGCCTCTGGTGTGAGCTTCGAAGGGAAGAAGATACTGGACATTGGCGGTCGGAATGGTGGGCTGTCACTGTTTTGTGCTTTAAAGGGCGGGCAGGTCGTCTGTTCAGACTATGGCGGCCCTACAGAACAGGCAATCGCCCTTCACCACAAATACCATGTCGAGGACTCCATTCAATATGAAAAGATCGATGCTACAAATATCCCAGAAGAATACAACGACTATTTTGATATCGTCATCTTCAAGTCGGTTATAGGCTCTGTCGAAGCAAACAAGGGGAAAGACAGCGGGGCCGTGATGGCTGAGAACATAAATAGAGTGCTGAAACCTGGCGGCATCCTCTTCTTTGCAGAGAACATGAAGTCGACATGGCTTCATAGACTTTTTCGTTTAAGCAACAGTTTCCCCAGACTTCACAGATGGCTCCGCAAAAGTGAAAGTTTCCACTGGGTATATCAGGATAAACAAAGCATAGCTTTGAAATATAAAATGATGGAAATGGAAAAGGACAGCTATTTTGGTTTCCTGGGCTGCTTTGGCATTGGAAAGGGAATGAGGCGCGTCCTTGGAAAAACAGATACGGCCATAGACCGCTTCCTTCCTTCATCGTGGAAATATATAGGTGCTTTCACTTATCGGAAAGTAAAATAGCAGCACTGATACCCAGAATCTCGGCCAGTTTCGCCTGGGTGATACCCAACTCAGCCATGCGCATTTTGATGACATCGCCAAGACATGGCTTGCCGATGGAGAAATGCTCCTCCGAATAGTCGGCAACCAGATTCGACAGCAATTCTAGTTCGATGCAGTTAGGATCAGTCCGAGGTGTAGTGTCATCAACGAGTGGCAGTAACTGTTCTACCCTTGCAACAGCCTGTTTGATGGTTTTGAACCGCACATCTGAAAAGTTCAAAACAAGTTTTTGCTACCCCTTCTGCCCCTTTTGTTATTAAGTAGCTGAAACAGAATGATATAGCAGGGGCAGTATAAAGAGGCATTAGCAACATCATAAAGAGGCATCAGCAACAATGCATATAGCCCTCGCCAACAGCGTTATGCAAGATCAGGAACCTTTGCACCTATTTTAGATATATATAAAGGTAAAAGGGGTAAAAAGAGTGATTTTTTGCATTTTGGCTTTGTAAGAAGAAAAAAAGTTGTACCTTTGCACACTAATTGCAGAAAAATAACGTTAAAAGGATAAATGAACGTTCGAACAGTATCAGTCATCTGCCCGCTTTTCAATGAAGAAAGATTCGTTGAGAAGTGTGTAACGTCGATTCTGGAGCAGGATTATCCCCAGGATAAGCTCGAGGTGCTCTTCATCGACGGCAGGAGTACTGATCATACGGCAGAGATCGTGAGGCGCTATGCTGAAAAATATCCCTTCATCAAACTGCTCGACAACCCCGAGCGCGTGGTGCCAAACGCCCTGAACAAGGGGCTGGAGATAGCCACGGGCGAAGTGATCATGCGCATCGACGGCCACTGTACCTACCCCACCAACTACATCTCCGAGCTGGTGAGATACCTCTATGAACTCGATGCCGACAATGTGGGGGGCGTGTGGAACACGCAGCCTGCCAGGGACACGGCCGTCTGCCACGCCATCGCCCTGGCCTCGAGCCATCCCTTCGGCGTGGGCGGGTCGATGCACAAGATCGGCGCCTCGAAAATCATGGAGACCGACACCGTGCCCTTCGGCTGCTACAAGCGGGAGGTGTTTGAGAAGACGGGCAAGTTTGACACAGACCTCGTGCGCAACCAGGACGACGAGTTCAACGGCCGGCTGCAGAATCTCGGCGGCAAGATCTTCCTGATACCGCAGGTGATCATCAACTACACCGCCCGCGACACCATCCGGAAGATGCGCCACATGTACTACCAGTATGGGCTCTACAAGCCTCTGGTGAACAAGAAGCTCGGAGCTCCCGCCACCATCCGGCAGTTCTTCCCCCTGCTCTTCCTGCTCGGGCTCATCCTCGGCGGCATCGCCAGCATCTTCTCCCCATTTATACTGAAGATATACGTGGCCATGCTGCTGCTCTACCTGTTCATCAGCCTCGTGGTAGGAGCCATGGGCGCCATCCGCTCGCGCCGCTTCATGGTGATGCTGATCATGCCCTACATCTTCCTGAACATCCACTTAAGCTATGGCTTCGGCTACCTGCGGGGAATCTTCAAGATGCTGGGGGGCAAATCATTCAATGTCAAATCAAACAGATAGCTTATGAAGATATCTTTCTCTCCACCAGATATTACAGAACAAGAAGTCCAGGAGGTAAGCCGCGCGCTGCTCTCGGGATGGATCACGACTGGTCCGCGGACAAAGGAGTTTGAGCGGCAGATTGCCGAATACTGCCAGACGCAGAAGGCCGTGTGCCAGAATTCCGCCACCGCCTGCCTGGAGTCGATCCTCCGCATACTGGGCATCGGCCCTGGCGACGAGGTCATCACCTCGGCCTTCACGTACACGGCTTCAGCAAGTCCCGTCTGTCATGTTGGGGCGAAGCTGGTACTGATCGACACCCAGCCCGACTCTTACGAGATGGACTACGAGAGGCTGGCCGACGCCATCAACGAGCGCACGAAGGTGATCATTCCTGTAGACCTGGGCGGCGTGCCCTGCGATTACGCCAAGATTACGGCCATCGTAGAGAGCAAGCGCAACCTGTTCCGCCCTGCCAACGCGCTGCAGGAGGCGATAGGGCGCGTCATCGTGGTTGACGACGCCGCACACGCCTTCGGAGCCAAGTGGCACGACAAGATGATAGGCAGCGTGAGCGACTTTACATCCTTCTCCTTCCACGCAGTAAAGAACTTCACCACGGCCGAGGGA